>Ga0209081_1000370_pt1 | contig 27144 bp, 20 predicted proteins | sample GOMGulsemesocosm_4_FD_184636 | JGI IMG/M metagenome (GOLD analysis project Ga0209081, IMG submission 184636) | Methane-oxidizing microbial communities from mesocosms in the Gulf of Mexico - GOM15B Gulf of Mexico (SPAdes) (version 2) | ecosystem: Environmental > Aquatic > Marine > Cold seeps... | reverse complement strand
GCGGCATGAGGAGCGGTTTGACTGATTTTTAGCCCTTGTTTAATGCAATACGTACTTTTTGGGCTGGTTTTTTAATGATTCTTAGGAACTGTCGAGGCATATTTGTACTTAGGAAATATGTTTGTTCTTGAAATGTAGGAATTAGCCCCCATAATTTTATACAAGTTAATAATTTTATTTTTATAGGGGCGGTTTAATGAGTACAGTTAAGGAACAAAGCGATAAACAAACACTCGGTTTTGAGGCAGAAACAAAACAAGTGTTAAGTATGATGATTCATTCGCTTTATAGTAATAAAGAAATTTTTCTTCGTGAATATGTCTCAAATGCATCAGACGCAGCAGATAAATTACGTTTTTCTGCCTTGTCTGATGAGACTCTTTATGAGGGCGATGGTGACCTTAATATTCACGTTAGTATTGATAAAGAAGCGCGAACATTAACCATTTCTGATAATGGCATCGGAATGAGTGCTGACGAGGTTAAGCAATATATTGGTACGATTGCCCACTCAGGTACTAAAAAGTTTTTTGAATCCTTAACCGGTGATGAAAGTAAAGACAGTCAAATGATTGGCCAGTTTGGTGTGGGTTTCTACTCGGGTTTTATTGTTGCTGATAAGGTGACATTGGTTACAAGAAAGGCCGGTGCAGATAAATCAGCAGGTGTATGTTGGGAGTCCGCAGGTGAAGGTGATTACACGCTTGAAACCGTTGAAAAAGAGAGTCGTGGTACCGAAGTTACGTTGCACCTTAAAGAAGATGAAAGTGAGTTTTTAGAGAGCTACCGTATTCAAGGTATTATCCATAAGTTTTCTGAGCATTTAGATATTCCTATTTTAATGAAAAATGAGAATAAGTCTGATGATAAGGAAGACGAGCCTGATGAAATAGCAATTAACAGTGCAGTTGCAATGTGGTCGAAAGCTAAGAACGAACTTAAAGAAGAGGATTACAACGACTTCTATAAGCAAACATCGAATGATTACCAAGACCCGCTTAGTTACACGCACAGTAAGGTTGAAGGTACTAATGAGTACACGCTTTTATTGTATGTTCCTTCTAAAGCTCCTTTTGATATGTGGGATCGTGAATCAAAAACAGGCGTTAAACTATATGTAAAAAGAACATTCATTATGGAAGGCGGTGAGCTAATGCCGCGCTATCTACGTTTTATTAAAGGTGTAATTGACTCTGATAGTTTGCCTCTGAACGTTTCACGTGAACTGCTACAACAAAGCAAACAGATTGATACATTAAAAGCCGGTGCGGTAAAAAAAGTACTTTCTTTAATTGAAGGTTTATCAAAAAAACATCCTGAAAAATTTGAGACTTTATGGTCAGAGTTTGGTGCTGTTCTTAAAGAAGGCCCTATTGAAGATGCTAAAAATAAAGACCGTATTGCTAAATTATTACGTTTTGCATCGACGAAAACGGATGGTAAGCAAAGTTTGAGCCTGCCTAAATACATCGAAAATATGCAAGAAGGGCAAGATAAGATTTATTTCTTAACCGGTAATGCATATGCGACGGTTAAAAATAGCCCGCATCTTGAAGTGTTTAAGAAAAAAGGTATTGAAGTTTTACTATTAACGGATCATGTTGATGAGTGGTTGGTTCAACATATGCCTGAGTTTGATGGGAAGTCCCTGCAGTCAGTTGCTAAAGGTAATTTGGACCTTGATGCTGTTGATAAAAAGGATGGTGCTGAAAAAGAAGCTGATGATAAAAAAGTTGAAGAGTCGTTGGCCGGTGTTATTGAGCAGATTAAATCAGAGCTAGATGGCAAAGTAAAAGAGGTTCGTATTAGTTCCCGTTTGACTGAGTCACCTGCTTGCTTAGTCGCTGATGAGCATGAAATGGGCGCACATATGGAACAAATCATGAAAGCAGCCGGTCAGGATATGCCTGCTAGTTTGCCTACATTTGAAATTAATGCGGATCATGCTTTAATTCAACGCCTAAAAGACGAGACGGATGATGACCGCTTTGCAGACTTGGCCAACTTATTATTCGAGCAAGCACTGTTGAGCGAAGGTGGTCAATTAGAAGACCCGGCGACATTTGTTCATCGCTTAAATAAATTACTGCAATCTTTGTTATAAAACGATTTTAGTTCGTAAATAAAAAAGGTGGGCATTGCCCGCCTTTTTTATTGCCATTACTTTTAGTATTAAAACTTCAGGTAAACATTAACAGCTGAGGGTCTATTTTTTATGTATCGGTTAGTCGAGTGTAGCCAATAAGCGTTGTTATGGTAATAAGAAGTTTGTTGGCGTTGTTCATAATGTTTTCGCCACTTGTTTCGCTGATCCCAGCCGTGCTTTTTAATGTGATGGTGCGTTTGTTTGTAAGTGTTTCTTGAGCGCAGTTTTGTTGACGGGTGGTTGTAGCGGTAGGAAGCTTGGTGCTTCCTATTGATCCATAATTTATCGTGACGAGTTAATGGTGCGTGGTGGTGTGAGGTGTGATGCTGTAAATAATAGGCTTGGCGCTCTGAATTATTATGAGCAAAAGACGGTGTTGCTATGAATGTGCTTGCCAGTATGCAAACTAAAAAAGTATTGAGTTTTTTCATCATCTTATCCTTAACTGCACGGGCAGTATTTGTTAATGTGCAGCTAAAGGATAAGGCTGTTGTGATGAATGGGAACTGAATCCCTTTCATTTTTTAGGGGAGTTGAATAACCGCTTTTGGTTGCCAGTTATCTGCCTTGTGTTCAGCAACAACTGTTGTATATACGCCGCCTCGAACATTAAATTCAGCTGATAAGCGCATAAAACGCGGTGCACAAGCAGTTACTAAATCATTAAGTATTTCGTTGGTAACGGCTTCATGAAACGCACCTTTGTCACGGTAAGACCAAACGTAAAGCTTGAATGACTTTAGCTCAATACAGCTTTCATTTGGGACGTATTCCAGTGTCAGTGTCGCAAAGTCTGGCTGGCCTGTTTTTGGGCATAAGCAAGTGAATTCGGGTGTATCAATACGAATAGTGTAATCACGTTCCGTATTTGGGTTAGGGAAGGTTTCAAGGTCGGTATTAGGTTGTGTACTCATTTGTTTCACGGGCGTTGTCATAAAAGGTTAATTTTACAACGAATTGGCCTGTAGGCACGAATAATAATTTATTGCTATCTTTATGATAAAAGCTCATTCCTGTATCGTTCGCCTATGCGTTTGGAAAAAATTAAATTAGCGGGTTTTAAGTCATTTGTTGATTCGACAGTCATTACGTTCTCCAGTAACTTTACGGCTATTGTGGGGCCGAATGGTTGTGGTAAATCGAATGTTATTGATGCGGTTAGGTGGGTGCTGGGTGAGAGCTCGGCTAAACATCTGCGTGGAGACCAAATGGCGGATGTTATTTTTAATGGCTCTGCTACGCGTAAACCGGTCGGTCTTTGTTTTGTTGAGTTAGTTTTTAATAATGAGGCAGGCCGAATTGGTGGTGAATTTGCAGCCTATAATCAAATTTCAATAAAGCGTGAAATCAATAGACAAGGGCAGTCAACGTACTTTCTAAACAATGTACGGTGTCGTCGCAAAGATATAACTGGCTTGTTTCTCGGTACGGGCTTAGGTCCTCGCAGTTATGCCATTATTGAACAAGGCACTATATCTCGATTGATTGAGGCAAAGCCGGCGGAATTACGGTTGTTTTTGGAAGAGGCAGCAGGGATTTCAAAGTATAAGGAGCGTCGACGTGAAACGGAAAATAGGATTCGTCGTACACGTGATAATTTAAATCGACTTGATGACCTTTGTAATGAAGTGGATAAACAATGTCATCACCTGAAGCATCAGGCGGCAACGGCAGAGCGCTATAAAGCGTTTAAAGAACTAGAGCGTCAACTTAATTTAGAATTAATTGTCTTATGCTGGTTTAACTTGGCTTCACAATCTGATGATGAATACGCAGGGTTGTTGTCGATGAAGTTGGCTGTTGAAGAGGCGGTTACTGCGCTGAACGGGTTTGAAGTAAGGCTAGAAAAACAGCGTATGCAGACTTTAGATCAACAGTTTGAGCTAAATAAGTGTCAAGAAAATATTTATCGGATTAATGCGGAAATTAGTAAGTTAGAGCATACTCGGCAGCATGATCAAGAGCGAAGTAGAGAGCAGAAACTTGAATTAGTTATGCTGCAAAAAACGTTAACACACCACTTGGGAGAGCAAGTTAAGGTGGATACGGAAGCTTTAGCATTATTGGGACAAGTAGAAACGAGTGAGAGTTCCTTAGGTGAAGTGGAGGTGGAACGAGACCTGGCGGAGAAAACCTTGTTGGATACTGAAGCCGTGTGGAGGGAGTCTCAGGCGTCTTGTAACAAACTATCACTTGATATGGTTGAATCGAACCGTGAGCTTGAGTTGGCTAAGCTAAGAAATATTCAAATTGAAGAGCGCTTTCAGTTGTTGCAGAAACAGCTGCTCGAGTGTGCTAATAAGCAACGTGACTTTAGGCGGGTTGTTGAACAATCAGGGCTGCTTGGCACTGAAGCGGAGGCTGCAGAACTTGATGCAGACTATGAGACGGGGCAAAACTTATTGCCGGCCTACCAGCAACGGGTGGAGAGTTGTCGAGATAACAGAGACTGCTTGGAAGCATCGTTAATGGCTATGAATTCTGAGCATGCTTTAACAGCGGGGCGTTTAGAATCTGTTCAACACCTTTTGAATGCCGGTCAAACACAGATAAGTGATGAGGTTAATCAATGGTTGTTGGATAGCGGGCTGGACTCAACGAATACCTTGGTTGATCATTTGGAGGTTAAGGCGGGTTGGGAGCGAGCGGTTAATATTGTATTGGGTGACCGATTACAATCGATTTGTGTTGAAGATTTTTCTAGCGTACTGAGTGAGTTGACGGTACTTCCTGCAGGGGTTAGTTTATTTGATTCAGGTGTGGAGCAGCATAGTTTTAGTTCAACAGCTTTGGCCTCGGTTGTGAGCTCACATTTTCCTGTTATTAGTTTATTGGCTAGTGTGCATATCGCCGAGAATATAGCTGAAGCAATGCGTAGATTAAAGGCGCTTGCTCCACATGAATCGGTGATTACCCAAGAAGGGGTCTGGTTACATGCTGATGCGGTGAGCTGTGCAGGGGGGGATGATGAGTGCAACCTGTTGTTTTTATCAAAAGAAAAAAAGACGCTTAGCGCTACTTTGCAGCAAGCGTCAGCAGCTGTGGAGCAACTAAAAATAGACTTGCTTGTCGCTAAACAGAGCTTACAAGGTGCTGAAACTCAACTCGTTGAGCTTCAGCAAAAACAAGTGGGCTTAGTTGATAAACGTGCCGTATTGACGATTCAATTAAATAAACAGCGTGGTGCCATTGAGCAAGCTGAGAAAGGGTTGCTTACAGTGGAGCGTGATAGGGCGGCTGCCGAAGCGGATTGCTTGAAAACTCAAAGTGAGGGACGGGCGTATGTGGCCGATGTTGAGGAAGCCAGTATGCGAGGGTCTCAATTAAAAAAACTGAGTGAGCAACATCAAGGTGAGTCTGTCCAGTTAAAGCAAGCATTTGATCAGGCAGGGTTATATGCGCGCAATATGCGTGATAAATTACAGGCGCTACAGCTTAGTGCTGAGTCTCAGCGTTCAGCCGAAGCGCTGGTGAGGCAGCGAGCTGACTCGATAAAGCAGAGCATTACTTTATCTGAAGATAAATTATCGCAACTAGAACAAAAGATAAAGGTGCAGGCTCCTGCTTTGGACGCGCAATTAGAGCGATTAAACCAGCAACAACTGCAGCGGATGAACATTGAAGATACGTTACAGTCAGCTCAAACTAATGTGCAAGAAACTGAGCAGTTAACGGCGGATATTGAACAAAAACGGGTGGCTGCTGGCACGCTCGTCCAAGTGCGTAGAGAAGCGCATAATCAGGCAGAACTTAACCATCAACAAGTCATTATTAGGAAAGCGGCTTTGTTGGAGCAGGTGCAAGGCGGGGAAGAAGAGCTGAATAAAGTTTTTGGTGATATGCCATCAGGTGCTAGTGAGCCAAAATGGCGGCAGAAGATCCGGCAGTTACTCAATGATATTGACACTTTGGGGGCTGTTAACTTGGTGGCTATTGATGAATATGAGTCACAATTAAGTAAAAAAGAATACTTGGATGTGCAATTATTAGATTTGAATGAATCCTTGTACACCCTTGAAAGGGCAATGGGTAAAATTGATAAAGAAAGTCGTAGTTTATTTCAGCAAACTTTTGATAAAGTGAATGCTGGATTTGAGCAGCGCTTTCCGAAATTATTTGGTGGTGGTCGAGCGTATTTGCAATTAAGTGGTGATGACCTTCTTGAGGCGGGTGTCAGCGTTATGGCAAGACCACCCGGTAAGCGGAATAGCTCGATTCATTTACTCTCAGGTGGTGAAAAAGCATTAACGGCGGTGGCATTGGTTTTTTCTATTTTTGACTTAAACCCATCACCGTTATGCATGTTGGATGAGGTTGATGCACCGCTTGATGAGGCGAATGTTGAGCGCTTTGCGGAGTTTGTTAAGGAAATGTCGCGTGATGTGCAGATGACTCTTATTACGCATAACAAGGTAACAATGGAGCTGGCTAATCAGTTGGCTGGGGTTACGATGAAAGAGCCAGGTGTTTCAAGGTTGGTGACAGTTGACCTTGAATCGGCGGTAAAAATGGCTCATTAATTAGATTGATTATTTTCAGGAATACTATAAATGGAAGAAAATTCGTTACGGTTAGTTTTGCTTGGCGTAGGTGTTGTTATATTGGTGGGTATTTATCTGTATGACGGGTGGCAAAAAAAGCGTCGTTTGACATTAGCAGAGCGTAAATCGGCTGATCGAGAAGAGAAAGTTGAGCCATTTATCGCAAGTGAAGAGGTGTTTCAACCGAGTACTGAGAATGAGCCTGTAATACAAGAGCCTCCATTGCCAGAGGTCGATACGGCAGAGTTGATGAAGGTTGCCCCCGACCCTGTTGCGGTGGTTGAGGATATTCCTGTTGCCCAGCAAGCGATGGTTGTTCAATTGGCGGTTATTGCTAAGCCAGAACTTACTATGGCAGGCGAAGAGTTGAAGGGTATGTTTACTCAACTAGGTCTTGAATACGGTGATATGGATGTATTTCATGGTTATCAAGGGCAGGGGGATGAGCGAATTCAGAGCTTCCATGTGACGAATATATTAGAGCCGGGAACGTTCCCAAATGACGATATGGCCGATTTTGAATCGACCGGTTTAATGTTGTTTTTTCAAACAAGCGATGCGATTAATTCAATCGCAGTGTTTAACGATATGTTGATGACGGCTAAAGCGCTTGCTGAACGGTTTAATGCGCGCTTAGTCGATGCGGAGATGAATGAGTTGGCCGAGGAAAAAATAGACGCAATATGCTCGCAGTTAAATGGCTTAAGTTCTTTATGATAGCTAGCAAAGACCTTGTTCAGCAGCGTATAGAGCGCTTGCGTACGGACATTAATCTACACAATCAAAATTACTATCAATTTGACGCACCGAATATTCCTGATGCGGATTTTGATGCGCTGATGCAAGAGCTTGAGGGCTTGGAAAGTGATTACCCTGAGCTAGTAACAGATGATTCGCCAACACAAAGAGTTGGTTCGGCACCGCTGGCATCATTTCAGCAAGTGGAACACTCGATACCGATGTTATCACTGGCTAATGCGTTTAGTGATGAAGATTTCCAAATCTTTGATACACGGTTGACTGAACGGTTAGCTCAGGATGAGCCGCTTGAGTATGTGGTCGAGCCGAAGCTTGATGGCTTGGCTATTTCTTTGTTGTATGAGAACGGTAGGTTGGTGCAAGCTGCGACACGTGGTGATGGTCGGCGCGGAGAGGATGTTACTGAAAACGTAAAAACTATCGCTGCAATTCCACTAGTACTGAAAGGGAATGACTTACCTGAAACGGTAGAAGTTCGAGGTGAGGTGTTTATGCCATTGGCAGGTTTTGGGCGCCTTAATGAGCGTGCTATTGCAGACGGTAACAAATCTTTTGCTAACCCACGTAATGCAGCAGCCGGTAGTTTAAGGCAGCTGGATTCAACTATTACTGCAACACGGCCCTTGGCTTTCTATTGTTATGGTGTGGGGGTATTAAATGGCTTCCCATTACCCAGAACACAAGGCGAGATGTTTTCTGTTTTAAAAGAGTGGGGTTTGCCTGTTAGTGATCAACTGATGATAAAAAAGGGCATTGCTCAATGTCATCAAGCGTATCAATTGCTGTCTGATCGTCGAGCTCAGTTGCCGTATGAGATTGATGGGGTTGTGTACAAGGTGAATAGCTTTCATTTACAAGAAGAGCTGGGTTTTGTTTCACGGGCGCCTCGTTGGGCTATTGCACGTAAGTTTCCTGCGCAAGAGAAAATGACGACAGTTCAGGGTATTGATGTGCAAGTAGGGCGGACGGGCGCTATTACCCCGGTAGCAAGACTGACACCTGTTTTTGTGGGTGGGGTCACAGTGACGAATGTCACCTTACATAATGCCGATGAAATGCGTAGGAAAGATGTTCGTGTGGGCGATACGGTTATTGTTCGGCGTGCAGGTGATGTAATTCCAGAAATTGTCTCGGTGGTTATAGGTAAAAGGGGCGCGGCATCCGTACCCTTCGAGATGCCAAGTCACTGCCCCGTTTGTGAGTCGTCAGTAGAGCGAGCAGAGGGGGAGGCGATTGCCCGTTGTTCAGCGGGTTTGTATTGTCGAGCACAAGTTAAAGAGTCTATTAAGCACTTTGCTTCACGCAAGGCCATGGATGTGGATGGGTTGGGCGATAAAATAGTTGAGCAGCTGGTTACGGAGGGATTGGTGGCGACGTCAGCTGATTTGTACCGCTTAACATTGGCCCAATTGCAGGGTTTGCAACGTATGGCAGAGAAGTCGGCTAGTAATCTTTTGCTTGCGCTAGAAAAAAGTAAGTCGACAACGCTAGCTCGCTTTTTATATGGCTTGGGTATTCGTGAAGTGGGTGAGGTTACGGCGGCTAGTTTGGCGAGCTACTTTTTGAGTTTAGAGGCGTTGAAGCAGGCGAGTGTTACTGAGCTTGAAGATGTGCCTGACGTTGGGCCTATTGTTGCTCAGCACTTACACGCTTTTTTTGACTCTGTGCATAATAATGATGTTATAACGGGGCTGTTGGACGCAGGCGTTCACTGGCCTGATGTTTTACCGAGGGAAAAGAAAATAACCCTTTTATCGGGTAAGGTGTTTGTTTTAACCGGAACATTATCGACGATGTCGCGTACGCAGGCGAAAGAAGCCTTGGTGGAGCTAGGAGCAAAGGTGACTGGCAGTGTTTCTAAAAAAACAGATTACCTTGTTGCGGGAGAGGACCCTGGGTCAAAACTAGAGAAGGCACATATACTAGAGGTGAGTGTTTTGTCTGAAGAGGAGTTGCTGGCGCTAATTAATAGTCATTAGGAAGATGTGAAATGGAAGATAACTTAGAAACGCAGGTTTGTTTGTTGGAAAGCCACATGGATGGCATGATTGAGCGAGCAAAAAATAATGAAGGGGTGTCTAAGCGCTTTCAGGACTTGGATATGCGTTTGTTGTCGCTTAATTCATTACGTGAGCTGGTTGAGCATATTCACGATGACGCCAAGCTAGTGTTTAATTTAAGCTCTTTATCATTGGTGTTAGCGGATGAAAATGGAGAGATTCAACAGTTTTTAGCTGAAGATGGTTTTAAGTTTGACGATTTCAGGGGCGTTGTTTTACTTCCTGATGTGAGTTTGTTTAAGCGTAAGCTAGGCCTGTCACCAGGTGTTTTATTAGGACATGCCGAGCAGGTGTTGCCTAAAGAATTCTGGCCGTCAAACCTGCCTTTACCCAGTACGGTTGCTGTTATTCCTTTGTTGAGACGGGGTGTTTATTTGGGCTGCATTGTTTTTGGTAGTGAAGATGATGTGCGCTTCCAAGTTGATATGGCAACGTATTTTCTAGATCGCTTGGGTAAAGTGTTGAGTGTTTGTATGGAAAACACCTTAAATTACGAGCAGCTAAGGCGAAGCAGCTTGATTGATACACTGACCGGTATCAACAACCGACGCTTTTTTGAGCAGCGTATTGATGAAGAGTTACTACGTTCAATAAGAACGGGGGATAGCTTGTCTTGTTTATTTATCGATATCGATTGGTTTAAGAAGGTTAATGATAATTATGGACATCAAGTGGGTGACTTGGCATTGCGACATGTGGCGACTGATTTACGAAAACAGTTAAGAAGTAATGATATTTTGGCGCGTTACGGTGGTGAAGAGTTCGTTGCTCTGTTGCCAACAGCGAGTGAAAGTAAAGGTATTGAGGTCGCAGAAAGAATGCGTAAGGCTGTGGCAGATTCTAAGATAGAGCTAATGGATGGCCAAGTGTTGACCGTTACTGTTTCAATCGGGGTGTCGACGTGTGTTGTAGATAAAGCGGGTGCCTTAAGCCCCATTGACCGCACCGTTTTAATTGGTGTGGCAGATAAAGCTTTGTACCAAGCTAAAAGTGCGGGGCGTAATAAAGTCATGAGTGGTGGTGAGGTCGGTATCTCGTTGGAGCCAGTCGTCTCTGCCGCAGGCTCGGTATAGCGCGACTAGGCTGTTTAAGTGCGGCCTATGTGAGTCGCTATGTGGGCTTTGCGCTTGAAGCGTAAACAAGGTTTCAAGCGAGGGTATCTTAGGGTATAATTTCAGCTTTATTTTTCATTGATTTTTAGGCGATTGGCAACGATGTAATAGTTGTGCTGTATTACCTTTTTTGTGAATTATTTGTATTAGAGGAGATACCGGCACATGGCAGAACTCGTAAAAGAAACGATACCCGTCAACATAGAAGATGAAATGCGTCAGTCCTATTTGGACTACGCCATGAGTGTTATTGTTGGTCGAGCATTACCTGATGTACGAGATGGCCTGAAGCCGGTTCATCGTCGTGTTTTGTTTGCTATGCATGTGCTGAATAATGACTGGAATAAACCCTACAAAAAATCGGCGCGTATTGTCGGTGACGTGATTGGTAAATATCACCCGCATGGTGATACAGCTGTTTATGACACGATCGTTCGTATGGCGCAGCCTTTTTCAATGCGTCACATGTTGGTTGATGGTCAAGGGAACTTCGGTTCGGTGGATGGTGACTCTGCTGCGGCGATGCGTTACACCGAAATTAGAATGGCTAAGCTGTCGCATGAAATGTTGGCTGATCTTGACAAAGAAACTGTTAATTTTAATGCCAACTACGATGAGTCTGAATCAGAGCCAGCAGTTTTTCCGGCACGTGTGCCGATGTTGTTGGTCAACGGTTCATCGGGTATTGCGGTGGGTATGGCGACGAATATTCCGCCACATAATTTGGCTGAAATTACCAGTGCGTGCTTGCGATTAATCGATAATCCAGAAATAACTATCGATCAATTAATGGAGAGCGTGCCGGGGCCGGATTTCCCTACGGCGGGCATTATTAATGGCGCATCAGGTATTCGCGAAGCCTACCATACCGGGCGAGGTAAAATTTATCTGCGCGCCAAATATCATGTTGAAGGTGAAGAAAATACCAATGGTAAACTCTCTATTGTTGTGACTGAGTTGCCTTATCAAGTTAATAAAGCGCGCTTATTAGAGAAAATTGCGCATTTAGTTAAAGATGCTAAGTTAGAAGGCATCTCTGGTTTGCGTGACGAGTCCGATAAAGACGGTATGCGCATGGTTATTGAGCTAAAGCGCGGTGAAGTGCCTGAGGTTATTATTAATAACCTGTACCAGCAAACGCAGTTGCAAAATGTGTTTGGTATTAATATGGTTGCCTTGATTGATGGTCGGCCTAAATGCTTGAATATAAAGCAAATTTTAGAGGCTTTTGTTGATCATAGGCGTGAGGTTGTGACTCGCAGGACGATTTACGACTTACGTAAAGCACGTGAGCGCGCGCATACTCTTGAAGGGCTAGCCGTTGCCTTGTCAAATATTGATGAAATGATCGCTTTGATTAAGGCCGCAAAAACACCGGCAGAAGCGAAAGTGAGTTTATTGGCACACGCTTGGCAGCCGGGTTTGGTGTCTGAGCTATTATCAAAGTCAGATTCTAACCGTTCTCGTCCTGATAAGTTAGAAGATCACTATGGTCTGGTTGCGACTAACTATCACTTATCACCCGCGCAAGCACAGGCTATTTTAGAATTACGTTTGCATCGCTTGACTGGGCTTGAGCAAGATAAAATATTGCAAGAGTATAGAGATCTTATTGTTGTGATTGATGAGCTGCTTGAGATTTTAGGTAGCCGAGTTCGTTTGATGGAAGTGATTAGCGATGAGTTAATTAAGCTTATTGAAGAATATAAAGAAGACCGTCGTACGCAAATTGTTGATAAGTTTCTTAACTTAACCGCTGAAGACTTAATTACCGAAGAAGATATGGTAGTTACCCTGTCTCATGAGGGTTATGTGAAGTCGCAACCGTTGACGACCTATACGGCGCAACGTCGTGGTGGTAAAGGTAAAACTGCTGCCAATACGAAGAACGAGGACTTTATTGAGAAGCTGTTTATTGCTAATACGCATGACACAGTCTTGTGCTTCTCAAGCAAAGGAAAAGTGTACTGGTTACGAGTGTTTAATCTGCCTGTTGCGAGCCGAGTTGCGCGCGGTAAACCGATTGTGAACTTGTTACCGTTAGAGGCTGATGAGCGTATTAATGCTATCTTGCCGATTCGTGAGTTCAATGAAGATGAATATATCTTTATGGCAACTGAATCAGGTACGGTAAAGAAAACCCATATTAAAGAATTCGAAAAACCACGTGCAAACGGTAAAATTGCTATCGATTTACGTGAGGATGATACCTTGGTTGGGGTGGCTGTGACCGATGGCGAGAAAGAAGTTATGTTGTTCGCCAGCTCGGGTAAAGTGGCCTCATTTAAAGAGGCTGATGTTCGAGTCATGGGTCGTACCGCCAGTGGTGTTAGAGGTATGCGTTTAAAAGAGGAAGAACGAATTATTTCACTCATTATTTCGCATCCAGGAACCGTATTGACCTTGACTGAAAATGGTTACGGTAAACGGACGCAGATTGAAGAATATCCCATTCATAAACGTGGTGGGCAAGGCGTTATAGCTATGCAAACTAGCGAGCGTAACGGTGCCTTAGTGGGCGCAGTATTGGTTGATGATAGCGATGAACTGATGCTGATTACCGATGGTGGCACTTTGGTTCGAACACGCACTGCCGAGATCTCGATTTTAGGTAGGAATACACAAGGTGTACGTGTTATTCGTCCTGGAGATAATGAAAAAGTAATCGGCCTTGATAAGATCGAAAACCTGGCGGATGAAGAGAAACAAGATGACGATGAAGACAATGCTCAGGACGTAACGAGCGATGCTTCACCGGCTGATGAAATTTAAATATTAATGGTATTAAAGGAGATTTGAATGTCCCGCGTTTATAATTTTAGTGCAGGCCCAGCGGCAGTACCGCAGGAAGTGTTAGAGACGGCTCAAAAAGAGATGCTTGATTGGAATGGATCAGGTATGTCGGTTATGGAGATGAGCCATCGTGGGAAGGAATTCGTATCGATTGCCGAAAAAGCTGAGGCTGATGTTAGAGAGTTAATGAATATACCTTCAAACTATAAGGTTTTATTCTTACAAGGTGGCGCAACCACGCAATTCTCAATGGTGCCGATGAACTTATTACGTGGCAACAACAAAGCTTGTTACGTGAATACGGGTGCATGGTCTAAGAAGGCGATTAAAGAAGCGAAAATTCATTGTGATGTGCAGGTTTCTGCTAGCTCAGAAAGTGATAGCTTTATGTCTATTCCGGCTCAAGATAGCTGGGATGTAGATCAAAATGCGGCTTATTTACACTACACTAGCAATGAAACGATTGGTGGTGTTGAGTTCCAGAGTATTCCAGATGTGGGCGATATCGACCTAGTATCTGATATGTCATCCAATATTCTTTCAAGAGAGATTGATGTTAGTAAGTTTGCCGTTATTTATGCCGGTGGACAAAAGAATATGGGACCTTCCGGTATTGCTTTAACGATTGTACGTGATGATCTTATTGGTAATGTTGTCAGTGGCACGCCTTCCATGCTCGATTATAAAAATCATGCGGATGCAGATTCGATGTTTAATACTCCGGCTACTTATAGTTGGTATTTAATGGGCTTGGTGTTTGATTGGATCAAAAGAAATGGTGGCGTTAAAGGTATCGAAGAAAGAAATATGCGTAAAGCAGCCAAGCTTTATGCGGCGATTGATGGTTCTGACTTTTACGCAAACCCAGTTGAAGTGTCTGTGCGATCACGTATGAACGTTCCTTTCACCTTGGCGAACAGTGAATTAGATGCGTTATTTTTAAGTGAAGCAAAGGCGGCAGGCTTAGTGACATTAAAAGGTCATCGCTCAGTAGGTGGGATGCGTGCGAGTATTTACAATGCCATGCCTGAAGAAGCTATTGATGCGTTAATCAGCATGATGGCTGAGTTCGAAAGAACCAAAGCATAAAATCAATTTAGAAAATATTAAAGGTTAGTAAAATGTATAAAATTCAAACATTGAATAATATCTCAGTGAAAGGCTTGGAAAAATTTCCAAGAGATAAATATGAAGTAGCATCAGAGCTTCAGTCACCCGATGCGTATATGTTGCGCTCATTAAAATTACATGATGCTGTTATTCCTGACAGTGTTCTAGCTATTGGTCGTGCGGGTGCGGGTGTTAATAATATTCCGATTGAAAAAATGACAGCGCTGGGCGTACCAGTATTTAATGCACCAGGCGCCAATGCTAATGCGGTTAAAGAACTTGTTTTAACCGGTATGTTATTAGGTTGCCGTAATATTTGCCAAGCTTGGGAAAGTGCTAAAAAACTTGAGGGTGATGATGAGTCTATTGCCAAAGAAGTTGAGCAAATTAAAAAGAACTTTGTTGGTTTTGAATTGCCGGGTCGTACGTTAGGTGTTATTGGCCTAGGTGCCATTGGTACTTCTGTAGCGAATGCTGCACAAGGTTTAGGTATGGATGTGGTTGGTTTTGATCCAGCTATTACTGTTGAGCGTGCTTGGCAGTTATCATCATCCATTGAGTCAGCTAATACAGTGGATGAGCTATTGTCTCGTTCAGATTTCGTGACAGTTCACGTACCACTAAATGATGCAACTAAAGATCTAATCAACGCTAGACGTTTGGCTACGATGAATGACAATGCGATCATTTTGAACTTCTCAAGAAATGGTATTGTTAACGATGAAGACGTAGTAGCAGCCTTAGATTCAGGCAAGCTTTATGCGTACATCTGTGATTTTCCAAGTAACCTATTAAAGGATCACCCTCGTGTGATTACCTTGCCTCATTTGGGTGCTTCAACGGCTGAAGCTGAAGAAAACTGTGCTGTGATGATTGCTAACCAGTTAAAAGACTTTTTGGAAAATGGCAATATCACTAACTCTGTTAATTTCCCAGCGGTGAAAATGCCTCGTGTTACAGGTTTCCGTTTGGCTATTTCAAATTCTAACGTGCCAAATATGGTGGGTCAGATTTCAAGTATTTTGGCTGAAACAGGGCATAATATTTTAGATTTATTAAATAAATCACGTGGCGATATTGCGTACACATTGCTTGATGTTGATACTGAAATAACGGAAGACGTTGTTCAGCAAATCAAAGCAATTGAAGGCGTTTTATCTGTTAGAGCTATTTAGGACTATTTATGAGTGTTGGTAATACATTACCCGAGCTACGAGAGGCTATCGATCAACTGGATAGTGAATTATTAACACTTTTTAATAAGCGTGCTGTTTTAGCAAAAGAGGTAGCAACGGTTAAAATTGCTGCTGGCGAAACCGCTGATTTTTATCGGCCCGACCGTGAAGCGTCTGTTTTAAGGCGTGTGCAAGATAAAAATCCGGGGCCACTTCAAAATGTACATGTTGCAAAAATTTATCGTGAATTGATGTCAGCCTGCTTGGCACTTGAAAAACCATTAACCGTGGCTTTTTTAGGGCCAGCGGGTACGTTCACCCAAGAAGCTTCACTAAAACACTTTGGTCACGCGGTGAATACACTGGATGCAGCGAGCATTGCTCATGTCTTTCAAGCGGTTGAGAATGGCGAGGCAAATTACGGTGTTGTGCCTGTAGAAAACTCAACTGAAGGTGTTGTTAGCCATACCTTAGATACGTTTATGGGTACGTCGTTACAGATTTGTGGTGAAGTTGAGTTACATATTCATCACCACCTAATGTCTAACGTAGAATCATTGCAACAGATAAAAGTGGTGTATTCCCATCAGCAATCCCTTGGGCAGTGTCGTCAGTGGTTACAGTCACACCTGCCAGATGTGGAAACAATTGCCGTTAGTAGTAATGCTGAAGCCGCTCGTATGGCAGCAGCTGAAACAGGTGCGGCAGCCATAGCGGGTGAAATGGCTGCGGAGATGTATCAGTTAACTAAGTTATCGAGCCATATTGAAGATGAGCTACATAATACAACACGCTTTTTAGTGATTGGTAAGCAGCATGTGCCAGCCAGCGGTGATGATAAAACCAGTATGATGGTTTCAACTAAAAATGTGGCAGGTGCTTTACAGAGCGTGTTGGCCCCGTTTGCCTATGCGGGTATTAGTTTAAATAAAATTGAATCTAGACCCACTCGACAGGGTGCTTGGGAATATGTGTTTTTTGTTGATATTGATGGGCATCAAGATGACCCAAAAGTAGCGGCAGTCTTACAAGAATTACAGCCCAATGTTAATGCATTAAAAGTCTTGGGTTCCTACCCTAGAGCTGTTATTTAATTTAGCGTTAACTTAACGCCTATTAATATAGTGAGTCATTACTATGTCTACAAAAAACACACCTTGTGATTTAGCACTCGATGCGATTAAAGCCTTGTTACCCTATCAGCCGGGCAAGCCGATTGATGAGTTAGAAAGAGAACTGGGTTTAACTAATATTGTTAAGTTAGCGTCAAATGAAAATCCATTAGGTCCCAGTGAGCTAGTTAAGCAAGCAATAACTCAATCCATTAGTAACGTTTCCTTATACCCCGATGGCAATGGCTTTGCATTAAAGCAGGCGCTAGCTGAAAAGAACGGTATTACGAGCGACATGATTACCTTAGGTAATGGCTCAAATGATGTGTTGGATATTATTGCGCGGGTGTTTTTAACGCAGGGACGTGAAGCTATATTTTCAGAGTATGCTTTTGTTGTGTATGCCATTGCAACTCAGGCTGTTAATGCAACGGCACGAGTAGCAAAAGCGAAACCATTAAATTCAAGTGATGCTTATGGCCATGATTTAGAGGCGATGGCAGAGCTTGTGACCGATAAAACAGCAGTCATTTTTATTGCCAACCCCAATAATCCAACAGGTACATGGCTGAATCCAGCTGAATTAGAAGCTTTTATCGCAAGCATACCAAAGCACATTGTCGTGGTGTTGGATGAGGCGTATTGCGAATATTTACAGCCAGAAACGGCCTTTGATTCAATGCGGTGGTTGCAGAGTTACCCTAATTTAATTATTACCCGAACATTTTCTAAAGCCTATGGTTTGGCTGGTTTGCGAGTCGGTTATGCGGTTAGTCAGCCGAATGTTGCTGATTTATTAAATAGAGTTCGCCAGCCATTTAATGTGAACTCAATTGCATTGGCCGCAGCAGAGGCCGCGTTAAGCGATCACGCTTATATTGAACAAAGCCGTAAGTTAAACCAGCAAGGTTTGAAGCAATTGGCGGAAGGGTTTGATCAAATGGGTTTGTCATATATCCCGTCAGTCGGTAATTTTATCTGTGTAGATGTGGGTGATAAATCAGCTGAGGTATATCAAGGCTTATTACAAGAAGGCGTTATTGTGCGCCCAGTTGCTGGCTACAAGATGCCAAAGCACTTACGCATATCCGTTGGTTTGTGCGAACAAAATACTCTTTTATTAAAGGCACTCGATAAGGTTTTACAGCGTGTTTAAAAAGATCTGCATTATCGGTGTTGGCTTAATTGGTGGCTCTATTGCAAGAGCATCAAGAGAGCAAGGCTTGTGTCAGGAAATTGTTGGCGTAGGCCGTCAGGTAGCGAATTTACAGCGGGCTGTTGAGTTAGGTGTTATTGATAGCTACGAGCTTGATATTGTAAAAGCGGTTGATGGTGCTGATGCAGTTGTTCTTTGTACACCGGTAGGAACATTTGAATCAATTTTTAAGCAACTAAAGCCAGTTTGGTCCGAAAATTGTTTATATACTGATGCGGGTAGTACCAAGCAAAGTGTGGTCGATGCCTTAGCGCTTGTTTTTAATAAAGTTCCTGCTAATTTTGTACCGGCACATCCTATTGCTGGTTCAGAGAATAGTGGTGTTGAAGCATCGAAAGAGGCACTGTTTGTAGACAAACGAGCGATTATAACGGCCCATGAGCAAACCGCGCAGTGGGCTGAAAATAGCTGCAAGGCTTGGTGGCAAGCGATGGGTGCTAAGGTGTCAACGATGAGTGTTCAGCATCACGATGAAGTGTTTGCTGCGACCAGTCATTTGCCACATATTTTGGCTTACTCATTAGTTGAGCTGTTAAAAAATAAGCAAGACGAACGTGAGATATTTGAATATGCTGCAGGTGGTTTCAAAGATTTTACGCGTATAGCCTCCAGTGACCCTGAAATGTGGTCAGATATTTGTTTGGCAAATGGCTCTCAGTTGGTAAAACTAATGCAAGATTTAGCGCAGATCAATCAGCAAATCGTTAGTTTGATTGAAGCAAAAGATAAACAAGGCTTATTGAGTATATTCAAGTCGGCGCAAGGCGCTAGAGAATATTATTTAAGCCTCCAAGAGAAATAATTAACCATGAATACAATGATATCTAACCCTAGTCAGGGTTTAAGCGGAACATTCCGCGTTCCCGGTGATAAATCAATTTCACACCGTTCCGTTATGTTAGGCAGTTTAGCTGAAGGCATTACAGAAGTGAGTGGTTTTTTAGAGGCGGAAGATGCCTTGGCAACACTAAAAACCTTCCAAAGCATGGGGGTTAATATTGAACGACCAGCGACGGGTTGCTTACGAATACATGGTGTTGGTTTACATGGTTTAAAAAAGCCAGTAGATGACTTGTATGTAGGTAACTCGGGCACGTCGATGCGTTTATTGTCGGGTATTTTAGCAGGACAAAAATTTGATAGCGTATTGACGGGTGATAATTCGTTGAGCAAGCGCCCGATGCGTAGAGTCTTAGACCCTTTAGCGTTAATGGGCGCTGAGGTAGAGAGTACTGAGAAAGGCACCTCTCCACTTAAAATATCGGGCGGTGCACCCTTAGCTGGCATTGAATATAAAATGCCAATGGGTAGTGCGCAAGTAAAGTCATGCTTATTGTTAGCGGGCTTATATGCGGAGGGTACAACAACCGTTATTGAACCTGCAGTTACTCGCGATCATACCGAACAGATGCTTCGCGGCTTTGGTTACCCCGTTAACACTCAAGGTGATACCGTTTCAATTCAAGGTGGAGGCTCATTGCAAGCGACCCGCATTGATGTGCCGGCAGATATTTCATCCGCCGCTTTTTTCTTAGTGGCTGCATGTATTACTCCTCATTCAGATATTACCTTGGAACATGTTGGAATTAACCCGACACGTACTGGTGTTATAGATATCTTGCAACAAATGGGTGGCAATATTAGCTTATTAAATGAGCGTGTTGTCGGTGGTGAAAAAGTAGCGGATATCCGTGTGCAAAGCAGCCAGTTGAAAGGGATTTCTGTGCCTGATGAGTTGGTTGCCTTGGCGATTGATGAGTTCCCCGTTATTTTTGTTGCGGCGGCTTATGCAACTGGGCGAACAGTGATAACGGGCGCTGAAGAGCTGCGCGTAAAAGAAAGCGATAGAATTCAAACAATGGCTGATGGCTTACTATCATTAGGCGTGGATGCTGAAGCAACCCCAGATGGAATGATTATCAATGGCGGTAAGGTAGCTGGTGGCGAAATAGAAAGTTTTGACGACCATCGTATTGCAATGGCTTTTGCTGTGGCAGGCTTACAAGCTGAAGCGCCTGTAACCATTAATAATTGCGAAAATGTTAGTACATCTTTTCCATCGTTTGTTGCCTTGGCTTCAGGCTGTGGTTTTGAACTAACAGCGAAATGAGTCAATCCGAAGGTTTTATGCCCGTCTTAACGATTGATGGGCCAAGTGGTTCGGGTAAGGGAACAGTTTGTAAGCTTGTTTCAGAACAATTGGGCTGGCACTATTTAGATAGTGGCGCCATGTATCGTGCATTAGGTATTGCCGCCATTGAGCGCGATGTTGATATCCATGATGAAGATAAGGTAGCCGCCTTAATTGAGCTTATTGAGCTAGAGTTTAAGCGTAATGCTAATGGTGACTGGGCTGTGTTTTTAGATGGCGTAGAAGTACAGCACCAGTTACAAACTGAAAAAGTTGGGCGAGTCGCCTCTATTATCGCCGTTTTTCCAAAAGTTCGGCACGGCTTATTGCTTAAACAGCAGTCGTTTAAACAAGTGCCAGGCTTGGTGGCCGATGGGCGAGATATGGGTAGCGTGGTATTTGTTGATGCCGCTTATAAGGTTTACCTAACGGCGAGCGCGGAAGAGCGCGGAAAAAGACGCTATAAGCAGTTGATAGAAAAAGGAATAGATGCTAATCTGTCCAATGTTGTTGATGAAATAGAACTACGTGATTCACGAGATAAAAATCGTACGGCATCTCCGTTGATTGTTCCCGAAGGTGCGTTACTCATTGATTCTTCCTCAAAGAGTATTAGCGAGGTCGTTGAAGACGTTCTAAAGTTGATACAACAATAATCTCATACTGAGAAACCAGCGGGTTTGGGCGGGCAATACGTTCAAACCTTACTATAAACTAACCCTTTAAAGACTTTCGAGTCTTTAGAAATATATAAAGAGAACCTCATGAGCGAAAATTTCGCAGAATTATTTGAAGAAAGCATCCTGTCAGCGGAGCTTGTACCAGGCACCTTAATTACTGGTCAAGTGATCGACATTACGAATGATACCGTTATCGTAAACGCCGGTCTAAAATCAGAAGGCAATATCCCACGTTGGCAGTTTGTTAGCAGCAATGGTGAACTTGAAGTTACTATTGGTGACGAAGTTGAAGTTGTTCTAGACATGGTTGAAGATGGTCTTGGCGCAACACTATTGTCAAGAGATAAAGCTAAGAAAGCAGCCGCTTGGAGATTCTTAGAGAAAGCAGCTGAAGAAAAAGAAACAGTTACTGGTGTTATTACAGGCAAAGTACGCGGTGGTTTCACTGTGGAAGTGGGCGGCTTAAGTGGCTTCTTACCTGGTTCATTGGTTGACGTTCGTCCTTTAAGAGATACAACTTTCTTAGAAGGCAAAGATTTAGAATTTAAAGTTATCAAGCTTGATGAAAAACGCAACAACGTTGTGGTTTCTCGTCGTGCTGTGCTTGAAACAGAATACAGTGCAGAACGTGAAGCATTGTTAGAGAATTTGAAAGAAGGCGCTATCTTGAAAGGTATGGTGAAAAACCTAACCGATTACGGCGCATTTATCGATCTTGGTGGTGTAGATGGTCTATTGCACATTACCGATATGGCTTGGAAGCGTGTTAAGCATCCTTCAGAAGTTATTGAAATCGGTCAAGATATCGAAGTATTGGTATTACGTTACGACGAAGAGAAGAAACGTGTATCACTGGGTATGAAACAATTGGGTGAAGATCCTTGGGTGAACATCTTAGATCGTTACCCAGTAAACTCACGTCTAATGGGTCGTGTAACAAACTTAACTGACTACGGTTGCTTTATTGAAATCGAAGATGGCATTGAAGGTTTGGTTCACGTTTCAGAGATGGATTGGACTAACAAAAACGTTAACCCAGCAAAAGTTGTATCGTTGGGTGATGAAGTTGAAGTTATGGTTCTTGAAATTGATGACACACGTCGTCGTATTTCATTAGGCATGAAGCAGTGTAAAGGTAACCCTTGGGAAGACTTCTCTGCAATCCATAGAAAAGGTGACAAAATCAAAGGCCTTATCAAGTCAATCACTGACTTTGGTGTATTTATTGGCTTGGATGGCGACATTGATGGTTTGGTTCACTTGTCTGATATTACATGGGACGATAAAGGTGAAGAAGACCTGCTGAAATACAAAAAAGGCATGGAAATTGAGACCGTTATTCTTGCCATTGATTCAGAACGTGAAAGAATCTCACTAGGTATTAAACAACTTGAACAAGACCCATTCCAAGAGTTCTTGGGTGCTAACGAAAGAAACAGTCTTGTTAAAGGTACTGTGAAAGAAGTTGATACTAAAGGTGCTGTTATTGTTTTAGCTGATGGTATTGAAGGTTACCTACGTTCTTCTGAGTTAAGCCGTGAGCGTGTTGAAGATGCAAGAACTATCCTTACTGAAGGCGAAGCGATTGAAGCCAAATTTATCGGTATTGATCGTAAGAGCAAAACAATTAACTTATCTATCAAAGCGAAAGACGATGATGAAGAGAAAGCAGTATTGAGTGATTACTCATCACAAAATTCTAGCGCACCGACATTGGGTGATATCTTCAAAAACTCGATGAAAGATAAGTAAGTAAAACTGCTTATAAGTAGACGGGGGCTTATGTCCCCGTCTTACTTCAGTTTAGGTGACATGTGACAAAATCAGAATTAATCGAAAAATTAGCAGAGCAGCAAATACATCTGCCGTATAAGGATGTTGAGCTTGCCGTTAAGTGTATTTTAGAAAGTATGAGTCGGGCGTTAGCGTCGGGTGAACGAATTGAAATACGTGGCTTTGGCAGCTTTTCCCTACACTACCGTCCACCAAGGGTTGGTAGAAACCCTAAGAATGGTGAGTCGGTTGCCTTATCGGGTAAATATGTGCCGCACTTTAAACCGGGTAAAGAACTCCGAACTCGGGTTGATGATGCTAAAGAGAAGTATCGAATTAAATAATAAAAAAGCTCCTTATTAGGGGCTTTTTTATTGCCTAAAAAAATAACAATCCCGTACTCTTGGTATAATCAATAAAGCTAAAACTATTTTTATAGAGGGTGAATATGAAAGTTTTGTACATGATATTGTTTGTTGTATTTTTAGTGCTTGGTTTTGTTCTGTCTATATTGAATTCAGCACCGATTAATATAAATTATTACTATGGCTGGGTAGAGTTACCTTTATCCTTCGCACTGCTGATTGCTTTTATTATAGGAACGGCTCTTGGTGTTAGTACGAAAGTTTGGAGTAATTTGGTGCTTAGGCAGCGTAACTCATCCTTATCTAGACGGGCAAAAATAAGCGAGAAAGAAGTTTCTAATATAAGAACATCTCCCTTAAAACGTATTAATTAACGTGTATCAACTTGTAATATTGCTGTTACCCGTCGCAGCAGCCAGTGGATGGTACTTTGCGTATAAGCACTACCAAAACCCCTCGAAGGTGTCGGCAAGTGAGCAAGCGGGTTATTTTAAAGGGCTGAATTACCTATTGAATGAGCAGCCCGATAAGGCGATTGATGTTTTTATTGACTTGCTTGAGGTTGATGATGAGACCATTGATATTCATCTAGCACTTGGCACACTGTTTCGACAGCGAGGTGAAGTGGAAAAGTCTATACGTATCCACCAAAACTTAATTGCTCGGCCGCAAATTAGTCAGGAGACACGGTTTTCTGTACTGAATGAATTGGGCTTGGATTATATGCGAGCGGGTTTGTTAGATCGCGCAGAAAGTATTTATCTCGAACTTGAAAGTGTCGCTCCACATGAGGAGTGCGCCATTAAACAGTTGATTGCTATTTTTCAGCAAGAGAAAGAGTGGTTAAAGGCGATTGAGTACGTATTAAAGCTAGAAGTTGTTAGCCAGGCAAAAATGCCGAAAGTTCTATCGTTATTGCACTGCGAAATTGCAATGCTCCATCAGCGAGAGGATGTTAATGTCTCAAAAAAACACCTTAAAAAAGCCTTAAAAATTGACCCTCTCTGTGTTCGAGCGAGTGTCATTAGTGCGGATATTTCAATGCAGCAGGCGGATTATAAACAAGCATTGAAGTACTTGATGAGCATCATGCAGCAAGATGAACGTTTTGTGGCCGTTTACCTAGATAAGTATATTAACTGCTTTGACCGGCTAGGTAAAAATAAGCAGAAATTTGATTTTTTACAGACATTGCAAAATAACGATACGTCTAGCTTGGTGATGCAGCGCTTTATTGATGTGGTGCAAGTGGAAAAAGGCAGGACTGAGGCTCAACAGTTTATGCGTGGTGTGGTATTAAAAACAGCTCAAAAAAATGACCTTAAAGCGTATGCTAAATTTACATCGAGTGATTCTTTAAGTGATGAGGCTAAGTTTCTATGTCAGGCGCTTAGTCAATTGAGTGAGGATGTTTCAAACTTCCAGTGTAAGAACTGTGGTTTCACCTCGGTTCATTTGAATTGGTGCTGCCCAAGCTGTAAACAATGGGGCGAGGCTGAGCCGAGTATTAATTAGCAAAAATATGGGTTCCTGTAAGGCTAACTAGCAGCATTGATAGGCTGTTTTTTGCTGCGTTTGTTAGCCAGCATAATGGGGGCACACTGGTGCTCATCATAGTAAATAACTTCGCATTCAAGGCACTGAATGCATTCGTTGTAATCTACTTTTCCCGACTTATCAATGGCTTTAATCTCACAACGAACCGCACAAACTTGGCATGGTTTACCGCAATCATTTCGGCGGTCTAATTGCTCAAATAAGTGGAAATAACCAAGTATGGCAATGCCAGCCCCTAGGGGGCATACATAACGGCAATAAAATTTATGAATAAACATGCCCAAGGTTAGAAGTAATACGGAGAACAAAACAAAATACCATTCACGATCAAATACGAGGGTGATACTTGTTTTGAAAGGCTCAATTTCGGCGAGGGTCTGTGCCCAGCCTAAATCATAAAAGCAAAGACCCACTAAGCCGATAAGTACAAGGTATTTGATTTTTTGTAAGAGCAGATGTTGAGAGTCTTTAATCCGAACTTGAGGGAGTTTGATTGCCTTAGCAATGCGGTATAGCAGCTCTTGTAGGGCGCCAAAGGGACATAGCCAACCGCAAAATAGCCCGCGGCCCCATATAAATAATGTAATGAAGGTGTATGTCCACAGAATAAATAAGATAGGGTCGAGTAAGAAAACATCAAACTTAAAGCCATCGCGTAGTGATAATAGAACGGTGTATATATTGACGATTGATAGCTGACCTTGGGCATAGTAACCGATAAAAAATAAGGTAAAAAGCATGAAGCAAAAGCGACCATATTTTATGGCTTTTGGGTATTTGCTAAAGCTGCGTTGCTTAATAAATAAAAGGCTAAGCAGGGCGAGAGATATGAGTGTAATAGTGATTTCAAAGGTTTTAGAGGCCCATACTCGTTTCCAGATAGGGATATATTCTTCTTTTATTACCTCAGGGTGAAAAAACAAATAGTCGGGCAATTGGTGAGAGCTAGATAAATTAACGTTGTCACCTAATAAATGATTTTGTCTGAGGTCAAAGCCGAGCTGAAAATCAATCGGCAAACTGGGGTCAAACCCACCATTAGCTTTAATACCAAATAGGCGAAAGTTATCAAAATGCCTAACAGTTGCTGGTTGGTCTTTATCGTAAAAACGGTAAAAAGCTAAATCACGAATAAGCATAGGTAGCCCGTTTTGGAAAATAGCCATACGTGTGGGTATTTTTCCTGCTCTGAAGTCATCCTCCAAATAGCTATATGGGCCTTCAGACATAACAGCAATAACGTGTTCATTTTCCTTAATGCTCTTCATTAAGCGCTGGTAGTCTTTATCGCCTAGTAGGTTCTTGCCGATACTGGGAGCATTTAAATAGGCATAATAAATATCTGCGATAGGCGTTGAGTCGTCTGTATTTTCAAAACCATACCCGGGGTAATCAGAGAGGGTGCGTTCTAAAGCTTGTTCTAGTGAGAGACGCAGAATAGGCCAATGAGCAATGAGCTGCTTATCAAGTAACTGTTGCCAATTCAGTGGCTCAAATACTTCGTTACGAACTTGTGCGGCAATAGATTGAGTGAATTTCCCTAAGACTTTTCTGGCAACTTCTAGCGAGGCTGCAAGTAACGTATCGTTAGTGGCTATAACCGAGACGGTGGCTTTAGTCACGCCATCAAAAATGACACTACCTTCACCGGTTGATGATTGAGATCTTGATCGGCTGCTATCAACAATAATTCGTTCAGCAACGCTGTGCCCACTATATTGTGCTAAGAAGTTTTCTAATGCACCAACACCCAAGCCGTGCATAAAAATGGGTTCATGTTGAAATAATACACGAACACCGATGATTTTCCCTTCAGTATCCATACCAATCAGTAGATTGATAATATCACCCGCAAACCCTGGTATTTGGATGAAATCTTTGCTTTCAAAGGCATAGCCAATCAATTGAAAGGCCGAGTAAACCGGCCAGACATGTGTATCGGGTGTTTTTCGTTCTATTTTGTTGGCGCTGGTGAAAATATCTTTTATTAAGCGCTCAACTTGTGGGCTTGCAACCGTGTTATCAAGCGAGGGTGCGGAGTCAGCATGGGCGGATAAAGAGGCCGCAAATATTAACAGTAGAAAAATAAAACGGATAGTTTGAAGGTGAGGGAGCATATTTATTTATAATAATTATTTTTTGAATGATACTCATCAAGGACGGGGTGATAAATTCCTTAAGTCACTGAGTATAATGTTTATTTTGCTTAACAAAAGCATTTAATCGTAAGAGGTTAGCAATAGATGAATAAATTAGATTTTTCACATGTGTTAGAACTTCCTGTTAGGTGGGGTGATGCTGATGTATACGGGCATATCAATAATGTTTCCTTCGTGCGTTATGTGGAATCAGGGCGAGTTGCCTACGTTGATGATGTGATGAAGCTCAGTTTGACGGCTAATATGGATGCAGCCTGGGTGTTAGCTGATATACAGTGTTCCTTTTTACAGCAAGTTGAATACCCAACATTGCTGGAAATATGTACACGCGTAAAAAAACTGGGGACGAAGAGTATTACCTTAGAAACAGGTTTATATCGTCAAGGTGAGTCTGAGCCAGTACTTACCAGTGTTGCGGTGATGGTTTGGTTCGATTTTAAGGCACAAAAAGCGGC
>Ga0209081_1000369_pt1 | contig 27176 bp, 21 predicted proteins | sample GOMGulsemesocosm_4_FD_184636 | JGI IMG/M metagenome (GOLD analysis project Ga0209081, IMG submission 184636) | Methane-oxidizing microbial communities from mesocosms in the Gulf of Mexico - GOM15B Gulf of Mexico (SPAdes) (version 2) | ecosystem: Environmental > Aquatic > Marine > Cold seeps... | reverse complement strand
TAGTACGCAAAAAAGTACGCGCCGCTTTAAACTGTTTTTCTGAAACCATAGAAAATAGCGTACGCATTAAAATCATCAAAAGTCACTTTCTTGATCCTGCTTATTTTAAAGTAATGTCTATTTTATTAGATGCGCTGATTAAGCAAAGAAAGAAAAAAGCAATTGAGTATGCTAAGTATTTGAAGGGAATGCCAGCTTTACAAAAAGAGTACTTAAAATTATTTTCAACTGCAACTCACTGCTGGCATTGATCTTGTAAAAACCGTAAGGCCTTGGTATGTATGGCGTCCCCAGACGGACTCGAACCGCCAGCTATCCCTTAGGAGGGGCTGAAATGACCTTTCTTGTAGTAACCTTGAATAACCACAAGTAACCTTAATATGCCCTTATAGTATTGATAACTAAGTATTAATCTGGTATTGTAAAGTCATTGATGGTTTGTGGTGGTTTTTATTAAATGACACCTCAGCGACACCTCAGGAAAACTAAAGGGGAATTATGAGTAAGCAAATTAAAATTACAGACGGGTTAATAAGGTTTTCGTTAAAAGAAAGCGGTAAAGGCAAGCCCGAATGGAAGCAATATACAGGTGTGCTTGTTCCCAAGTTTGGAGCTATCGCTGATTCAGAAGTGAAAGGCTTCAAGGCGGTTAAAAGTGGTGTTGATACCGTAAGCTTTAGATATTATTATCGGATTAACGGGCAGCGGAAAAATATCACTCTGGGAACTTACCCTGCAATAACAGTAACGCAAGCACGCCAGCTTGCTAAAGATAAATCACTTGAAGTTGCGTTGGGTGAAAACCCTCTTGCAGAAAAGCATAACAAACGAGCTGATACAAAAAACACCCTGCAATCATACATAGATCATGACTACGGTTTGTATATGTATGGTAGAGCAAGTACAGCTAAAAAATTCCTGAGAATTATTGAAAACAGTTTCCCCGCATTATTGAAGAAACCTTTAGCTGATATTACCAAGACAGATTTAGTTAAGTGGGTGCAGTACCAGATGAAGCAGCATAATGATGGTATCAAAGGTTTTGCTTCTGCAACTATTCAGCAAAGGCACAGTACTTTCAAATCTTTAATGGCACATGCTGTGCGTAATGGTGTTATTGAAAGCAGCCCATTTGATAAGCTAGATAAACTTGAGTTTTCAACGACAGCTGAGGCAACAGCACAACAAGAGAAGCGAACCTACTTAACTTTAGAACAGCAAGTGACATTACTGGCATCAATTGACAATTACGACGACCATGTAAGAGCTGGGATTTTTAATAGTCGCGTTAATGGTACACCTAATTTAACGGGAGATACTTACGCGAGCTATCATAAACCCATGATGTTGCTTTTATATTACATGGGCTTGCGAATGGGTGATGTTGTAAGCTTGGAGTGGGCGCATATTATCGACACACCTTTTACCTGTAATATCACAAAAGTTTTAGAGAAAACACGGAGAAAGATTAAGACGCCGTTTGTTATGCCTATGCCTGAGCCAGTTAAGTTAATGCTTAAAGAGTGGCGTAAGCAACAGGGCAACACCAAGCGTGGTTTAGTTTTTCCTGATGATAATGGCCAGCGGCTATACGATACACCCTTAGTTGAGTGCTGGAAGTGGATTAAAAAAGATGCAGGCTTTCATGAAGAGCTTCAGTTGTATAGCTTACGACATAATTTCACATCATGGCTCATCATGAATAACGTACCGCTTTCAGTGATAGCAAATATGATCGGACATGTTGGAACTGACATGATAAATAAACATTACGGGCATTTAATTAAAGGAGCAACTGATTCTGCATCTCAGGGGTTTGTTGAATTATTGGAGCGAAAACAAGCATAAACATTAATGCTATAATTAACCACAAGAAACCCCACGGAACGATAAGGCAAGCCAATGATTAATATAAATTTAAACAATGATTTAAGTCGTGCTATTGAAAACTTGGCTTTGCACCAGCATGAGTCAGTTGAAAAAATCATCAATGATGCACTTATTGAAAAGCTAGAAGATTATCGCGATATTAAAGCAGCGGAACAAATTTTAAAGAAAATTGATAGTGGCGAAGAGGAGCTTATTTCATGGGAAAAAGTAAAGGCTGAGATTAATGACATGGACAATTAGTCTTTCTAAGAAATCATCAAAGACTTTAAAATCTTTAGATAATTCAGTTAGAAAAAATATAATACGATTTATTGATAAGTTAGTAGAGTCAGATAACCCAAGAGTATCAGGTAAGGCATTGCAAGGAAGTCTTAAGGGCTTATGGCGTTACAGAGTTGGAGATTACCGTTTAATCTGCCAGATTAAAGACGATGAATTAATTATTTTATTTGTAGAAATTGGGCATCGCAAAAACATTTATAAGTAATATCCAGCTTATACGATTATGAAAAAATCCAAAATAAAGCATAAATCTAACAGGCCTAAAAGTATCGATGAATGCACTGTAAAATGGACACCAGTAGGTGTTGGTGACTTCAACGCACCGAGCAATAACAGTTTGAAAACATCGTTAGGCGATGATATTAAAAAGCAAATATTGCTTTCATTACATAGCGCTGGCATCAAGCCAGAAAAACAAATATTCGATAGACTAGATGAGGCTGTATTAGTTTACGCATTAGGGCAACAGCACCATGATGCCACAAAGCCTTCTGCGATAAGACAAAACTTATCAGAAGTTTTACTAAAATCTAGCATTGATTTATCTCTGCCTAAAGATGAATTAATTAAATCAATGACCGTGCTTCTCACTTCAATTAATGACCTCGATATGGGAGCTAGACAGCTTATACCCAATAATGGAGTGTTAAGTTTATATAAGCATATAAATGTGATTTTATCGTATATTAACCATGATGAAATTAATAAACGCGCAATTAAAGTGCGGCTAAACAAGTGTATTAAAATTGTTAAGCTGGCCTATGAGAGTGCTGGTAATTATGCCGATAAAGGGCGTTTATTAAGCCATCATAAACTCACCTTTGCAGCAGAGACTGCATTTCAGCTTAAATCTTTTGGTTACATACCTACGTGTAAGCGCGGTGATTTATTTGAGCAATTACTTATTATTATGCTGTCGCATATTCATAATAAAGATTTTTTAGATCTTCATACATTAGCTGAGGACGCGCTATCAAAGGGCTGTCCTATTATTCGTCATTTTTAATTACTAGGGACAATTGTCGCTAACAACCTCCTAAAATGGAAATTCTTTTTTTAGGTTACATGAGGTTTATTATGACAACTCCAGCAGCATTCACTCCAGCTCAAGCTACAAAATATATAGGAATTGATTCAGATACCGATGCCTTGAAGACAAGCCGTTCAACAGGAACTTTGTGGGGGATGACCGCGCCACGATTTTGTAAGGCCGGCACTAAGAAAATAATTTATTTACGCACAGACTTAGATGAATTTTTAGATCAGTTGGAGGGATATACCAATAACGCACAGGTGGGCTAATGAGCAGCCATAAAAAACACTTCGTTCAAAAAAACAGCTTGAGCACGGGTTTCCAAAATACATTTATCGTCGGGATGACGAAGGGTAGAGTTTTATGAATTCACAACAAAAATCCTCTAGCAGGGCAACCAGAGTTGTAGAAGCACAATCGTTGAGTAGCGAAGACAATATTAGCATTAAAAAACCGATGACTCAATGCGAGATGATCCTTGAGTATATGAATACGAAAGGAAAAATTAACCCTATTGATGCTTTGCGAGATATTGGTATCTTTAGCCTGTCTCAGCGCATTAGTGACCTAAAGAGATCCGGGCATAATATTATTTCTGAACGAGTTACCACGCTAGGGTGGCGGGGCAATAAAATAAATTTTGCTGAATACCATCTTGCCGATAACGAGGTGAAGGATGACTAAAAAACGACTCCCTCCATTTGCTAAAAAAATACCAGTAAATCAAAAATGCATTATTTTTTGTACTGGATCGGAGGCTTGGAATAGAGCAAAATCTAAAGGCTGGATAAGTAGCCATAGTAAGGCATTACTCCCTTTATATGATGATTTAGACGCTTATAAGTTCAGCTTTGTTTATGGTAAGGAGGTGCTTCTATTCTCACATGGGAAGCCTGAAAGCTACGAACGTTTAATTGAATTATCCAGAGTATTTTTAATGTATGGAGCAATCTTAGTTAAGTGGTGCATTGTTGAATATCCAGCTAATAAAATAGTCGGAAAGGTGGCTTCATGATGACTAATGATGAGATTTTAGATGATGGTTCACTGGCACTTGATATAGGTGTGATGGCAAGTAATACAAACGCCGACACAGCCAGCACTATTAGCAATACCAAGGTGTTGAAGCCAGCACTTCTTCGGCATAAATCCGACACTAGCGAATTAAAAGACTCGCTTTTAGCAGATGAAATAGCAAAGGTATTAAAAGCGAAAATTGCTTTTTGTGAAATAAGTAGCGATTGGTATTTATCGAATAGCGGGGTATGGCGAAGGGCCAAAAAGAATAAGATTTTAAAATTAATTCATGAAGAGCTAAAAAAAATATTTCATGAAGGCTATGGTATTTATAAAGTTAACAATACAGAAGCCTTTCTAAGGCTTATTCTTAGTGTTGAAGTTTGGACTGAAGATAGTAATTTACTTCCACTAGAAAATGGAATCTTGAATATAAAGAGCCGTAAATTATTAGCTTACTCCGATGAATATAGATTTACTTGGCAATTACCTTATAGCTACGAACCGGATGCAAAAATAGATGTTATTTATAATTGGCTGAGGGATTCAACTTATAACGATGAAGAGGTAATAAGTACTGTTAGAGCATTTTTTAGAATGGCGCTGACAGGAGGCTCGGTGCAGAAGTTTTTAGAAGTTATTGGTGCAGGAGGTACTGGAAAATCCACATTAACTCGACTTTTAACTATGCTGGTAGGAAATGAAAATTGTACAACAACTGATTTAAAAAATTTAGAAGAGAGTCGATTTGAATCTGCAAAATTATTTAACAAGCGATTGACCATTATTAATGATTCATTTCGCTATGGAGGTGACGTGTCTGTACTTAAGGCTCTGACTGGTGGTGATTTAATACGATTGGAACGTAAAAATAAACAGCAAGAAAGTGATTTTGAATATTTTGGTGTGGTAATGATTGTTGCCAATGAGGCGATTCAATCATCCGATTATAGTAGTGGTTTAGCGCGTAGAAGGCTTCCTATTCACTTTAATAAACGTGTGACCGATGAGGATAAAGACAAATGGCGTAAGCTTGGAGGTATTGAAAATGCAATGAAATCAGAAATTCCTGCTTTATTAAATTGGGTGCTAGATATGCCAGAATATGAACTATCAAAAACTATAGATAGCATTAATAGTGGTATGAATAAGTCTCAACGAGCGCACCTGGTGGCCACTAATAAATTAGCTTCTTGGATTGATGATTGCTTAATAATAGCTGTAGAAAATGAAGTATATATAGGTAGCTCAATATTAAATGTAAAAGGCCAAGGCGAAGTTGATTTGATGGTAGGGACTAAGCTTTATTCTAATTATGAGCAGTGGTGCAGCGATAACAAAATAAAATCAATAGCCGTACAACGCTTCTCTTCAAGCCTAATTGATATATCAGAATTATTAAAAATAAACGTAGAAAAAAAACGTGATAATAAAGGCCGAAAAATTAAAGGATTTGCAATTCGTAAAAGTGAGCATACGTATTGCTTAACGCCTATTACTCAATACGCATTAGGTGCTGGAGAGTGGCGTGGTAGTGTCGGAGGTATTACGTCTGAACCCCTTGTTCAAGCTGTAGGAAAACCTCCAAGCTTAAAATTGGAACCAATTTTTGCAGCGGAGACTGTCCTCAAATAGAATTGGCAGAGGTCAACCGAGCTAGAATTCACGTAGGAACGCGTTTTTTAAGTGAAAATTAGCTTTAAAAAAATGGCCGGAGGTTTTTCTACAGCCTCGTTAGTGCTGATAGTGCTGGCTGTGTTGGAGAGTAACAGAATGAAAATAACTTTATCAAACAAAATAGAAATACAAACCACTCCCGATATTGAGCAACAGCTTATTAAACAATTCACTTTTGCTAACCCTAAATACCAAGATGCTTATAGCTTTGGTCGAAGTGTTCGCGGGATAGAGAAAACTCTCTGCTTATTAGATTTATCAAAAGATGAGGGCGTAAGTGCGCCAATCGGAATACTTAATTACTTGCTACAAACCTTTAACCCAAAGGTAGATGACCAGCGCGCCACGGTAGAGGTAACTACTCCCTTTACCGGAGAGCTTCGCCCTTATCAGGAGCAATTTATTACTGATGCTATCAACGCCAAAGGTGGTGTTATGGTTGCTGCAACTGGAGCCGGAAAAACAGTCTCAGGAATTGCCTTAGCTTCCCGGTTGCACCAACGCACCTTGATACTGGTTAAGTCTAAAGATTTAGCGAATCAGTGGCGCGATGCAATCAAGCAATTTACTGGGCTAGAGGCAGGGCTAATTGGTGGAGGTAAAAATACCGAAGGACGTGAGTTCACAATAGGACTTACACAAACATTAAGTAAGCGTGATGTATCAGCCTTAAATTATGGTTTAGTTATTGCTGATGAGTGCCATAATCTACCCGCAAGCCAAGCATTTACAGTGATGAATGGACTTAACTGCAAGTATCGTTATGGATTGTCCGCTACACCACAGCGGCGCGATAACATGGAGTTTATGATTCATGGTGCTATTGGTGAAATCTGCGCAGAAATTAACCAAGGTGAATTACAGGGAAAAGTCCTGCCTGTTTGTGTGAAAACTATTCAGCATGAATTTAATGCCGATGTAGAAAGTTGGGCTGAATTTATCACCGCTTTAGTTGACGATCAAAGCCGTAACTTAAAAATAGTGGCTCATGCTATTAAAGCCAGCCAAACCATGGGAACAATTATTCTATGCGCACAAGTAAGGCATTGTGAGTTATTGGAAACAATGTGCCGTGATCTTGATGCCCATGCCCTGGTATTGCACGGCCAATTACCTGCAAAAGTAAGAGCTGAACGAATGGAGAAGGCACAAGATGCCTCGTTAATTATTGGCACTTTATCTTTACTAAGTGAAGGGCTAGATATTCCTAAATTGAGCGCCTTAATTTTTGCAGCACCGGTTAGTGCCGTGATTGATAAAGATAACCCCGCCGCTACCCGGTTAATTCAATCAATAGGAAGGTGTAGGCGACCATACCCAAATAAAACTAAAGCCTATGTGCTAGATATTATTGATGAATGTGGCTTTGGTGTATCAGCCTGGAATAAACGCGCCACTATTTACCAGCAGCAAGGTTTTGAGGTGAAGTGATGATACTCTTCAAAACTTAAGTTTTATCAATATAGCGATTATTAGGGAGCAGCTCATAAATATTTAGTTGTGGATTGTCGAGAGTCCACAACGACAAGCGGATAAAAAAACCATGAAAATGACAAAAAATAGATTACAGATATTAGATGTTTTAGACAGTTGCCTACCTGATTGCGGCGGAAACCCACCATATAGCGTCAGTTCGGTTATGTACGCATTAGAGATGGACGGCATCAAGCACACTCGCAGCGCAGTCTTTAGAACAGTTAAAGACTTATTCGACAATGGTTTGTTGATTAGGGTTAAAGAGCCATTAGACAGGTATGAAGGACTTAATGGCTTTCAGTGGTCGTATCAGTTAGCCGACAAAGTTGAGCAGAATACGCTGAATACTCGTTGCGATAAATTCTGTAAAAAAGCACTGCGAGCAATGCAAGGCTGCAAATTCTTTGACATGGTAATGGACTATGGATTGCCACCAGATGAAGCAAGGGCGCTTATATCCGAGGGTAAGAAGTTATTGCTGCTTACTCATCCTGATAAAGTTGGACAGCTCTATATTGAACGTTTTAAGCGCGTATCGATTGCCAACACAGCTTTAAGAAGTGGCATACCGTTACCAAGTGATACCGCGCCAATAGTAGATAAGGAATTGCAGAATAAATTAGGTTTACAGTATTAGAAATTATCAGATTTTCAAATGGCGGCAAGCATTTAGGTAAAATCATTCCATGTGATGTAAGTGTCATTGAAATACTGAGTGCCACTAGAGGTCTATCAAATAACCCACTAAATAGATAGAGACTTTTGGAGGCTGACAGATGGAAATTTTTCAACGCTGGTGAATGTGAAATTACAAAAAATAAAAGTAGAAAAACTAATGAATAGCGCCATGTACCTGATATACTGAAACCTGTTATAAATCAACATCTAATGTCGTGATGACATAAGGACTCAAAAATGACTACATCAATTATATTGCCAGAACCTTTACTGGGCAAAATCAAACGCCGAATTGCAAAAGAAAGTCGAAGTACTTTTTCTATGATTCGATTATTGCTGTTAAAAGCATTAGCCTAATAGCGATACTGAAATAAGGAAAAGTTAATGAATTTAAAGCGTAGGCTTGAAAAATTAGAAAAATATGCACCTTCAACTGGCGATTATGAGGTTTATTTAACTCATGAAGATTCTATAGCGGGAAAGGTAAGTCGAGTAACAAAAAAGTTTCACGATGAGCACATGGCTAAATTAAGGGAATTGGTAGGAGAATAAAATGAATGAATCAACAGATACCCTACCTGTCGCATCATGCCGAACATCACCTCATAAGGCGGTATTTTTTCTGAGCAATAGCCCTGTTATTACAGGTGGGAGCAGGTCATGACGACACGAAATAAAAACGGCACTTTTAAAAAAGGTCAGTCGGGCAATAAAGCAGGCAAACCTAAAGATACAGGCGCAGCAGGATTAATCCGTAAAGCAATTACAGAAAAAGCTCCCGAGATTGTAAACGTCTTGATTCAGCAAGCTTTAGAGGGTGATAACCAAGCTGCTATTGCATTGCTCAATCGTATCAGTCCGACATTAAAAGCAGTTAATGAGCCGGTTCAATTTAAGCTTGATACGAGTAAAGGTTTATCGAGTACGGGGGAGCAAATTGTTCAAGCAATATCGAATGGAAGTATTGGGTTGGATTCTGGGAGCGCCTTACTTGGGAGTCTAGCAAATCTAGCTAAGATTCAAGAAATAGATGAGATAGTTGCGAGAATTGAAGCGCTGGAAAATATAAAATGAGCTTTCTAAAAAACCGACTAAATAAGTTAGAGCGCAAACGTGGTCTTGAATTTGATATGGACAAGCCTTTGCATGAGTGGCGTAGAGATGAGTTGATTGCATACAAAAAGTACCATGATCCAAACTATAAGCCGCCTGATTACAGAGGATTCTCCTTAGAGGAGTTAAAGAAATTGCGAGATAGGATGTAAAGTAGATAGCTACCAGGATAAATTAAATAGCGATATTTAGCCTGGCCTCACATGCCTCTAGCAGAGGTTAATTAGGGGTGTGCTTTATTTAGTGCATATAACTTAAGTGCAATTTCATGAATTTCAGCTTTTTTATGTAAGAATCCAAGCCAGTGCTCGGGGATGTCGTTTACACCATAATAAGCGCCTGCCAATTGCCCGCAAATAGCAGCGGTAGTATCGGCATCATTACCTAAATTTGCAGCTTTTAAAATGGCACTTTTAAAACTATCAGTCGTATAAAAACACCATAATGCAGCCTCTAAACTTTCGACTACATACCCAGTACCCTTGATGTTATCAACGGTCTTAGACTTGTATTCCCCATTCACAAGCGCTGTTAATTTTTCACTTAAAGGTGTCTTACATGAAACGGGCTTTAGAATGTCTTGCTTACTTAAGCCAGAAAACGCCCTCAGTAAATAATGAGTAAAAATTTCACTCGCCGCCAAGCATTCCTCAGCGGCATGTGTCGTCCTGGTACTTTCTATTGCAAAATGCACGGCCTTTTCTGGGTAGCCATAAAAAAACATAGGAACTGGTGCTAGTCGCATTAACCCACCATTTCCAGCGCTCGTTGGCCGTTTATCACCAGAAAAAGGCTCGTTATTTCGATGGAAATTTACTAACGCCCACAAAACTGTTTGCCCAATTCCAAAGGCAGAATCACGAGTACAGCAATACCCCTCATCCACCCATTTTAAGTACTTAGTCATCTGATCATGTGCATCAAACTTTTCACATTCAATTAGGCTTTTTGCTAAACATAATGCCATCGCCGTATCATCCGTCCATTCACCAGGACGCATGCCAAATTTTCCACCTTTCGCTATATCATCAATAGGAGTAAATGTACCTCGCTCTTTAAACTCAAGAGGAGCACCAACCGCATCGCCACAAGCAAGCCCAAGCAAACAAGCTGAGTAACGCTCGCTTAGTGACATATTATTTTTTACCATACTTTCCCTTTGATGTTTTGCTAATGGTGATTTTTAAGGTGCATGTTGTTAATGATCATAAAAGACATCATTAAACTAGCTAAGCCACCGAGTATTACATTCCGTACAATTTACCCATATTCTTTTACCATCACAAGCTGAATAAAAACCAACTATTCCTCTATGGGGAGGTTGTACTGTTATCCATTTGTATTTTAGTCTAAAGAATTGAGGGGTATTCACTTCAAAGTTGAATCTGCCCTCTATAATTATTTGAAACGGCAATACTCCATATAAATATTACTGTATAAAGGTTGCTGGAGAGTTAATAACTTAAACAAACAAGGGAAATATAGATGTCTGTGTTTTTAGAATCATTATTAAAAGGATCTAATCCAAGTTCTATTACTGAGTTTTTTTTCTGGCTTATTATTATTAGTTTAGTGTTCGCTATCATATTTAGGAAGAATGGAAAATCCCCCGCTTTTGTTAATTATTCAGCCACGTTATTAACTTCCTTAGGTATTTTAGGGACCTTTATAGGGATTGTGGTTGGCTTATTGGACTTTGACCCTGAAAATATTGATGGCAGCATTGGCCTATTACTAGCTGGACTTAAAACGGCATTTATTACCAGCTTAGTTGGAATGTCTGCTTCTATTGCTTTTAAGGTATCTGGCACTTTAAGTTTCTTTACTTCTGCTGAAGAAATTGGCTTACAGGATGTTGGTGCAGATGATGTTTATCGAGCGATTAATGAACAGGGCAGATTGATGCTCGATTCTTCATTAGTGCAACAGGAATTGTTAGCCGATTTAAAGCGAGCTATTGTTGGTGGTGAAGATGATACCTTAGTTAGCCAAGTAAAGTTATTACGTGGCGATATGAATGATAACCATAAGACTGCGAAGGCGATGGATGAGCGTTTAGCCGTTATTCAAACGATAAGTACTGAACAGCAGCAAAACTTTCAGCAATTTTCTGATAAATTATGGATTAAATTGCAAGATGTGGCAGATACGATTGCTAAGTCTGCAACAGAAGAGGTTATTAAGGCCCTGAAGGATGTGATTACCGATTTTAATAATAATTTGATTGAGCAGTTTGGGGAAAATTTTAAAGCACTGGATGAATCTGTTAAAAAGTTAGTAGTGTGGCAGGAAGGATATGGGCAGCAAATTGATGAGATGGTTAAGCAATACACCTTAGGGGTTACTGCGATTGATCAAACTGCAGCATCCGTTGCTAATATCAGTGAAAAAGCTGCCTATATTCCTGAGACTATGCAGAATTTGCAAGGAATTATGCAAGTTAATCAAGAGCAGGTAGAAACTTTAGGCGGTCATTTAGGTGCTTTTAAAGAGATGCGTGATCATGCAGTTGATGCTATTCCTACTATACATGACCAAGCGAAAGAAATAGTTGTGGATATGGGAAAATCAGCCAGTACAATTAAAGAGGGTTTTATCGAGAGTGCAGCTGCTTTTGAGGAAGCGGTGAAAAGTACTAATCAAAGTTTAGTAGATACTTCTAATGAGGTTGGTAAGCAGAGTGAATCTATGCGTTTGGAAATAGCACGTAGTTCCGATGCAGCTAGTGAACATTATCAACAGCTTTTAGAAAAAACAGAGCTATTTATTAAGCAGCATTTAATACAACACGATAAAGCAACTAAGGAAATATTGGCCAAGCATAGCGAGCAAATGTTGGCAGGTATTGAAACAGTCAAGGTAGGGATTGAGACAGGCACGGCTAAAATGGCTGATTCACTAACGCAAAGTTCCAAGGAATTTGTAGGCGTTATTGAAGGTGGTGCAACTGATTTTAAATCTGCTGTACATGATACAAACGATAGCTTATTAAATACGTCTAACGAGATAGGTAAGCAAACTGGTGTTATTCGTGAACATTTGCAAGATACAGTAACAGAGCTTAATGCCAATGTTCGTGATATGGCGGCTAAAGTGGCAGATGAATCAAAAACATTAAGCGCTACATTACAGAATGCTAACAAGCAAACAGTGGATGATTTATCTCAGGTTCAGCAGATTGTTGTTGATAATGTTGAGCGCATGAAAAAACGCTTTGAAGATGTTTTGGATGAGATATTTCAGGCGCAAACGAGAGAAGTGAAGAAAACATTTGATGCATTAGAAGCTGAAATGAAAAATGCAGTGGGAAACACGGGTAATGCAGTTGATGAGCAAATTAAAAATATTGAGGATGCCACTGCCCAACAAATTACTTTAGTTATGAATGAAATGGGGCGTGCTTTATCATCAATTTCAGGAAAATTTACTGAAGATTATACGAAATTAGTAAGTGAAATGTCGGCTATTGTTGCTAAAAAGGGGCGTTAAATGAGCAAGAAAAAAGCTTCTTTTTTACAAAATAACTCACATACAGATGATGAAGTGCATTGGCTTTCTGTATCCGATTTAATGGCTGGATTGATGATGGTTTTTTTATTTATTTCCATTGCTTTAATGCGGAATGCTTTTTTAGAGCGCGATAAAGTGCAGATTGAAAAAGATAAAATAAAAGAAATTGCTGTGGCGTATCAAGAGAACCAGGTGGCAATCTTTGATGAACTTATGAGTGAATTTAAGCCTGATTTAGATAAATGGGGAGCTGAGATTGACAAAGATACTTTGTCATTTACCTTTAAATCACCAGATGTTTTATTTGCTCGCGGAGATATTGCTATTCGGCCGCAATTTAAAGTCATATTAAATGACTTCTTTCCACGCTACCTTACAGTTTTACTGAAGTTTTCTGATTCTATTAATGAGGTGAGAATAGAAGGGCATACCAGCAGTGTTTGGAATGGCGGAACGACAGAAGATAGAGCTTATTTTAAAAATATGTGGTTATCTCAAGGTAGAACGCGCTCAGTCTTACAGCATGTTTATTTGTTAAAATCGGTGGCAAAAGATAAGGCTTGGGTTAAGAGGCATATTGCGGCAGTTGGTTTTTCTTCATCTAAAGTTATTATGGAAAATGGAGTTGAGAATCATGAGCGCTCTCGTCGTGTAACTTTTCGTGCCATTACAAATGCAGAAACTCAAATAAGGCAGATTATCGAAGGCGTGCAGTGATGAAAGTTAAGGTTGATTTTTCTAGTTTGTTTGCTTGTGCTGAAAAAATGGGTGCTGACCTTATTAAAGGTAATGTCATTGCTGCTCCCAATGAAAGTCAAGGTCTTGATCGACCAGAGTGGGTTCCAATCAAAAAGGAAATTGATTTAAAGGATATTGGTAGTACTCAGGGTTTATTGAGTTTTGTTGATGAGCGCGGAGTGGCCCAGCAAGTCTTATTGTATATTCAGGATCATGGGGGAGGTATTGGGGCTGCTATTGGTGATATAGAAAAAAGACGAAAATTTCATGTGGCTGACTGCTCTACCTTACAGAAAAAAAGAGCGGATGGGACGTTTGATCGATACGTGATGACGAACAATTTAAATAATCAATTTTTTATCAATGGCAAAGATTGGAAGTCCAAGGAAATTAAATCTAAAACAGTCGAGTTACAAGTGTGTAAAAACTGTTTAAAGCACCTGAATTATAAGAACTATAGTCGTCATTTTTATGTTTTTGATGAGTTTAATATTTCAGAATTTTTTGCGACCTATAGTTCTTTTTTTGCTAGCTTACCTTCCCGGTTTTCAGGTGAAGAAGATGCTGCTTATACAGATGATTGGCAAATGATCTCTGCTAAGTATAGAGCAGGTAAAAACTACACCTGTGAATATTGTGGAGTGGATTTATCAAAGAAAAAACAACTACTACATACGCATCATAAGAGTGGCGTTAAAACCAACAATAAAATAGCAAACCTACAAGCGTTGTGTATAGATTGTCATCGTAAACAGGCTAATCATGAACATTTATTTGTACACCATGAAGATATGGTGGCCATTAATACTTTTAGGCGTGAGCAAGGAGCGTTAAAGCAAGATCGCTGGAGTGACGTTTTTGAATTTGCTGATGCTGCGTTGCATGGTTTGTTAAAACATTGTGAGCGGAAGAAGGTTGTAAGGCCTGTCGTTGCTTATGAATTACTAGGCGATATGGACGAAGTTATTGCTGAGCTAGAGTTAGCATGGCCTAGGTCTAAGAATTGTCTTGTCATTAGAACTGAGGATAAGGATGTTGCTAAGAAGAATGGCTGGCATGTCTGGACTATGATAGAGGCTATGGATGATTTTTATCAGTTTAGTCGATCTGTTTATTGACGATATGAGCGCATTTTATAGATATAGGAGATAAAACAATAATGATGCCCAAAGTAGCTATTTCATCTGAATTTTTTAGTAGTGTTTTGCACCTCCCTAAAGCCCAGCAAGATAAGGCGGTTAAGTTTATGGAGCTGTTTAGGCAGAATCCGAAATCATCGGGCATTAATTATGAAACAATTCAGGTTTCTAGGGATAAAAACCTGCGTTCAGTTCGGATTGATCAGGCCTATAGAGCCATTGTTTTAGCGCCAGAAAAAGGTAATGTTTATATTTTATTATGGGCTGATAAGCATGATGATGCTTACGATTGGGCCAAAAATAGAGTATTAAAAATTAACCCTGAAAATGGTGTTTTGCAATTTTTAGACACCGAATATATCGATGAAGCGCATCAATTAAAAAGTAGTTCTGAAGTAAAAGATAAAGGCTTATTTTCTACTATTCGTGACCGCCATTTAATTCGCTTAGGTATTCCCGAAGAGTTAATTCCACTGGTCAGGCAAGTTGAAATTCCGCTTGATGTCGATGATCTAAAGAAGAAAATACCCGATGAAGCTTATGAGGCCCTTTCTTTGCTGGCTGATGGTAATTCTTTAGAAGAAGTCTTAGCCGTATATGACATTCAGTTACATGAGATTGATGAAGAGCAAACAATTGATACCGAGGATTTCTCTAGTGCGTTAGATAGACCTGATAGTAAACGACGCTTCTTATTAGCATCTGATGATGAAGCATTACAAAATATGTTGGATGCGCCGTTAGAAAAATGGCGTGTTTTTTTACACCCTTTGCAAAGGAAGTTAATTTATCGTGATTGGAATGGTCCTGTTCGTGTTCTGGGGGGGGCGGGAACAGGTAAAACAGTTGTTGCTATGCACCGGGCTAAATGGCTGGCAGAGCAAGCTCTTCCAGAAAGCGATAAAAAAATACTATTTACAACCTATACCAAAAACTTAGCTGTTGATATTGAAAATAATTTAAAAAATATATGCTCAGTTGAAGTGATGCGCAAAATTGAAGTGCTAAACCTGGATGCATGGGTGAAGCGTTTTTTAGATAAGCAAGGCTATAAAATTAATTTTGCTTTTAATGAAAAGCAAAAAAATACATTATGGGAACAAGCCTTAGTGTTAAAGCCTGATGAGCTAGGTTTGCCTGATTCTTTTTATCATGAAGAGTGGGAAAAGGTCATTCAGCCTCAAAATGTCAGTGATTTGGCAGGATATTTTAAGGCACGACGTATAGGTCGTGGCGTTAGACTGGATCGAGCGATGCGTAAATTAATTTGGCCTGTCTTTGAGAATTACAGGTTGGGGTTAAATGATGCGGATATTAAAGAAACTGAAGATGCTTACCGTGATGCGATAACAGTTATCTGCTCAAAAGGTATTCAGCTACCCTATGGGACCGTTATTGTTGATGAAGCCCAAGATTTGGGCTTGAACGCATTTAAATTAATTCGTCATATTGTTCCAGAACAAAAAAATGATTTATTTATTGTCGGCGATTCGCACCAGAGAATTTATGGTAGCAAAGTTGTTTTAGGGCATTGTGATATTAAAATCGTAGGTCGCAGCCGTAAACTTCGCGTTAATTACCGAACAACTGAGCAAATTAGACAGTCTGCTGTTGCCATTTTAGAGGACATTCCTTTTGATGATTTAGATGGTGGTATTGATAACCAGAAAGGCTATAAATCATTAATGACCGGTGATGCACCTTTGGTGCAGTGTTTTAAAAACAGTCAGGAAGAGATCGCTTACTTGATAGAGTCTTTACAATCCTTAGCGTCTGAAGATTTAGCTAAGTCATGTTTAGTCGCCAGACGAAAAAGCGATATTGAACGCTATACAGCAGCCTTTGATGATGCAGGAATCGTATATTATAAAGTGGACCACAATACCCTAGATGATATTGATCATGAAGGAATAAGAATTGCGACGATGCACAGGGTTAAGGGGCTTGAATTCGATAATATGTATATAGCGGGAGCTAATGAAGGTGTCTTACCTTTAGATAATTTGGATTCAGATGATAAAACGATTATCAGGGAGCATGAGTGGCGTGAGCGTTCTTTACTTTATATTGCGGTTACACGAGCAAAAAAGTTCTGCTCAATTTCTGGTTTTGGGAAATTGTCGTTATTTGTTGAATTAAATATTGATTAATTAACGATTTAGGCGCGGCAGCCTGTCGCCTACCGTGGATTAAAATCATCACTTCGCTCCGTTTCTCTGATTTTCAGCGTATGATTTTAAATTGAGCTAATGATTTTTTAGTATGTAGCCTAAAAAATTCTTGCAAAGTTAGTAAGCTATAATAATGTAATTGAAGGACTATCGAATGACACCTACGCAATGGAAAGATAATTTCTTACAAAGCAGGGGCCTGAGCTATGAGAATATAAGTAGCGGTGCTGTACCTATTTATCAGTTTCATATAACCGATGAAGAGTTTGCCAATTTAAAAGAAGTTCTTAAATTATCATCTATTTTAGGAATGAATGAGGTCTTTAACAAAGTAAAGTTTTGGGATGCTATTTTTGTTGTTTATGCAGCAGAGTGGTGGAGGCGTGAATATGATGGAAAATCATGGAAGTGGGAAAGTATTTTTAATTCTTTTGGTGCTGATGTTGTCGATTTAAATACGCTGCAACGAAATATATTAGTTGAGAAAGGATTGTCTTTTTGGAAAAGAGAACTTCGCAAGGTTGATGGAAGGACAAGTTATTTAGGAACAATTGCTATTGAAGGTGGACTACCTCTTAAGCAGCTAAGTAACTCGGAATCCAATGGAGGGTGGTTAGGGCGTGTTCTTAAGCAAGCAATCCCAAAATATATGAAATTTAAAAGTGGCGGGGTTTCAGCTTCTGAAGTCATTAAAGAATATGAGCAACATTTCCCTAAAACATTTAGAAACGAAAAAATTTATTCGATACTCGGGGATATTGTAGAGGCAGTCGTTTCATTAAAGCTTGAATATAAATTACATAATGAAACGAGCCCCGTCGATTATTTGAATAAAAATGTTAGTGGGTAGCAGAAAAGGTTTCCATTACCTATGGCTGATGATACGAGTAAAAAACTCTTATCTGATATGATTTCTACTGCGGTTAAAGCGGGTGAGTCTCAGGGCTTACCATTTACTGTTAATCGGTTTTTAAATGATAATTTCGAATTAGAAATGACGATTGATTTTGAACGCTTTATTGAGTTAAAAACAATTTTTCCTAGTCTGGATGAAGCTAGTATTCCCGCAAGACTAGAGGTTTTATGTATTAGTGATGGGACTAAGAAAACTTCATTAGGGTATGCCTTAAAAACATCTTTTAAGGGTAAGTCATGCTTAAAGATGCCGAAGTTAAAATATGATGTAGAGGCTCAGAGAGCAAATTTATCCCATAGTATTTCTTTTAAAGATATGTCAAATACCATAAAAGAAATCAATTTAGATAAGGCGCCCGACATAGATTATGAACTACCTTGGATCTTTTCTCAAAAAGACGATCGGTGGGTGCTTGATGGTGTTGCGAGTGTTGCAACACGAGCCAAAAAGGTACGGATTATTTACCCTGCCAATTTTCGCTTTGAAGCTGAAAATCTGACGACGATAGCAACAGTAGGGAAAAGAGTTGTTGCGGAAGCAAGTGGACATGTTCGGTTATATAACGAGACTGATTCAATGTTTGTCATTAAAACAGGGCAAGCAAAGTCAGCCGAACAGTTTTATTTATATAGCAATAATAGTCTGGGCTTTTTTAGCCAACCTAAAGATGTTTTTATTGGCCTTCCTGTGCTTAAATGCATCAACACCGAATCTCACCAGAGTTATGAAGTAAATGCTGTAAAGTTACTTTGTAAGCCAGTTAATTCCTCCTCAGCCTTAGCGCCTTTGTGCAACAGTAATCAAGGTGTTCATGAAGTAAGATACTGTAATCCAGATGGAAGCATCAGGTTTCGTAAAAAGTGTGTGTTATTACCTCAAGACTTCAGCATTCGCTTAAAGCCGAAAAGAAATTCTTTAGAGGGGGACATTTATTTAGATAATGTAGGAGATGCAGAAGTCATTTGTGAATCCGATATTAACCATACTATTTCATGTTTAAATGACTCTATTCAAGTGGAAATGTTTCCTAGTGAAGCGCCTCCTGCTTATGTCAGTCTCGCTTTACGTTGGAAGGGGCAGACTGAAACACTAACTTTAAAAATACCCTTTCCTGTTAAGGGAGGCATATTAATGTCTCCTGAAGATCAGCGAGTTGTGAATAAGAATTTATATTTGGATAATTTACATGGCTATAGAATTTACTTATTAAGTGAGCGTCCGCAAGCAAATAAAAACTTTCAAATTGACCTGATTTTAGAGGATAAACGAAGTAAGGATACCAAAGATATTTGCTATCGCACTAAGCTTACTCAATCAGGTGCTTTAATATCCTTACCAATAATTGATTATTTAGACTGGATTAAGGAACTTCTTTCCATTACAAAAAATCTAGATGGCTATGTGCTATTTTCTATTTACCAAGATGGTGCTTTACTGGTTGAAGTTAAAATTTACCAGTATCAAATGTCATTAAATAGAAATGAGATGGAAGGTTATGTTGAACTGGCATATTTGGATAATCAACAATGTTCATACGACAAGTTAATCCAAGCTGAATTGCAAGCGCTTAGGTTATCTCAGCCAGAAGAAACTCCTATTGTTTTACCTGAAATATTAAGTGAGCATACTCATGTAGGACGTTGGGGGTTTTTTCCTGAAAAAAGAGTACCTGAACCTTGGTTAATTTATCCGAGTCCTGAATCTTCTATTTCGTTCAGGGCTATATTATGGAATGGAGAGAGTGATGCAACGCCATTAGATATTGATGAGGTTTCTGTTTCTACATTACATAAAGCGGTGCAAATACAAGCGCATGATATGCGAAGTTTGGTTGTTAAAAAAGTTCTCTTGCAGATGTGTTTTGATTTTAAACACAGTGGCTGGCAATATCTGAAAAACCTGGCAAAAGTAGGCTCACATCTTCCTCTTAATACTTTTGATGTTTGGCCGCTTATTATTGCTAATCATAAAGTGTTAGTAGCGACTGTGCTGCAAATGGATGAAAGTTTTATAGATAAATTGAATAGTGAATTACCTATATTTTGGGAGTTAATTTCACTATCTGATTGGATGGGGGGATTTTATAAATATCAACTTTATCTACAAGATTTAATGGGTGAAGGTGAGGATGATGTGAAAATTCTAATTGAAAGACGTATAGATCATTTAGAATTTTTACCTGAGTCGATGGATGTAGTAAAGCGAGCATTGAAGTTGGCTTTATTGAATACTGCTGATAAAGAGTTGAGTTTGATGAGGTTTCCTGACTCTTTGAACCTATTTGTTATTTCTGAAATCAATTCAGCAAGAAATGATCTTGATAGGCAGCAGGCAAATCAACAGTGGCCTACTGTTTTAAATAATGAAATTACACGCTATTGGCAGGAAAGCACTGAAACAAATTTAAGTAAAATTCTGGATGCCGAGAAAATATCAGGTCATCACTTATCAGTTACTATTTTACCCGTATTACTGGCACAGTTTTGTGTAAGTAGCTCACCAAAGCATTGGTCAGACGATTTTGTTCATATATTTAAGTTAAGGCAGTTAAAATCATTTAATGAAGATTGGTTTAATATCGCGTTTAAGTTTTCATTATCGTATTTATGTCAGTTGCCAGAAAGCTTAGATAGATTAAAAGGTTGGGTGACAAAAATGGATAGCTTGAATGATTCAGAAATACAGGAAATAGAACAAAAAATATTGGTTTTAAAATCATCTCCAGATTCTGAATTATAGTATTAATCATTCTTAGCCAAGGATAATCATGTCAAAATATTTTCATCCCCTTATTGAACAGTTATCTCAACGGTCAGCTGAAGCAACGTTGAGTATTTTAGGGATTAGCCACCCTGCTTTACGTGAATTTTTATCTAGGAAATTTAATCAAGCTATTGGGAGTGAGAATAATTTCTTAGCAGATCCTGTTTTTGAGCATATTTTTGGCTGGGAAGAAGCTAATATTGTCATGGACAAATTAGCGGGTTCTTTAATTGAGCGAGAACTAATTGAAGCAATGCATAAGCCCCCCAAGGACTTGCATGAATATGCTTTCCGAAAAGATTGGAAGCCTTATCAGCATCAATATATGGCATGGCAAAAGTTGGCTCAAAGTGATCCGCAATCTATTGTCATAACCAGTGGTACAGGGTCAGGTAAAACAGAGTGTTTTATGGTGCCGGTATTAAATGATTTAGTCCGGCAATATCAAGTTAAGCAACAACCGTTAGTCGGTGTTCAAGCTCTATTTATCTATCCATTGAATGCCTTGATTAATAGTCAAAGAGATAGGTTGCGTGCGTGGACAGGGGCTTTTGATAATAATATTCGTTTTTGTTTATACAATGGAAATACCCAAGAGTCTGTTAAAGCTTCCGTACAATCTGAAACACCTAATGAAATTTTATCTAGAAAATTATTACGCTCTGAGCCGGCTCCTTTATTGGTAACAAACTCTACGATGCTGGAGTATATGTTGGTGAGGCAGGTGGATTCACCGATTTTAGAAAAGTCTCAAGGCTCATTACGCTGGATTATTTTGGATGAAGCTCATACTTATATTGGCTCTCAAGCAGCGGAATTGTCTTTACTTTTAAGGCGTGTTTTACACGGTTTTGGTGTTAGTGCTGAAAATATCCGCTTTATTGCGACATCAGCAACCATTGGCGATAAAGATAATAAGTCATTACAGAGGTATTTAGCCGACTTAGCGGGTATTCCTGAAGATAGGGTCACTGTTATTGGTGGAAAGCGGGAAGTTCCTGATTTAGCTAAGCGTAAACACCGCTATAAGAAAAATACAGCCATAGAAGAAATAATGGCAATTGATTCTGGCGAAAAAGTTTCAAAAGCACGCTATCAAGCATTATCTGACCACCCTATTAGTCGAGAAATGAGAGGGATATTAACGAATGGTAAAGTCCCGTCATCTTTAAATACTATAGCTAAAGTTTTATTTCCTGAAATGAAGGATCTAAAGTTAAAACAAGATCAAACCTTAGCTTGGTTAGATTTATGTACTGGAACCGTATCATCTGATAAAAGCAGGCCTTTTTTACCGATTAGAGGGCATTTGTTTCATCAAGTAATTAACGGATTATGGTGTTGTGTTGATTCGCAGTGTGCTTGTAAAAGTGGAACAGCATTAGCCGAAGGCTGGGGATTTGGGGTAGTTTATAGCCAAAGGCGTGAGCGCTGTGAATGTGGTGCGCCTGTTTATGAATTGGTTTTCTGTAGTGATTGTAATGAGCCTCACTTACAAGTATATAAACACAACGATAAACTGATTCAAGTCTCCACTGAATCAGTGGATGAGTTTAGTTTACAAATAGAGGTTGGTTTAGATGATGAGGAGGGAGATAACTCTGATATTAAAAATGATTCTAGTACCAGTAGTGAGTTATGCATCTTGTCTTATAAGGAGAAAAGCGGGGTTACTTGCGATTACCTTCTTTCTTTAAATTCCAATATGTTAGGAGTAGTAGATAATTCAATTAATATCCATGTTATAGAGAGTGTTAAGAGTGATGGTGCGTGTGGTCATTGTGGTTTTACGGGGTCACATTACACCTCTGTGTTTCGGCGTTGTTTATTAGGGACACCCTTTTACGTTAGTAATACAGTTCCTACACTATTAGAGTATTGCCAAGATGGTAAAGACCCTCAAAATAGCCCTGCAAGAGGACGGCGGCTGATAACGTTTACTGACAGTCGCCAAGGTACCGCACGGTTAGCTGTAAAAATTCAGCAAGATTCAGAACGAAATAGGTTAAGAGGTTTAATTTATGAGCTTGTTTCGAGAAATGGAGGGAATAATAATGCTGCTGACTATGAAGAAATAATAAAAAAACGTGATGATTACTTACTGAAGGCAAAGAAGTTCAAGGAAATGGGGCTGCCGGAAGCGGATGATTTTTTAGATTTCGCAAAAAATGCACAAGATCAACTGGATCAGGAAAGTAAGGTTTCTGCACTTACATGGAGTGAAGCCATTCAAACCCTTCAGGAGAATAAAGATATTTCTAGGGGGATGTTGGATTATTATCGAGGGTTAAATCCTGTACTTTTCCCTGATAATAGCGGTGCCAATACATTAGCCAAAATGCTATTGTTAAAAGAGTTTTATGCTAGAGCTAAAAGACAAAATAGTTTGGAGTCTTTAGGGTTAGTTTCTATGCAGTACCCTGATCTAGCTGGTATTAGTAAAGTTCCAAGTGAATGGTCTAAGTGGAAGCTATCTTTAGATGATTGGCATGACTTTCTTAAATTATGCATAGACTTTTGCATTCGAACTGGTTTTGTTTCAATTCCGCATGAATGGATAAATTGGATGGGAGTAAGGATTTCATCTATTGCATTGTTACCTCCTGATTCTAAAGAAAGTGGACGGAAGTTTCCCCTAGTACGAAAAGGGCGAAATCATAGGTTAGTGCGTATGATTGCTTACGTTGCTAAGGTTGATATTGAAAATAAGGTGCACCATGATGAAGTAAACCAAATTATGCGTTCAGCATGGAAAGTATTAACTCAGGAGTCAAAAATACTAACTGCGGTAATTGGCTCATCTCCTACGACATATCAAATGAAGCTTGAAAAAATAGCTTTTTCTAATATCGAAGAGGCTTGGGTTTGCCCTATCACCAATCGCTTACTTGATACTACTTTGTGTGGTGTTACACCTTATTTACCTTACTCTCCAACTGAAAAAACAGCTATTTGTAATAAGGTCAAAATTCCTAAGTATAGTTTTCAAGAGGACTTTAATTCGCATGGAGAAAGATTAAACTCAATTAGAGCGTGGATTAAAGAGCAACCTGAAATAACAGAACTGCGAAAACAAAATTTGTGGACAGATTTAAGTGACAGAATCATTGAAGGTGGTGTTTTTTTTAGGGCAGCAGAGCATTCTGCTCAGCAGCCTGCTAAACAATTACAGAAATTTGAAGCGCAATTTAAAGCGGAAAAATTAAATGTTTTAAGTTGCTCAACCACGATGGAAATGGGTGTTGATATAGGCGGTATTTCATCTGTTGCTATGAATAATGTGCCTCCACACCCTGCAAATTATTTGCAGCGAGCAGGTCGAGCAGGCCGAAGGCAAGAAACACGAGCCTTAGCATTTACTATATGCAAAGATAATCCTCATGAACGAAGCGTTTTTACTAACCCATTATGGCCTTTTACAGCGCATATTAAAGCACCTTACATTACTCTAAATAGTGAGCGAATTGTGCAAAGGCATATTAACTCACTAGTTTTTGGGTATTTTTTAAGAAATGTTGCTGTTCTTCAGAAACAGGAAGCTACAAAAATCACGACAGGGTGGTTTTTTAGAGGTGTTGATAATGAGGATGGACAAGTTAAAGTATTTACTCATTGGTTGAAAGATTTTGAACATACCGATGTACCAGATAACTTAGGAAAAGGTCTGGCTGCCATAATAAAAAAGACAATTTTAAAAGGCGTTTTACTAAAAAACTTGCTAAATAATGCTGTTCAGGCTATTCAGGATATTAATGATAAATGGTTAGATGAATACACGCCCTTAATAAATGAGTTAGCAACAATCTCTAAGACCAATGAAAATGATCCATATAAAAGACGTGTAGAACGTGATATGGAAAGACTGACAGGCGAATATTTATTATCTGAATTAGCGACTCGTGGATTTTTACCTGGATACGGATTTCCTACGGGCATTGCTAGTTTTGATCCTTATAGTGTTCATGATTATCAAAAGAAATTTCAAGCCTCCCCGAGTGGAAAACGTGAAGACAACCGAAGTAACTATAGAGATAAACCTGGTCGTGGGTTGTCTATGGCAATTAGGGAGTATGCACCTGGATCAAATATTGTTTTAAACGGGTTAAGCTATCGTTCTGCGGGTATTACGCTTAATTGGCATACCCCTAATGGCGAGATAAGTGAAACTCAGAAACTGATGACAGCTTGGCGCTGCCATCATTGCGGTATGGTTGGGCATGAGCAAGGGACCAAGTTTAGTGGTCAATGTACTCACTGTGGTGCAGATTTAAAATTCGAAAATATATTGGAATTTATAGAGCCGGCAGGATTTTCTGTTGATTTTTATTCATCACCAACAACGGATGTTTCTACACAAGCCTATATTCCAGTACAGGATCCTTGGATAACTGCTCATGAAGAGTTGCGAGTGCTACCAAACCCTAAAACGGGAAAGTTTAGAGTGGGTACTCAAGGTGATATTTTTTATCATAGCTCTGGAGAGAATGGTAATGGGTATGCTATTTGTTTGATTTGCGGGCGATCTGAATCATTAGGTCATGATAAGAAAATACCAGAATCATTAAAGCATCATAAGCAATTAAGAGGAAAGCAAGGTAAGGAAAGTGATGCTCTATGTGCGGGTGATGAAAGCAATTTTTCTATTAAAAGTAACCTACATTTAGGTTTTGTAGATCATACTGATGTGTTTGAGCTATACCTAAAAGAACCGTCTGAAAATTTGTATTTGAATCATGAAATAGATGAATGTAAAAAAATAGCTTGGACATTAGCTGTTGTGCTTAGGCAGTCATTAGCAGATATTTTAGGTATTAATGCAGATGAACTTGGGTACACAGTTAAACCGACAGTTTTGGATGAGTGTAAGTATCCTATTGCAACAATTGTAATATTTGATGACTGTAGTGGTGGTTCGGGGTTTTCATCCACTGCACATTATTATTTTTCTGAAATGTTTACAAAAGCTAAGAGTGATTATTTACAGTGTAGTTGCAAGAGTGTATGTCAAAATTGCTTATTAAGTTTCGATACTCGATTTCATGTTGATTATTTAGATAGGCAATTAGCTTTAGATGTTTTAAGTGATGCCTTTATTAACCAGATTGGGCTTCCCCAAGAGTTGAAGGTTTTGGGGGATAATTCTATATATACAGTTGAATCAATATGGACGGAAATACGCAAATCTGCAGCTAATGGGGCAACTCAGCTTAAAGTGTTTTTACATGGCCCTGTAGTTGAATGGGATTTAGGGGAAAGCGACTTGCTTTCATCTGTTCATGAGTGGAAAAATATATATAGCGATGTTGTGTTGGTGATTGATGAAGGCATTAAAGATACTTTGCCTGAAATAATAAAAGAAGACTTATGGGTCTTAAATCGGTTAGGGGTCACTATTGCTTTTGCTGATCAGGATTTAACTGAGACTGCTAAGGGCGGCGCTTGTGTTTTAATTCAGAGCATTTCTTCAGCTACGAGTAAAACAATTGCTTGTATTAATTCTGAGGCCGCAATACCTAATAATAAGTGGCTGAATGGCGAAGACATGGTTTTAATAAGTGCTGGTGATTATTTAGAGATTCCTTTAACTGGAGCTATGTTAGATAAAGACTTAAAGCCTGCGGTTGGTAAAGGTGATGTTGAAATTGAAATTTTAGATCATTGCAACGGCGCTTTAAATGACTTCTCAGAAAAATTTTGGTCTTTAATTACTTCTGAGCATAAGCCGTTACAAGATCATTTGGCTGCAGGTCATAAGCTAGTTAGTATTAGCTATTCGGACAGGTACTTATTTTCGCCATGGACTGCATTGTTAATAGTTAAATTAGTTCTGGGCTTAAAAAAGGAGGCGAAGAATAGTTGGGGGCATCCTGATATAAACATTGAATCTAGTTATAAGGCTTCAAATGAGTACCAGCGAAAAGGCTTATTTTCTGATTGGATAGACGATAAGGTGCGACAGAATGTAATTGAAGGGATGTTTGGTGCTGCTAATGAAAGCTGTAAAACTAAATTGTCCCATAAACCTCCGCACGGAAGGTTTATGCATTTGAAATGGGATGATGACCAAGAAACAATAATACGTTTTGATCAGGGGATTAGCTATTGGTCTTGTGCTAATAAAGCGACCTGGTTTGATAATTTAGAGCCAGTTGACGAACAAGTAGAATCAATACTTAAGTTGTCCGTTGGGTTAAGTGTAAAAAATTATAGTGACTTTGCTACGCAGGTTTTTATTAAGGAAAGGGGGAGATAGTTAATAGCCTGCACTATAAACAGAAATAGGTGGCTGTTATTGAGCAAGTAGGGCAAAATTTTATTTGCAAGTAATAGCTATAGTTGTAGTAAATAATGAGCTCCCTTCCTTTATTGGAGATGGAGCGCATGAAAACTTTTATCGCGGCGTTAAACGCGACGATGCAACGTATTTCATTATTAGCCATCGGCTACTTGAGTAGTTTTTTAAGCTTCATTACATTTTGAAACAAAGCCGCTTGATTGCGGTTTTTTTATGCTTAGTGGAAGCTCTGTTAATGGCAATAGTAAGATAATAAGTTGAAACGAGGATCTGAAAATTATTCCAAACGACACCTCAGTGACACCTCAGGGATAAATGAAAATATAAAAATTCCTGAATGCCTTGAATTAAATGGCGTCCCCAGACGGACTCGAACCGCCAGCTATCCCTTAGGAGGGGACTGCATTATCCAGTTATGCAATGGGGACTTAATTGATTATTATACAATGAATAAATTAAGCTATCAGAAAAAGGCGCA
>Ga0209081_1000365_pt1 | contig 27251 bp, 20 predicted proteins | sample GOMGulsemesocosm_4_FD_184636 | JGI IMG/M metagenome (GOLD analysis project Ga0209081, IMG submission 184636) | Methane-oxidizing microbial communities from mesocosms in the Gulf of Mexico - GOM15B Gulf of Mexico (SPAdes) (version 2) | ecosystem: Environmental > Aquatic > Marine > Cold seeps... | reverse complement strand
GCCCGAATTTAATTCACTGACCCTAGACCTATTAATATCATAGCCAATTGTATTTATCTTTTTACCAAATTCGACTGCTAAAGGTAAACCTACATAACCCAAACCAATAATTGCAATTTTTTTCATACAACATTCCCTTAAAGCTAATTAAATATTTTTTGTAATTTACTACCTTGTACGAATCAATTTACAAGGAACACCTGCTGCCACTACCTGCTTTTCTAAACTCTTGGTTACCACACTATTTGCTCCAACTACACAGCCTTGGTGCAAAGTAACGCCTTTCAAAACAACCGCACCGCGCCCAAGCCAGCAATCATTTTCTATTTTTATAGCTGCGGTAGAATGCCCTTGAGTTCTTATTAATTCACCCGCCTTAATCTCATGATTAGCATCTCGAATACTACAATATTCACCGATCAAGCAATCATTTACAATAGAAATTTTGCTATGTGCAACAATCACAGTACCTTGATTAATACGTACATTATTGCCCAACTCGATTACACCGTCACCTTGCGTTTCTAAAACCACATCCTTACCAAATCGACAATGCTCACCCCACGTCACATTTGCTGTGCCAATAATTTGTAATTCACCATCGAACTGAGTGCTAACAGGAATAGAATTGCGTATTTTACTTTGAGCTTTTGATAAATACAGTAATCGATTAATTAAACTTAAAATAGGCGTCAACACGCGAAAAAAAAAGCTTAAAAATAAACTAATAACTTTAATAACTTCCAACATCATAATTCTCACCAATTACCACCTAACTCAACTGTCATGCTTATTTATTTTTTCAATTTCATATAAAGAGCTTTTAATAAAATCATGAGAAGAATCTTTAAGCCATAGGTTAATCATCTCCCCCCATTTTAATTTAAGAATAAGATCATTCCACTCAAGAGGGGCATTATTGCAACGCTTCTTATATTCACCAATATCTCCGCAAAGAGAAATAATTTTATTAGCCAAATCTTTTGAATTTTTTTCCTTGAAGAACTCAACAGCCCCTCTCCCCCCTACTCTCCCTACAAACATAGGGTGATCCGAAGCTATTACAGGGGTATGAACCATCAGGCTTTCCATAATTGTCATAGGCAACCCCTCAGGATAGAAATGATGGCTTGGAGTAACAACAATATCTGCCATATTCATATATTCCAATACTTCTGAATGATCAATTAAACCTAAAAATTCCACACTATCTCGAACGCCTTGTTCCTTTGCTAAGTTAGCGAGATTTTCTTGCTCACCTTTCCCTGCAATTTTTACTATAATTTTTCTTTTTGCTTCATGCACATATTGTATAGCTGAAACAAGATCAAATACGCCCTTAGACTTAGATATGCTTCCAGCAAAAAAAACAATAATTTCTTTTATTTCAAAATCATCTGGTATATTTTTATCCCAATTCAAAGGGGTATCACTATGCTCCCAATCGTATGGAAGTATTTTTTTTGAATCAATACCTAATTTTTTTATTGAAATAGCGGCATTAATTTGGTGATTAGCAATCCATTGCACAGAACGACTCTTAAGCTCTCTTGAGAGTAAATACCGATATAACCTGCCTCTAATAAGCCCAGAAATTTCAAATGAATCTGCAAAAATTGGGAATGTTAAAATAAATTTTCTACGTAAAAATTTTAGAATTTTTACGTCAGGAATTCTTAAAATTACACGCTCAGGCATAAATACATCAATTTCTTTAAAAACATCGCTATAAATAGTTTTTCCCTTTCCTAATCCAACGACAGTTAAATTCTTTTCTAGTTCAGTACGATAATATTGATCAGTATGAAGAACTAAAACCTCAATAATATCAGCATTACTTCTCGCCTGTTTTACAACAGTATCAACCGAATATTTTTGGCCATAATAATTTTCACTTCCACCATTTACATAAAGACGTGTATAGGCCTCTAAAAAGTCTCCCGCATACTGAATATACAAAATATTCATAAATCACCCTCTATCAAATACCTTGTTCCATAATATATTTCTTCAAACATAATCATGAAAACCTCTGAATATTGCCCTGTAAATCATCCATAAACAAACGTGCAAACAACTCAATACTCATTGCCGCCCCCAAAAAGGCAGAGGCATCAATCTCATTAGTAAGATGCTTCTCCCAAGCCTGTTCTAATAAGGCCATAGGCAACACACCACGCTCATAACTTTGCTCACTGAATAACACACTCTCAACATAGCTGCGCAAATCATCTTTAAACCACATGCCAAATTGACTCGGTGAATCATTACCCATTAAATCAGGTAAAGGCATAACTTTTCTCGCTTCTCGATACGCTTTTTGGCCCGCCAGTGACAGCCAACTAAAAACATAAGGCGAAGAAACCGGAATACACGTACGCTGCCAAGCAACAGCAGCGACATCTGGCGCGGCGTGCTTTAAAACATCCACATACAATCGATGTCGCTTGCGCCATTCATGTGGCACAGAATTAATCGCATTCATTAAATCCACATCCATAAAAGGTTGCTTCACTGCAAATTGCGTTCTAAAAATTTCAGTGCCGCCTACCGTCACGCGCCTTACACGATTATCCATTAAAAATGCCATCACAGCATCCATACTGGTTTCACCTTGATATTCTGCGTAAGTCTGCATAAATAGTGGTTTAGCTTCTTTAATAAAACCAGAAACTTCCTTACTTTGCTGAAATTTCTTTACCGTACTATTTAAACGCCAGCCCCATAAATTATCCGCCACCTCAGCTTGATTAGAATGATCAAACCAAGCTGGTTTAATAAAATTTCCACCTAAAACAGCATCGCCCGCATAACCATCCAATAGAGTTAAATTTCCATCTTCCGTTAAGCGGTTGACATACGGCAACACATGGAAATTAACTACAGGAATTTGACCTTCAGTAATCCAAACACCTCTATCCGCATAGTTCTGTAAATAATTAGGCGAAAACTCAAATAAATCATGTGCACAGTTTATTTTTTGCGACGTTTTTTGCGCATAAATTAAATCCCTACAACCAGGTACACCCCAAGTATAAGCATGAACTTGCTTCTCTTTATTGGCTAGACCTAAAATAAATCGCGAATCCAACCCGCCACTTAAAGGAACCACTAAGGTATTACTCTGTTTAACCGCACGATGAACAGACTGCTCTAACGCAGAGGATATTTCTGCTATCGCCTGTTTTTTATTTTTTGAGAAATCTTGTTGATAGCTATATTGCCAATATTGATGCTGCCGCATACCATCAACATCAATCGACAAAACAGAACCCGCCATCAAGGTTGTAATGCCGGACACCAAAGTTTGATTACCCACCATTTCACCAATCGATAGCATCATAGCCACCGCTTGCTTATCTAGCTCCGGTTTAACGGGTAACGCCGCCAACAACACTTTAATTTGCGTGGCAAACAAAACAGCCCCTTTATATTTAACTATATATAAAGGGTGCCGTCCAAAATGATCATTAACAATAAAAAATCGTTGTTGCGCCTCATCCATTAATACCCAGATAAAACCACCGCGCAATAAAGCAATCTGCTGATCCGTCATATGATCTAAACGGGGCATGACATCACCCACTTCAAGTGATTCAAACTCGCCGGCCATCACACTTCTTGCAGTTTCCGCAGACTCATACACATTAGCGGTATCTGACTTTTGCTCAACAACACCCAAACCTGAAAACTCAGTTTTCCATGACTTTTCATCACACACAGACGGTACATAAGCCGCCGATAACATAGTTTTTAATGTTGTTTCTGGTAATTGTTTTTTTACATCAAAGTATCCAACGATAGCCGCCACTTTTAAATCACCCTATTTAAATAATTAATTATAATCGTATAACTTTGTTAGCAATAACGACATGGGCCGCAGATTTTAACCTGCATTTGTATTAAGAGCTAATGTAACGCAGAACAGTTAACAAAACAGAGGCTATTATTTGCAAACGTCGAGCATTAGCCTTCATGTAATGCAGACTAAAGTCTGCGCACCAGCAATATTAAGCTTATTTATATTCAATAAGCGCACTTTTTTTACCCAACAACTGATTAAAGAAAAACTTCGCTTGACCTATCGCTTGTGGAAATTTCACTATCACACAAAAATAAGCATACAGCCAGCCTTCTTTAAGGGCGATTCGTCCTACCTGTATAGGATAAATAAAAAATAAGCCTAACAAACGCATATCATATAAAGACAATAACCCAAACACGACAGGTAATAGTAAACCCCAGCCAAAAACACGTGCATTATTCTTAAACCAATAGTGTTCTGGAAATTTCCTATGCAACCAAGCTACTTCAGCAAAGGCATGACCTGTTCTAACGGCGCGTTTAGCCCACTGAGAAAACCTAAGTATATTAACATCGTGCCAGACCATATCGTAAGGAATACTTAATATTTTCCAACCCGCCCGCCTTAAACGCAAACATAAATCAGGCTCCTCTCCCGCAATCAATACTTGATTAAAACCACCGGCCGCATTAAAAGCCTTGACTGAAACAAAAGTATTACCACCACATGTTTCAGTGTATCCTGCTGGAATTTTCCATCCACGATCCGCTTCATAATTATAAATAGAGGCATCTGGGAAGCGCTCTTTACACAAACCAAAAGCCACAGCTAGCGAGCCCTTCTCTTTATCAAGCATAAAAGCAGACAGCGCATTGTCAAACCAACCCTCAATAAATTCACAGTCCCCATCCACAAACTGCACATATTCAATATTAGAAGATTCGCTTAATAGCCTATCAAAACCCTCATTTCTCGCTCTAGCTGCGGTAAAAGGCTGACTCATATCTAAATCAACAATATGCACCCCTAAACCATTCGCAAAAGAAACACTATCATCTGAAGAGCCAGAATCTACATAAACAATATAAGGAACTACGTCAACAACGGAGCGTAAGCATTTTTTCAAGCGCTCCCCTTCATTTCGGCCGATAACAACAACACCAATATTCTTATATTTCATATATTTCTAATAAATGCGTAATAGTAATCATTAACTAACTAACTAACTAACTAACTAACTAACTAACTAACTAACTAACTAACTAACTAACTAACTAACTAACTAACTGAGATGCTAACCTTTAAAGCATCATAGATACAGATAAAAATTCATCTGTACTAAGGTACAGTAACATTACCAGATATCTATTGGTATAATTCAAATCACTTACACCACTATGCAAGGGGAAACCAAATGAATACCAAAGTTATCAGCTTAGTCTTAGGGCTAAGCATTACTGGCAACTTAGCCGCTGCCGAGCGTATGTGCTTCGGGCAAGTACCCATAGAAAACAGTACTGATTTAGTTGCTAAAGTCACAGTTGCGGAAAACGATTATTTTACAACCTATAAATGTAACGTCTACTTCCCCTATTACGAAAAGCATGTAAACTTCACACAAGCAGAGTGCGAAGCAAACAAGGATCAAATTTCCTTAAACAAAGGCTATGCACCCTTCGGTGTATTCTTGCGCGGCACCGACTCTACAGGTAAGGACAATATCGTGTCTTACGACTGGGAAATTAAAAACAGTATCACCAATGAACTCATAACCACTTATAATGCTTTTAATGCGTCTTATGTATTTGACGAGCCTGGTGAATACAGCGCAACTTTAATCATTACTGCTAAAGATGGATCTACAAGTACAGATACAAAAAACATTACCGTTTGGGCGCGTGATGGTAAAGACTACTTTGTAAATAGTGAAATTGGAGATGATAGATATGATGGACTATCTCAAACACCTGATACAACTTGTGATGCCAATACTGCCGCACTAAACTCATGTGCAGGCCCTTGGAAAACTGCGACTAGAGCACTAGGTGAAATGTCACCTTACCAAGTCACCAATTACCCTAATGGCGAATACACAGCAGATAATATTTGCACAGGCACTGAAACCGCCAATATTATTCGCTATAAGCAAGGAAACTTCAAACTCTTTAGAAGCAGTACTTTTGTAGAGTCCGAAGCCCTAAAAGATACAGACGGCCAATACTTACCTGCAGTACCGACACAACTCTGTAGTAACACAGTTGCTAAGCGTGACACAGCATTACGACCTGGAGATCAAGTTTTATTTAACCGCGGCCAACAATTTAAGCTAGAAACGGGAGTTAATACACTTACTAAATACACAGCAGTTAATGACGACGTTACCTATAATTATGAAAGATTAGATACTACACCCATTACAACCCTAGGGCACTGGACTCCAGCAAAAGGCGTTCACTTTGGTGCGTATGGCTCAGGAACCTCTCCAACTATACAAAACACAGGTAAAACATCAAGCCTCATGCTCCATTTTCAAGGTATAGGAATGTTTGGTTTTACGATGAGTAACTTAGACTTCAATTTGAAGTCTAATACACCTAGCCCATTGGGAGACCGCGCAACATTATTGTATATGAATGGCAACCCCATGAATACACTTGTTAGTCATGTCAATATAAAAGGAATGCTTCAAGGCATCATTGCATCAGTTGATGAAAATGCTCGAGGCCTCTTTATTTTTAATTCCAGTTTTTATGATTCCGCAGTTACACAACTCTTCACAAGTAATAGTTTTGAAGATGTTGCTATTGTAAATAACACCTATGATTATTCAGCTAATCATTTAATCTATAGCAGTATTTCGCACGGCTTAGTTTATAACAACACCTTAAGTCGTCCAGCCTTTGGCCGAACAGCATTACGTCTTTCTGGTGACAAATTCACAAATCCAAATAACTATGTCTGGATTTCAGATAATAAAATATCAGGCTGGATAGATCCGCGTACTCAAGCTGAATTTGGTTCTGCCTTTTCCGATGGAAAGCGTTACAACTATAGCCTTCTTAATATTTCTCCAAATTATCGCGAAGATAAAGCCATTCACGATGTCGTCTTCACACGAAATAATGTTACTGATGCCGAAAATTTCATGATCATAGGCGTAGGTGAAAATATATCTATTCACGATAACACATTCCAATCTGCCGATACATCTTCTGTTACTCGCATAAAAATGAATGCAGGCATGGATATGCGCCCACTCAGAAATATTAGCATAGACCATAATAAATTTATTGATAGCGCTATATCTGAAGGCCCATATACTAGCAGCTTTATCAGCTTAGCAAATTACTCTGACGATAAATGTTCTGACCAATTTAATCATCAGAAAATAAATATTACAGATAACTCATTCTATAGCACACATAGCAAAAAAAGAATGTTCACATTCACCCCACTTATACAAGGTAAGGACTTACTTGGAAATACCTTACCTGATCTATCATTGGAGCAAGCAGAAACCTTCTTAACGAAAGAACTAATACTCACTAATAATAATTTTATTACACCTGATATGGCAACACCAAGCATACAAATCGGTGGATCAAGTCGTGCTTATGGAGACTTGAGTGCTACCAATATTGATTGGACAAAGTATTTTCAAGGAACTGAGGCTGATTCAGGTGACTACCGTCTTTACAATCAACAAAGTTTACTTTCTCAACAAACTGGAAGTAATACATTTAGCTTAACTGACTCCATGTCTATAGATACCCTTTTAGCATCGGCCAATATAATCGCACCAGCGATCGTCGAACTTACTTGGGATGATTTAATTACTTATGCGGAAGAAAATAACATAAGCCCCGCCGAGATTGAATCAATGATTCTTAATCAAGTTTTAGCCTCTAACCCAAGCTATTCAGGCCCAGGGGTAATCTATTCAAGCGACATAAGTGCACTTGATCAGATTGGACTTTGGTTTTCATTTATCCCTGAACTATTTAAGACCAATGAAGACCAATGGAATGATGCAAAAAAACTTGCTATAAGCAATGATATATCCAACATTTCAATTATGACGTCTATGACCAAGAAATAAAAGTTACTGAATCAATCTAACTTCCATAAAAAATCCCTACATGGATAATACCCATGTAGGGATTTTTCTATTTTCAAGCCAGAAAAAACCATTAGGCACCTCGAAAAACATAAAACTTCAGTAAAAATAAATTAGCCCTCTACATAAGGCGTGAAATCCCCCTATTTCAGGGAGATATTTTTCCCTATAAAAAAGCAAAATCAGGCTTAATATTGCAATTTTTAAGCTACAAAGCCTTTTTAAATTATAATAGTAAAATAAAGTAAAAATCAGAGTATATCAATGAGCAAAAAAGAACAGTTTAAAGTAAACTCGCTCTAGAAATTTTAAAAAATGGAAAATTCAGTGGTTGCGATGGAGCCATCGAAAGCGGTATTTTGCAAAATAGCTGTCGCCTAAACTTGAGACTGCAATAGTGTCGGTGTTAACCCATCAAATTAAGGCATTAGAACTCAAAGCTAAAGTAAAAAAGACGCTAGTTTTGCTAAAAAATAGCAAAAGGAAGATGAAAATCTTAGGTTGCCAGTATAATTGAAGGCTAAAATTTAAGAAATATTATTTATTTAGGAAGGTATTTTGCAGTTTAGAAAAGATATAAATGGACTTAGAGCCATTGCAGTTATAGCTGTTGTTCTATTCCATTTTAATGCATCTTGGATGCCCGGCGGTTTTGCTGGTGTAGATGTGTTTTTTGTTATTTCAGGGTTTTTAATGACTGGAATAATATTTAGGGGAATAGAACAAGAAAACTTTTCTATTTTGAAGTTTTATGTTTCTCGAGCAAATAGAATAATTCCAGCTTTAGCTGTGCTTTGTTTGGCTTTACTTGCATTCGGTTGGTTCTATATCATTCCTCTTGATTACAAAGCATTAGGTAAGCACGTTGGCAGTAGCATAGGATTTTTATCTAATGTTATTTATTGGAAAGAATCTGGTTATTTTGATTCAGTTTCACACGAAAAATGGCTACTTCATACCTGGTCACTATCTGTCGAATGGCAGTTCTATATAATTTATCCGTTAGCACTAGTTGCTATACGAAAGTTCTTAACTATTAAGGCAATGAAAGCAACCGTTCTAATTGGGGCGGTCTTAGGTTTTATATTCTGCGTCATTGTTACCTATAAATGGCCTAACCCGGCTTATTATCTATTACCTACTAGGGCGTGGGAAATGATGATTGGTGGAGTCGCCTACCTTTACCCTATCGTTTTGAAAGAAGAAAGAAAAAAACTATTAGAATGGTTTGGCTTAGTTTTAATTATTGCCTCTTACTTCTTCATCTCAAAAGAGAATCATTGGCCTGGTTATTTAGCTATTTTCCCTGTACTAGGCTCCTTCCTGATAATTCAAGCGCAACGAAATGACAGTTTTATTACAAGCAATATAATTTTCCAAAGAATTGGAGCGTGGTCTTACTCAATCTACTTATGGCACTGGCCTTGGGTTGTTGCTATTTACTACTTTTCATTAAATGATATGTTCATTTATTTTGGCATTTCACTATCAGTGTTACTTGGCTTCCTCAGTAACAAATACATTGAAAATATTAAGTTTAAAAATGATTTTGGCAGTTTATTTAGTTACTTAAAGTGTAAACCCATTTATATGGTATTGGTTGTTGGAGTTATTGGTAGTGGAATTTTTATATCCAATGGTTTTATAAAGCATTACTCTCATCCCCTGTTAGTCGCAAATAATGAAGCGAGTAATAAAAATCCTTATAAATGTCTGTCAGAAAACAAATTTCCTTGTTATATCGGTAATACAAATAATATTAAGGCTATTATTGTGGGAGATAGTCACGCAGATGCCTTAACGACAGCAGTTGCATACTCTGTTGATTTAAACCACAGTGGCATAATTGCTTTAACAAAATCAGCCTGCCCATTAATAGTTAATATTATGTCCATTAAAGGTGGTGACGAGTGTTTTAAAGAAAATATTAGAAGAATGGAGTTTCTTAATTCTAATTATTTAGGAGTTCCAGTATTTTGGGTATCAAGAACAGGGGCTTATTTATACGGCCAATCAAACCCTAAAAGAGTAGATGACATCAGGGATACTCAGCCATACATTTACTTTACAAAGCAGTATGCTAGTGCGGAACAACAGCTATTTGATGAATTGAAAGTTAACTTAAGCATAACAATTAAGGAACTCCTTGTTAATCATTCTGTTTATATTGTTCACCCCACTCCAGAAATGAGAAGAAACATTCCTAAAACGTTATCTAAAAACATTCTTCTTGGTATGAATAGTGATAATTTATCAATAGGTTATAACTTATACATTCAACGAAATAAGAAGGTAAGATATCTGTTAGATGAGGTAGCCATTACAAATGGCATTCAAGTTTTAGACCCTATTCCATACTTGTGCCATAGCGGCAGATGCATGGCACAAGTAGAAGGACGACCAATTTATTATGATGGTGATCATATGAGTGAATATGGTAATAAACTTTTAACACCAATGTTTAAGCTAGCCATAGATCGAGATTGAAGGGTAATCCCCCTGAAAACGAATATGCAACTATTCGGATATTACATTAACTGATATCGGTATTGCCCCCCTTATTCTCCAATCGCCGCTCATATTATCCTTTTTAAAAAAGGTATTACATGTATAATTTTCACCACTCCTGTTGATACCATAAATACGATACATGTGGATACTGGTATCGATATGATTGGGTGAAGACTCATAGCTCCATATTGCTTATAATTTATGACTTCTAATATTATTGGATGAATTAGATAAACCCCAAGAGTAAGAGTTGAAATATTTTTTGTAAAACAACTATTAATAATAGGTTTATTCCATGCTTTAAGTATATACATGAAACTAACTGACATAGGTATTACAGTTACACTTAAATATCCATAAAAATATAACCCATTATTTAAGTTTGTATTGATCGAAACAATGTAACAGCCTATGAATGTCAAAATAACAGAAATTATAAATATGCTCCATAAAATAATTTTTGAATGATTATTATCTTGGCGTATAAAGTACCCTAGAAAAAAAAAGGGAATATACAAAAGAAACCAATTTATAAATAATTTTTCTCCTCCAGATGAAAACTTTCCATACGCATAGTTAAATGCTGACATTATGAGTGTAATCACAATAAGAAAAACAAGCTCCCTAATACTTGAATACTTAACAATTTTTCGAAAAAATGGGGTAAATAAGTATAAGCCTAAAATCATGTATAAAAACCACATATGGTAATAAGGTTTTCCTGATAGCAGTCTTTTAAGCAACTCTATACTGGTTAGCTCATCACCTTTTAGGGCACTTTTAAAAAAAGTCCAAGCTATAAAAAAAATAGACCAGGCTAAAATTGGAACGAGTATCCTTGAAAGTCGTTTGATATAAAAATCCAGTAAACCTTCCTGCTTCTTTGGATCAAGCAATAATGCACCGCTTACCATCACGAAAACAGGAACGCACCATCTCACAGCAGAGTCATAAATATTACCAATCCACCAATACTCAGTTCCCACGTCATTTCCAGCCACTACCCCTGCCGATACATGAAGAAAAATTACTGCATAAACAGCTAATATTCTAGAGTTATCTAACCAAACCACCTAATCCCCCCCTTAAAAGCTGATGCTAAGTCAGCTACGCTGTTTTTGTTATAAATGATGTCTTATCAATTTTTTCAATTCAATTCTATTATTTGCAAGCCATGCAAGTATAAATGACAAGACAATATATATAAATTGCATCAATGTTTCAGGCGCATCAATATTAATTCCTTTAGTACTATATAGGAACAAATTATGAATAAGATACAACTCTAGACTCATCCTACCTGCTACTCTAAGCAACATAGTAGGGTATGAAAAAAGTTTATTATTTTTATCTAAAAACCAGCCTGTAAAGAAACAAAGTGGATAAGCAAGAAAAATTGTTGGATACCACCACAACCCTATTTCCCACCTAAAATTAGAGTTTGTGTAAATTAGCACACAAACAAGCGATATACTTGATACCAATAGAATTATTGCATTTACAAGGTAGCTATTTAAAAATTTTACATTTCGATCGCGTGAAAAATTATATCCTATGTATATGCCAAATAAGAAGATTGGCACCCGCGTAATAAAAATAAGTAAGTGTGGAGCTAGTACAGCAAAAAGAACTAACAACACCAACAACACTACAATTAAAATAATAACAAAATATTTAGTATTTTTTTTTAGAAGTAATGAGTTAAAAAATGGAGTGAATAAATAACATATACATATTGCTGGTATAAACCAGAATTTAAGATCACCAAATAAAATAAAGTCTAGCCCAACAAATGAAAACAACACATCTCTAAACCCAACGCCATACCGAATATATTCAATAACAAAATAAACTGAAAGAATCACCCAGAAAACGGGAATAACCCTAACGAACCTCTTTATGAAAAATCCCTTTTTAGTTACATCTTTAAAAAGACTGCATGCAACTCCAAAGCCTGAAAGTAAAAAGAATATGTCAACACCTGCATATCCTATTAATTTTATAAATTTAACAGGAAGCATAAAGTCAGGAACAGATATTTTTGAATGAAAAAATAGGACCCAAAGAATAGCTAATCCCATTAATTCGACTCGATATTTACTTAGATAACTCATAAATCCCCACTAATTTAAACACTTTCATAAAATGCGCCTATACTTATAATGCCTAACCTCAGTTATATGTAAGGAGAGACACCTAAATCTACCTACCTAGATGCAACTGTAGCCAATCGAGTCTTAAAATATAAAGACCAAAGTAGATAACTTCGTTTAAAAGCATACTTTAATCTAGCATCAATTTTTAATTTAATTAGTTTTTTAGTTAAATTAACTATATCAACAAAAGTAGATAACACAAGGTGAGTCAATACTGATATATGACCAAAATTTTTACGAAAATAAAGCAATTCACTCTCATTTTTCAATACATCTAATTGCCCACCAACCAATGATAAAGTACCTTCAGTTTTTGCACTCTCACCACCTATATGTACCACAGTCGTATCTGCATAAAAATGCACTTGCCAACCTGCTTTTTTGGTAGCAAAACAATGATCAACCTCCTCATAATAAAGAAAGTAACGCGGGTCAAATAAGCCCACTTCATCAATTACTTCTTTGCGAATCAAGTAATAACACCCAGGCACCCAATCACATTGCCGAGGCTTATCATGCCTCCAATCCATATCATCTATATCCTGCACAGACTTAAATAAGGACAGCACCCCCATACTACGCAAGAAAATATTCCAAGGTTTAGGGAAGTAACGACAAGAAGGTTGTATCTCACCCTCTCTACCTAAAAGTTTAACACCTAAAACACCGCATTCTGCATGTGTATCCATATACGCAATTGTCTTATCAATCGTATCTTCAGACACAAAAGCATCTGTATTTAAAAGTAGGACATAGCGCCCATGAATAAAAGGAATACATTGATTATTCGCGCGCCCAAAACCTACGTTTTTATCATTAAAAATTAGCTTACAATCTGAATACTCACTTTTTAACAATGCAACAGAATCATCTGCCGAGGCATTATCAAGCAGAACAATCTCATGTGATATATTCTTAGCAGATGCACGTAACGCACAAATACATTGCGACAATAACCCCGCTGTATTGTAATTAACAATTAACGTTGTTAAATCCATAATAACCTCATTAAAAAACTAAAGTCAAAAAAAATACAATTTTCTGTACCGTATAGAAAACATTTTACAATTATACTTTTAAAATTATTTTATCACCCTGATTATTCATTATTTAGTGGACTTACTATTGTAATCATATGGAAAATATTTTTTTAATCTATTTATCTGAGACTCATACAAGCTAAACGATAATCCTGCTAAGATAACTGTCATTAATGTGTATATACCAAACATTAATAACTCACTTTCAAATTTCACTGCAAAAAAGTAACTATATATATGTGGTGTGAAGGCATGCAAAATATAGATCCCATAACTAATTGACCCTAAATAATTTAGAATAGAATTCTCTAAAATTTTATTTAATCGTTTACACTTAGCATCAACAATAAAGTTCATTAAAAAAGCATATACAATCCCTTCAAAAAAATCCATGACTATTAACCTAGGTCTATACCAAATACCCAACGCGTGCGATAGGAAAGAGCCCAAGAGAAAGGTAAGTGAAAAATAAAAAACAACCTTTAATAAAAATGATTTTCCCTGCAAAGGCTGAAATTCACCCGAACGAAAAAGTGCTAAACAAGCCCCTAGCCCCAATGTATCCACACGAAGAGGCAAATACGAATATAATAAGTCATACCCTGAAAAAAACCATAAAAACCTTAATATTGGTGACATAAAAATAATAAAAACCAACAGTATTAACAATCTTTTTTTTGAAATAAACAACACCATCAAAGGCCAAATAAGATAGAACTGCTCCTCAACCGCTAATGACCAAAAATGCGCTGTCGCTGGCTCAATTAAAGGTGGAAAACCAATAAGCGTCCCAGTTAACGCACTACTTATATTCGATAGAAAAAAAACATGATAAATTATGACATCTTTAATATTACCAAAATCAAAAAAATACAAAAGAAATATTACCCCATAAAAAAGTGGGAAAATTCTTAAAAACCTTCGAATATAAAACTGACGTAATACCAAAACTGGCGATAAGCACTCTTTTTCAATTATATTTTTACAGTTAATCAAAATAGAAGTTATTAAAAATCCACTTAAAACAAAGAAAAGCCTTACCCCAATATGTCCCCATGGAAGCACATTAACAATAAACTCATAATTTTCACCTAAATGATAATGCGACAACAAGACGCCCATTACAGCAAAAGCTCTCAACCCATTTAGTGCAGGTACATATCTCATATTAAACCTCAATAAAACTATTCTCACATACAAAAATCACTTTATAGTTTAAGCCAATCATAATGCAATCCGATCCCCTGCCTTAATGAGTGCTCCGACTGCCAGTCCAATACATTTTTTGCCAATGAAGTATCCAAAACAACAGCTCTAACATCAAACCCTCTGCTGGGTTCAAAATCAATCTCAGCACTCTTACCTGTACAATGTTCAATCTCTTTAATAATTTCCAGCAAAGAATCGCCTTGTCCATTACCAATATTAAACACCCCCCCTCGGTCTAATTTCAATGCTGCCATACATGCTGAAACAGCATCAGCAATATAAATATAATCCCTAACGATAGAGCCATCGCCCCAAATTTTAATAGGTTGTCCTTGTATGATTCGCCTTAGAAACGTACCAATGACACCTTGTGAACCTAAATGCCCTTGCCTCGGCCCATACGGATTCGAAAGCCTTAAAATAATAGGTGTCAGCCCATATAACTCCTGGTACATAAATAGGTAATTCTCTATCGCTAACTTAATAATTCCATAAGAACTAATCGGGTGAGTTGGGTGAGTTTCTGATATAGGTAATTGAATGGGATTACCATACACTGTCCCACCTGATGAAAAATAAATAATGCGTTTAACATCCGCTTGCTGCATGGACTTAAACAGATTTACTGAATTCACCAAATTAGACTGAATATCTGCCACAGGATCTAAATTAGACGTTCCTGGCACCGTACTACTTACTAGATGAATAACCAAATCAATACCTGTTAATGCCTCCAGTAGTACCAATGAATCAGAAAAATCCGCTTGGATATATTCAACAAACTGAGGAAACTTAACATTCCTATGCTTGAGTGTACGGTCAATTACTTTGACGGCATGTCCTTCATCAAGAAGCGAATCCACAATATGAGAGCCAATAAACCCCGTCCCTCCTAACACCAAAATACGCATTTTATTTTTCCTGTAGCTTTTGCATTAATAGCCCTGCTCGCTGCTTACCCACATTAGCCCATAAGAATTTATTCGATGTGTCTCTAGCGGCAATAGACTGCGCCTTTCTAAGCTCAGCGGAATTAGCCAGCGACTGCAAAGCATTAACCCATTTCGTTTTATCATGCGCCTCTACAATAAACCCTTCTTTTTTATCCGTCACCACACCTAACCCACCCATCGGAGAAACAATACACGGTAAACCAGCACCCAAAGCCAAATAAGTAACTAATGGGCTGCCTTCTTCTAAACTGGGTAGTACAAATACATCAGCCGACTTATAAACGGTTTCAATATCATCAACAAAATTAATAAACTGTATATTATGAACATTACGATAGGGTTCAATAAGCTTTTTTATTGACTCTTCGACATTACCTATAATTTTCAAAGTGCCATTGATCTCTGCTTCACGCCAGTACTGCAGTAATAAATGAACCCCTTTTCTAAGTCCAACGCGTCCTACAAATATAAACTCTACAGCGCTAGTATTTTTTTTATTTTCTTTTAAATCTAACTGCTGGGATTGATTAAGACCATAACTAGATTCTAATATTTTATCCTCAGCGACCCCAGCAACCAATAAAGACGTTGTTACCATTGGGCTAGGGCTAAAAATATAATCACATAAGGCAATGGCTTCATTTTCAAATTCAATTTTAGACTGGGGAATAGAGAAAAATATATTTGTAATATTTACCCGTTTTGCCTCTTTATCCAAAATTCTTTTACTGGTCACTTGATGGCAATTAATATTTTCAATGACAACAATATTCCCTTTGGCCTTTATATTTTTTATCAATGCCATAGAAACGCCAGGCCAAAGATAAATAATATCATCACTTTTTATCCTTCTAAAAAATAAGCCTTCGGATATACTCCTAATCAGATTAGGAGAAAATAACCGATACAATACCTTTGCGAGCAATGTAGGAATGATTTTTTTAATAATACCTGACTTAATTGATTCTTCACCAGAAGGCACATACATAAAGCAGCTTAATAACTGCGAATTCATTCCCTGCGTAATGGATAATGCGGCGTGCACAACACCATAACTAGTTAAATGGCTAGGGCAATAAGTTAATAGTCGTTGCTTCATATACCGTTCCTATTTCTCAAGTTCTCTACCTAATACACCTTTAATTAACTGTTTAAAATTACCGTATAAGTGCCGTCCATACCTTATTGCACCTTCAGCCGGCATTAACATATGGCCTTTTACCCACTCATCTGGTCTAGCCTTAAACATCGTAGAATGTTTCTCACCTTCCCACCAATCTGGCATGTCTTTGGTGTAATAATACGCTGCAAATGATTTTCGCATAATATTAGGTGGACAGGTGATCGGCGTGACCCCATGAAAGCTTGTCTCGCTAGTTAAAAACCCACACGCCCGATTAAACTTTGGCTCAAACGAACCATAACACTTCTTAACATCCTTACCCCATATATCAAGATACCCCCCGTACTCTTCTTTCCAATCTTTATTAAAATAAATTAAAATATTTAAACGACGAAAAGACTGCGTAGCTTCGTTATAGTTAAAATCCACATGCACATCCAAATGCCCACCAGAATTGGTCTCATGAATCCCCCCACCCGTTAAACTCACATCCGCCATCAAATCAGGAACACCTGTGAGATCAGACCACATATGCACATATTCATCTGATGCGAGCAAGTCACTGAGCTTTTTAATTGCAGAGGGGAACTTTGAAGAATCTGTAATTTGTATTTTACGCTTTTCGTTCACCGCGCTAAACTCTTTACCTAGTTTTTGTGCTTCTTGATAAGCCGGAAATGAATCATGTACCTCATTGGCAAAATTCTCATTTAAAAAATTATCAATACAAAAATGAGGAAATGGCTCACGTAATAAAAAATCTTTTTTGAATTTTTCTTTATCAATGGGGTTGATTAAGTTAATCATCTGCATCCTCTAAATTTAATATTTTTTGCTAAAAATACTTCTCTAATTCGTTTTTTAACCTGCTTTACTACTGTAAAGTTGAAATCTATTTATCCTCCTACCTTCTTAACAAGATTGTATATTACTATATGATACGATATCATTTAAAGAAGATAATTCTTTTATCTATACCCATTACACTTCAAGGTGCAGAAATAGAATAATACAACCCATTGTTATAGAAGTCTTTATAAAATAAAAATCCTGCACCTTCAAGTAGTTTGGGTATATGCAGGTATAATTTTCACTAACTAGAAATAATATTTATGAATACCCCCCTACTTACAATTATTATTCCTTTAAAGGATAGATTAAGCCTTCTCAAAGAAACTATAAACGCCATAAAATTTCAATCCTCAACAAAATGGCAAACCTACCTTATTGACGATGGTTCCAACGAAGAAACAATGTGTTTTTTAGAGGATTTAACCCTATCTGACAATCGATTCCATTTATTTATACGCAAAAATGGATATTCAGGTCCAAATTCCTGTAGAAACCTTGGAGTGAAGAACTCAAATACAAAATATATACTTTTTCTAGACTCTGATGACATTTTAGGCCCACACGCTATAAGTCAACGCATAAAAGCAATGGAAAATAATAATGACTTAGATTTTTCACTTTTCTCTACGAGAGTATTTTATACTAATATAAATGAGACTTTCCCATGGTTTGAAGATTGGAATGGCACAAGTGAACTAGACCGCCTATTAAAAATGGACTGGCCTATAAATATAAGTAGCCCAACCTGGAACAGAAAATTTCTACTTAATGCCGGTTTATTTGATGAAACATTGCTTAGCTGGGATGACTGGGAAATGCACACTAGAATTCTAATTGGGAACCCTAAATTCTTGAGATTCAATGAAGAAGCTGATTTTTTTATCCGTGCAACAGAAAGCTCATCTAGGCTTAGTAGTATCCAATATACGGATTCATTACACTTACAAAATGCAATACATGTTTTTCTAAAAATAACACACCTACTTAAAGAAAAAAATTTACTAACTTCTGATAGAGCCGGTTATCTTGCCAAACAATTTTTCAGCACCGCATACCTTTCATTAAATACAGATGGGATTATAATCGCACTAAAAAGACTAAGGGAATCTAAGATTTTAATTCCCGACATATCAAAATCAACATATATAACCTATTTAATTCGCCTTATCTATTGCTATGCAAAAAGATTAAAAAAATTCTAACTGATTTTTAATCGACATAAACGAAACTATTCGGAGGTATTCATATCTCTCAAAAATTTCAAGAACGCTCTCATAATTGAGAGCAAGCACATAATAAGGTCGGGGTTATTTTTAACTGAAATATTAATCCCCCTGTGGAATCCCAGAACACTTACATCCCTAATATAAAACCAGATTTCAACAATTTTTTGATAAAAACAATAATACAGGCTTAATTTTTGCTGGAGATAGCTTAGCTAACCGTCCTATTTCTACCCGATCTTGCACCCTTAACCCGAACACTAAAATTAAAATTATATTAATAAGACAACTAATACTAGAGAATAAAATAAGGCTCTCCCATGAGTTTACCGAATAAAAGTGCTTAATAAACATACAAAACGACATCGATGGAATGGCAATTAAAACCGTAGGTGAAAATACATTCTTAAACCATTTTTTAAATGAAGTATTAGCCAAGCGCCAACAAAATGGCCAAATCAATACTGTTTCAACTAATGAATGTGCTAATAGGCTTGCCACAGCCGAACCATAGGCGCCGAGTTTCAAATCATAAACAAATACTAATGTAAACCCAAGGTTAATTAATTGTAAAAAAACAACCCTTAATGATAAGCCCTTAACATTACCCTGAGCCATTACAACAGCACTACCAAGCGCATTTAAAGCATTAATAACAGATACTATCAAGAGCATCGATAGAACAATACCAGCCTCATCATACTGCCCACCTAGATATAAATGCATAAACTCTGTACTAAAGACACCTACAGGAACCGCAACTAAAAGCGTTACCCATGAGTGATATCTTGCTGTTCTCGTATATGTATTACTTAATCGCACAAAATCACTTTTAGCTGCCATAGCCATTAACACAGGTAAAAATGGACGTGTTATTGGCATTAAAACTTGAAGTAATAACCTAGGAATAATATCTGCAACATATAAAATACTAACATCAAAAGCAGAAGAAAACCGATTAAGAATAATGGGGTCCATAGCTCTTTTTAAGGTATCAGCTAAACTAATTAGAAACCACCAACCTCCAAATGTAGTAACTTTTTTTGCTATCTCTAAGCGCCCTTTCTTCCACTGAACCCTTTGTGATGGTACCAAACTAATTGAGATAGGCGTCGATATCACAAGACTAATTAATTCACTCACCACTAGTGCAACCGTAACCCATAACGCCCGCGGTTCAAAATAATTAAGCAATACAACCAACAAAGTAATTCGTATGAGCAAACAAAATAAGTCAATTATATCTTGCCATACTAATTTTTGTCTAATGGTAAAACCAGATAAAAAAACTGTTAGTGGCAACCGTGCTGAAATTGAAAAAACCATAAGAAAAAACATAACTTTAGCATCATCAATATAGTCAGTTGGTATATTCAAAAAATAGTCAATATTCCAGGCAACTCCCCCTCCCAACCCCATTAAAAGAAAACTCACTACTAATAATATAGGGAACATAGTAGAACAAATCTTAGTAACTTCGGTATCTTCCCCTTTCGCATAAGCAATCACCACAAATCTAGATATTCCACTAGTGAGTATCGTTGTAAAAACAGGAAAAATAGCCATTATCGATAATATAATTGGGATAAGGCTATATTCCTCAGGAGATATATTTTTAAGTAAATACTGCTGAAGCCAAATCAAAACACCCGTACTTAATACTAGTTTGAGTACAGAACTAGCAGAATTTATAACAATAATTCTCTTACTAATCAAAATTTCTGACATTTATATTCCTATATATTTTTTGCATATTAATATAATTTCACTGATTCTTTACTCAGAATAGAGGTGTTTCAGACAGTAATATAAATTTAGCCTGTAAAATATAGGCAGTCATATTTCAACCAGTTCGTTACTCGTAATTTTAAATTTTTCCTTGCTATAATGAATTCTATAATCATCGATCCTTTGAAATCTGCAATTAAATCACTTTTTAGCTACTTACTCAGCGCTCGCTTTCTCTCCATAACACTCTCTGACCGCCCCATTAAAGCCCCAACCACCAACCATAACCAAGGAGATAATGAAGCATTAGGGATCTGATCTATCATAACAATACCAACTATTAGCGCATGTGCAGCGACTAGAGCTTGTTCCTGTTTGTTTTTAATTAGTACGGCTATTTTTTGGGCTTTAAAGATACTTACTGCTAATAATCCAAACTTTGCTATAAAACCCATCAAACCAAAAACTCCCAAGGTAATAATCCAGGCCCCATCGCTCACAGAGATATCATCCCCCGTTTCCTCATCCCTTGCTCTATTACGCCCCGAACCTCCCCAGCCAAATAACAAACGTTTTTCGGCATGCTCTAATAAGATTAGTTCATTATCAAAACGAAATTCTAATGAACTAGCACGGTCTGCACCTAAATAATCTGCGGCTGTTTGCACTAACGCTTGATGTGGAAATATTTTCATTATTGACATACTCGGGTATAACAGTGTAATTAATGCCAAAATAACAGCTGCACGTAATTGCATTTTATAAGGCATTTTTTTTATCATAATAAAGGTAAATAGTCCATATAAAAGCGCCCCCTTACTCTTGCATAACACCAGGACAATTAAGAAATAATAACTAACCATTTTAGGTGAAAAATTACGAATTTTTTCACCTGACTTTTCGAGCGCTATAGCTGCTGACAGGACACAAGCAACAAAAAAAGCGATTAGCAAACCATGTCCCATAAATACCACAGCGCGAAAACCACCGCCTCTTGCTTGCTGGGCAAAACTGTGAGGAAAATACCCATAAAACAGAGTATGCAACTGCGGGCTCATGCGTATTTCATAAAGTATAGGAATTGAATAGATTAGTCCTGCAGCGACAATAAACCTGAACATTAGCAGTTGATCTTGATAGCTTCTAAAAAATTGCTTGCCTATAAAAAAAGGCGTCATTTGTATAAACATGAATATTACAACTGAAATTGCATCATGTAATGTTAAACCGGGGACAATTGTTGCACCAATGATAAGCCTGTCACTATTTAACCCTGTAGAAATAAAAATACCAATGAATAACAATAAAACTAAGACTTGAACAATCCCCTTATTATCAAAATATTTTATTTTTTTCTTTTTTATCAGCCAACATCCTAGCATAGCTGAAATCACTGGCATAGAACGCTTACCTAAAGGTGGAATTAATGGAAAATCAATTGATGTCCCTACCGCTAGTACCATGGCGCCGCCGATAATGGTAATTAGCGTGGCTAGCTGCAGGCTTTTTTTTCGATATAGCCATATTGAGAATAATGGCCACCCCAAAAGAACTACATAAGCTAACGCATTCCCTCTACTCATTATCCATTAATTCCAAAAGGAAGGCTTTTCAGCTTGGCCAAGTACCCATTGATAAACTTGCTCTGTTTTTTTCGCTTTTTGTGGCCACGTATAATATTGCATTACGTGCTTGTATGCATTTTCAGATAACTCACTAATTAACTCGGAATTGACAACTAGTTTTTCTAACTCCAAAGATAATTGTTCGGCAATTTTTTCTTTGCTTTGTAAGGGTATTTTTACTCCTCTATCATTATCAATTAAAGTTCCACAAGCACCGTAATCAACTACTACACAAGCCATTTTACAAGCCATTGCTTCAACTAAAGCACCCGCACCTAATTCACGAATCGTTGGATAAGCAAAGATATCACTCTGCCTCATATATTCACTGACTTCTTGCTGTGTTTTCCAGCCAACAAAATCAACTGAGTTCTCCAGCTGGTGTTCTTTTACTTTATTTTCCATCGATGCTCTTAAGGGACCATCACCTACAATCAATAACTTGTGCTGCTGCAAAATATCGCTACGAATAAAAGCCTCTAAAATCACATCGGGTAATTTATAAGGCACTAGACGACTTGCAAATAATATTGTTTTGGTCGTATTGCCTGCTTTTGCTTGCGGCATATTAAAAAGTAAGGGGTCTATCCCTACTTCTGGAAAGTTAATCACTTTCTCTTGCATATCTGCAGGTATATCTGCAATTGTATGCTCAAAGCTTGCTAATATTGACTTTGAATTCGTGATAGTTGATTTTTTATAAGGGAGTAGTTTGTATGCTTTTCTTATTGAAGATAGCCATTCACGTTCTTTTTTTCTTTCATTGCTAAATTCTGCCGGCCATTTCAAACCACCATTAAGTGGCCCCAATACAAAAGGAACTTTAGTTTTACTTGCCATAAAGCTCGGCAAAGTAGGTGACATGGGAGTTACGCGATGAATAACATCAAATTCCCCGGCTATAATTCTATGCTTTAATGCTTTCCATGCTTCCCATTCAAAAGCAAGGTACGAAGGGTAAGCTAAAGCCATTGCAATAGTCCATCCCCCTTCATTTCCTCTAATAAATTTGGACAGTTTATGAACCGGCTTTGCTATATATTCATTATCAATAAAAATAACTTCAGCATTACCAAACCCATTTCTCTCAATATTTTCTTTATTTCTGATATGAGTGACGATAACCGCATCAACAATTTTAGAAATTTCTAAACTGGCTTTATAACCAACCAAAGGAAGTGATGGCCATTCTGGATTACATTGATCTGCTAAAATTAAAACTTTCATAACTCTATTTACACCTTAATTTTTGATAACGAAATACATTCACTAACTCAATATTGTCCCCATCGCTCTTGATGTGACTGATATTCGCCTGGATAAAAACAACATGCTACCCAGGCTAAGCCCACCACTTCACTTATCACTGCTTTAACACCCGCACTTGCTTCCCACCAGGAGTCTAACGAATATTCTGCTGACTTTCCTGCCATAATACCAATATCCCTCTTATTTGCAAAAGCCATTTGGTATAAAGCTAGCGTTCTTCTTGCATGTACGCCTTCTGACATCACATCAACTGCCTGATTTTCATCTTTTTGCCTTATTAACCAGTTTCTTACAATAACTGCACTGAGGAAAGTCCGGTTTTGTGCGGAGTCCGGTGTAGGCAAGCTGGTTATCTCTGTTTGCTTGATGCCGTTTTTTAGCAGGAAGGCAGCAGCTGAATCGGCATAGCTTTTGTATTCGCTTAGTCGCCTGCCTTTAATTAACCCGCCGGTTGTGATGATTTGTTGATAAGGATTGGTTTTATAACTTTGGATTGCTTGTAACAGTGTTTGTTCGCTTACCCAGCCTTCAACTACTAAAATACCTTTGCTTATGGGCTGTTGCTGGGCTAGGTAGCTGGCTAGGTTATTGAGGATGAAAATAGTCATCACGATACAAATGATACTAATCAGAATCAGGCCGGGTATTGTGGGTAGCCAGATGTATTGTTTTTTGATAATTTCTAGCTTAGGCATGTTGATTCGCTTGGTTTTAGGCTGCTCAGTCGTTGGTTAAAATAGCTTATTCAAGTAGCTTGCGCAATGCAGGGCATTCTGTGTACTAAGTATTTCATATCTCTATAGCGGACGTTAATATTAGCTTGGCTTTAACTTATTCAACGCTATAATTTTCGGGTACCCACATGAGGGGCCCTCACTGCAATTAAGTTGCGCATTAAAAGAGTAGTAAACAAAGCATTATGCCGTAGGCGGAATTAGCTTTGCTAAGCGTAGCGCGGCAAACGTAACCCAGAATTTCACTTAAATTTAGAAATGCTGAGTTACGCTTTTATTGCTACACAAAACTAACCCAGCCTACGGTATAAGCTATTGTATATAAGGGATAAATCTGCCTGTCTGAAAGGTGACGATTTTAACTCTATCAATGATGAATAAAGCAGACTAAAATCTGCACCCCATTCAATGTTTAATTTAAGTAAAGCTACGTAATATCAGTGAGTAATATTTATGTATATACACTGTGGCAGTCACAAGGGATTACCGCTTCATGTTGCTGTAAATTTTAAGATTCCGATAATTAAACTTCCTACACCAATCAACATGCCAAAATTCCAACGCATTTGATTTTTTATTTCTTGATGTATACCCATTATAGCTTGGTGTTGTTTTTCTAATTGCTTGTCAACCTGCTCAAAACGCTTATTAACTTGTTCAAAACGTTTATCAACTTGTTCAAAACGTTCTTTAGCTTGCTTCTCTACGTGTTCAAAGCGTTTGTCCACTTGTTCAAAGCGTTTATCAACTTGTTCAAAGCGCTCTTTACTTTGTTGCTCAGCTTGCCTGAATTGCGCTACCATTTCTTCGCGTGTAACAGCATGCTGCGAGGCCTGCAACAGGTGTTGCATTAAGTCTTTTTGCGTGAAGGTATTTGGGTCGATTTCTTGTTGCATCTTTTTGTTTTATTTATCTATTTTAGGCTGATATTTTGCGCTTTTCAGGATGGAATGTAAAGTGACAGAAAAACGTGATCACCAAGTAGCTTAAGCAACTCTAACCTCTAGCCTCTCACGGAATCCAAACTCTTATTTCAGGGTGTTCCTGTTGTAATTTACTTTGTAATGCTAATTTAGCCTCATTATCACCATGCACTAATCTAATTTCTTTGGGTTTTATGCGCATGCGTTTTACAAAGCGTAACAATGTCGCTTGGTCTGCATGCGCGGAGTAGCCACTTAAAGTATAAACACTGGCGTTAATAGTATAGCGCTGGCCATCCATTTCTACATAGCCATTTTTTGCCCCATATTTTTGTATGCTGCGCCCAGCCGTACCTTCTGCCTGGTAGCCTACAAATAAAATATCGGTACGCTGATCTTCTATCAGTGCTTTCAGGTAATTTACTATTCGCCCGCCTGCACACATACCGCTTGCCGCTAAAACAATACAGGGTCTTGCCGTTTTTTGTAGATATTCGACGGTTGCAGTATGCTCTTGATGATCATTAATGGTGGTGAGTTGTTCAAATGATAAAGGATGGCGACCACGATTGATTTTGGCTTTTGCTTCGGCATCCCAAAATGGTTTGAGTGCTTTATAGCTTTGTGTAAATTTGCTGGCTAGTGGTGAATCGACAATAATTCCTAAATCATCCCAATCAAGATTTTTATACAGTGTTTCTGTTTTATGTTTATGAATCAGTTCTTCTAGCTCATACAGTAATTCTTGGGTTCTACCGATGCTAAATGCAGGAATTAAAATAACACCTTTGTTTTGTAAGCATTGAATAATACTTTTCTTTAATTGCTGCTTTCGTTGTTTTCGATTGATATGGTTTTTGTCACCGTAAGTGCTTTCTAGTATAAGTACATCGGTTTTATACGGCGGCTTGGGGTTAGGTAGCAAAGGCGTATATGGACCACCTAAATCTCCTGAAAAAGTGATTCTCTGTTCTTTTGCTAGCTGCTTTGTTTTGGTTTCTATATAAGCGGAGCCTAGAATGTGTCCTGCGGGTTTTAATTTTATATTGAGTGTGGCTTGGCTATTGCCTGACAATTCTATTTTGTGCCATTTACCATAAGGGACGGCAATTATTCGGCTATTCAGTAGTTTTAAGAATTTTTTGATTATATACGGGTCTTTAGATAAGCCAATTTTAACGGCATCTTCTAACACCAGGGGTAATAAGACTGCGCTGGGCTCGGAGCAATAAATAGGCCCTTCAAATCCTGCGGCCATTAGATAAGGGATGCGCCCCACATGGTCAATATGACAATGGGTTACGATTAGCGCTTTGATGTTCTGTATTGGGAAATCAATGGCTAGTTGGTCGACTACTGAGCCACCTGGTGAAACCTCAGCTCCTTGGAAAAGACCACAATCAATTAATACGGCGTTGTTTTCATCTAGTTTAAGCTCATGACACGAGCCGGTTACTCCGTTGATTGCACCGTGATGTGTTATTTCTGGGTAGCTCATATTATTTACCTTTTATACTCAATGCCGTATTAAAATTGTCTTAAGCGATGATGGGTATATAAGAGGTAACTCTGCTTTCCTAAAAGATAAGGATTTTAATTCTATACCCAAGCGACTTGAAGATGCTTGATTTATATCTCGCTAAGCTGCCTCTTATGGAAGCGCTATCTTTAGAGACTGCGCCCCATTCAATGTTTAATTTAAGTAAAGCCACGTAAATTAGTTAGTAATATTTATGTGTGTACACTGTGGGCAGCCACAAAGGGTTGCCTGTACGACTGCTCTTGGGCTATTGTATTTTAAGAGCTTACTGATTTATGTTGCTGTAAATTTTAAGATCCCGATAATTAAACTCCCTACACCAATCAACATGCCAAAATTCCAACGCATTTGATTTTTTATTTCTTGATGTATACCCATTATCGCTTGGTGTTGTTTTTCTAATTGCTTGTCAACCTGCTCAAAACGTTTATTAACTTGTTCAA
>Ga0209081_1000362_pt1 | contig 27301 bp, 20 predicted proteins | sample GOMGulsemesocosm_4_FD_184636 | JGI IMG/M metagenome (GOLD analysis project Ga0209081, IMG submission 184636) | Methane-oxidizing microbial communities from mesocosms in the Gulf of Mexico - GOM15B Gulf of Mexico (SPAdes) (version 2) | ecosystem: Environmental > Aquatic > Marine > Cold seeps... | reverse complement strand
CGGAATTTTTGTCGCTGTACTGGGTGACTTGCAAGGCCCCAAAATTCGTATTTCCCGATTTAAAGACAACAAAAAAATACTCTTGAGCGTTGGGGATAAGTTTGTCTTAGATGCCGATTTCGCCAGCGATGCCGGTGATCAAAATCAGGTGGGCATTGATTACAAAGCTCTGCCCAGCGATAGCAAAGTAGGCGATATATTATTATTAGACGACGGTCGTGTGGTTTTTCACGTAGATGAAATTGTGGGTTCTCGAATTCATTGCACGGTAAAAGTGGGAGGGTTGTTGTCGAATAACAAAGGCATAAATCGTCAAGGTGGCGGCTTGTCCGCTCCAGCCTTAACCGAAAAAGATTTCCGCGATATAAAGTTGGCGGCAGATATAGGTGTCGATTATTTGGCGGTATCCTTTCCGCGTAGTGCGAGTGATATGGTGCAGGCGCGAGAGTTGTTGAAGCAGGCAGGAGGTCAGGCAGGCTTAGTCGCCAAGATCGAACGCGCAGAAACCGTACAAGATACCGATCTTCTGGACAAAATCATTTTGGCTTCTGATGCGGTCATGGTGGCGCGAGGTGATTTGGGTGTTGAGATTGGTGATGCAGAATTGATTGGTGTGCAAAAACATATCATTGCCCGTGCTCGCTCGCTCAACAGAGGGGTGATCACGGCAACGCAAATGATGGAGTCGATGATTACCAGTCCTTTGCCTACGAGAGCGGAAGTCTTTGATGTGGCAAACGCTGTCTTGGACGGTACTGATGCGGTGATGTTGTCGGCGGAAACGGCAGCAGGTGATTTTCCTCTAGAAACTGTCGAGGCAATGGTGCGAGTAGTTATGGGCGCCGAGAGGCAAACACAAATCCATCGCTCTACGCATCGTATCAATCAAGAATTTACGCAAATAGATGAGTCAATTGCCTTAGCCGCTATGTATACGGCGAATCATCTGGAAGGGGTGAAGGCGATAATTTGCATGACAGAAAGTGGCGATACCCCTTTGCTTATGTCGCGGATCAGCTCTGGCTTGCCTATTTTTGCCTACTCACGAAAAGTTGAAACCCAGCGTCGGGTCGCTCTGTATCGGGGCGTAAATACTATTCCTTTCGACAGCGATAGCTTGAAAGGTAGCGAAGTGAATCAGTGTGCGGTAAATGAGTTGGTGGAGCGCAAGATTGTTAAGAAAGGTGACCTCGTTATTGTTACCAAAGGTGACTATTTGAACGTGCACGGTGGCACGAATACGATGAAAATAGTGCGTGTTGGTGCGGATATTCAATAATTATAGACAGCGCTGTCATTACGTGACAGACTGCACTCTCTTCACTGTCATTCCCTTCTGACGTGAGGAGAGCACTCCAACGCTGTCGCTGACAGTTTGCCTGTTGTGAGTGCTGGGTAGTATCGTATCTGTGTCTGTATATGACGCCCGCGACTTATTTGGTCGCGGGTTTTTTTTGTCTTTTTTTTGTAATGGCGTTTCGCTAGTGTATGCCGGCGGTTGTGTTGCAGGTGAGCTGTGGTACCATGCGCCTCCTCCTGGAAGGAGGCTCAATAATAATCATAAAAAAGATAGATAAATAGATATGGACACAGATTTGTTGTTTGATCAACTCACGTTGACGAATCGGCTTGGCCAAGATATGAATCTTGGGGTTAAGTTAGTCTCTACTGCTGAGCGGGGTTATTTGTTTCTTCACGCTCTGAAAAAAACACCTTCCAGCGTAATTGCAAAAAATGCTGAACATTTGGCACACCAGTTGGTCAGCCGCTTCAATTTGAACCATGAGGTCTTGGATATTCTTGAACTTAGAGACGGCTCAGAGGAAACCGAGGTGCTAAGATGGCGCTTTGAATGGGTAGGCTCTTCTGCGCGTTCGGCTAAGAGCCAATTGGTGACTGGGAAGTCACAAAAAGAATTTTTAGCATCTATGTTGCTGTCAGGGTCTAAAAAGCCTGTTTTGGATTTTGCTGAATAGGTATTTTAGGAAACGCACGTTCTTGATGGGCGCAATGCTTAGCTCGCTCTTTTCTTGTTTATTATTTTATTAATCGCGCAATTTTTTGTTTCGCCAGAAACTCACCCCAAATACGAAAAAACTGAAAACAATTACGGGTGCACTTCCCCATTTCAAGAAAGGCGTCAAGCCTGTCATTGGAACCACTTGGCCAGAGAGGGTTTGCATTTTGAACTGCTCACTTTTTTCTATCAGTCTGCCTTTGCTGTCCACTATTCCACTTAGGCCATTGTTGGTACTCCTGATGAGATAGCGGCCTGTTTCGAGTGCGCGCATCTGGGCCATTTCCATGTGCTGTAATGGTCCGATGGAGTGGCCAAACCAGGCGTCGTTGCTGATGGTTAATAAAACGTCAGATTGGCTCGCGCCGGCTGAGACTAAACCGGGATAAACGATTTCGTAGCAAATTGACGGGGCAATTTTATAGTCGCCAGCCAGTAAGCCTTGTTGGCGACTGGGGCCTTTGTGGATGACAGAAGTTGGCAGGTCAAAGAAGGCTATCAGGCCTCTTAGCCAGCGTTCCAGTGGTACATATTCGCCGAAGGGCACTAGCCTTTGTTTGTGGTACAGGCCTATAGCTTCGCCCAGACCAAGAATACTGTTGAAATATTTTTTCTGTTGGTGGTCGTCGTAGAGTATACCGGTAATTAGGGCGGTATTTTCCAGCTTCGCACGGGCGTCCATTTCGAGAAGAAAGGGTCCGGCTTCGTGATAGAGAATGGGCACGGCGGCTTCAGGCCAAATTACCCAGTCATTGCTCCATAGGTTTTCGCTTAGGCTGCGCAGGCGGTCGAGAGTAGGCTCGCGAAAATGGTCGGCCCATTTAAGGTTTTGGGGGATATTGGGCTGCACCATACCTACAGTAATCGCTTCTCCCTTGACCTGAGTCCAGGCTTTATTTCGCAGTATGCCGCCGCCAGACCACAGGGCGACAATTAGCAGGCCGGCGAGTAGATGTGTGGTGAGTGTTTGTTTTTCAGTGTTCAGTTTTATTAGCCGAGCAAGCCAGGCGGCGCTGAAGGCGAGTATTAAGCCCAAACCAAAAATTCCAGTGATGGGTGCCCAGCCGGCGAGCGGCGTGTCTAGGTGGCCGTAACCAATGTAGAGCCAGGGAAAACCCGTCAGAACCCACGAGCGCAGCCATTCATTGAGCACCCAAAGTACGGCAAAATTCAGAGGCATGGTCCAGTGATTAGCTCGGCGTTGGTTCAGCGAGTGAGAGAAGTACCAGGGCAGGCTAAAGAGTAAGGCCAGAAAGACGACAAAAAGCGCGGTCATCAATAAGGCGAGCGCTAAGGGCGTGCTGCCAAAGCTGTAGATGCTCACAAATACCCAAGATGCGCCGCTGCCGTAGTAGCCCAAGCCAAATGAGAAGCTATTCTGTATGGCCTGTTTGCCGCTTAAGCCGATGAGGCTGTGGGCAAACATAGCCAAGCTGATAATGGCTATGGGCCAATAGTTAAAGGGCGCGAGCGAAAGGGGGATGGCGGCGCCGGCCATTAAGCTAAGCAGCTGGCCGCGCCAATTGAGGAAACTTGTGTTCATGGATTACCGTAGCGCAGCCTTAAGCGTTGGTGCTTTTGGCTGGCAAAGTCATTCTTAACAAATGAATCTGTCGGCTGTCGGCGTAAAGTACTCTAAATTCATAGTCTGCAATCACAGTGGTTTCATTGCGCTGAGGCAAGTGGCCAAAAGCGTGCATTAATATACCGCCAATGGTGTCAAACTCGTCTTCACTAAGCGCCGCCTTGAAGTGTTCGTTGAAGTCTTCAATGGGCGTAAGGGCTTTAATGATGTAGTCCTGATTACTTACTTTACGGATGAAGGCGTCATTGTTGTCGTCATCGGTTTCGTCTTCAATTTCACCGACAATTTCTTCGAGAATGTCTTCGATGGTCACAAGGCCGGAAATGCCACCATATTCGTCTATGACCAGAGCCATGTGATAGCGGTTTTCGCGAAATTCACGCAGCAATATATTCAGGCGCTTACTCTCGGGAATAATTGTCGCTGGGCGAATAATGTCTTCGAGCTTGAATTCATCTTTGCCTCCGAGAATTAAGGGCAGTAAATCTTTTGCGAGTAAGATACCTTTCACATCGTCAATCGAGTCGTCAATTACTGGGAAGCGTGAGTGGCCTGAAGTGATAATTTTTGTGAGAAATTGTTCGGGGCTTTCGTCGACTTTTACTACCACCATGTGCGAGCGTGGGATCATAATTTCGCGCACTTGTTGGTCTGCGACTTCCAGCGCGCCTTCAATAATACTGTAGGCTTCTTGGTCTAATACTTTGTTGGCGGCGGCATCTTTGATGATGTTTAGGAGTTCATCCCGCGATTTTGGTTCGGTAGAAAATGCGCTTACCAATTTGTCTAGCCAGGATTTTTCCTGTTGACGTTCGCTAGTGTTGCTACTCGACGGGTCTTCGCTCATGGCGATGAGAAACTCCTGGTGGTCGTTGCGTGAGGGTTTGGAGGTTCGCTGGTTTCATACGGGGCGGGGAATTTTAAGCCCAGCATTATATGCGTTTCCAGCGCTTCCATTTTGGTGGCATCTTCGTCTTCTATATGGTCGTAACCCAACAGATGCAAGGTGCCATGAATGATCATGTGTGCCCAGTGTGATTCCAGGCTTTTATTTTGCTCGTTCGCTTCACTGGCCACAACCGGTGCACAGACAAGTAAGTCGCCCAGCAATGGCAGTTCGAGTTCGGGGGGTAAGTCTGAAGGAAAAGACAGTACATTTGTCGGTTTGTCTTTTCCGCGGTAGCGATTATTGAGCTCGCGGCTTTCTCCGCTATCAACGATGCGGATGCTGAGTTCAGCATCTTCGCGCTGGTTTACGAGAGCGGCAGCCACCCAAGTTTCCATTTTTGCGAGGTCGGGGAGCGGGCTGCCATCGCTGGCAACTTGAATATCAATCGTGTGAGGCATAATCAGTCGCGCGGGTGCTTCTGTTCAAACTCATCATAAGCTTCAACAATGAGTTGTACCAGAGGGTGGCGAACCACGTCGCGGGCACCGAAGTGGGTGAAGCTTATGTCGCTGACGTGCCCGAGAACTTCGAGGCAATGCTTCAGCCCAGAGGCCTGTCCGCGAGGTAAGTCTATTTGACTGGGGTCGCCGGTAATAACGGCCGTGGTGCCAAAACCAATCCGCGTTAGGAACATTTTCATTTGTTCTCTTGTGGTGTTTTGGCTTTCATCAAGAATGACAAACGAATTGTTTAAAGTGCGGCCTCGCATATAGGCCAGCGGCGCTACCTCAATAACGTTTCTCTCAATGAGTTTGCTCACGGTATCCATGCCAAGCATTTCAAATAATGCGTCGTAGAGTGGGCGTAAATATGGGTCTACTTTCTGCGAGAGGTCACCGGGTAGAAACCCCAATTTTTCACCGGCTTCAACCGCGGGACGAACAAGAAGAATACGCTCTACTTCATTTTTCAGTAGGGACTCAACGGCACAGGCGACAGCCAGATAAGTTTTACCGGTGCCAGCAGGGCCTACGCCAAAATTAATGTCGTGACGTTGCACTGCACGAACATAATGTTGCTGATTGGCTCCGCGAGGTTTTACCGTGCACTTTTTCGTGCGAATAAGAGTGATTTCATTGTGGCCTGAAACAACTTTGCTGGAGGCCTTCACGGAATCTTCTCTATCGGCCTGCTGAAGAACTAAATGTACTTCATCGGCGCTTAGTTCTCTGCCGTTGTCTGTTTCAGCGTAAAGTGCACGTAGAATCTGTGAGCCTATTTGAGTTTGTTGAGCTTCGCCTATGAGGGCGAAGTCATTACCTCGATTGCGCACTTCAATGTTCAGGCGGCGCTCAATTTGCTGCAGGTGAGAATCCAGATGGCCGCAGAGTTTGGCGAGTCTGCGTACATCGTTAGGTTCTAGGGTCACTTTTTGGGTCACGCTTGCAGGTGTCGTAACACTGTTAGGCGTGATGTCTTTCGTGGAGCTGTCCAAGTCTTTTACAACCATCCTTATTTGCTAGTATTGCCGTAGCCTAACCCATTCATTCTAGGGGTTAAAGACCGTTTACGGGCTAATTCGTTCTTAAACAAGCTCTGTTTATGCAGTGATTAACTGAGTTTGGCCTAGGTATCGAGTTCGGAGCTAAGTAATGTGCCCCTCAGCGAGTTAGGAAGTGCTTGCTCAATCTTTACCATGGCAAACTTTCCAATGAGCTCAGCTTGATTGGCTCGGAAGTTAACGACACGATTGTTTTCTGTGCGCGAGGCCAATTCCCCAGGATCTTTTTTGGAATAACCGGTGACCAGTACACGCTCGGTGTTGCCAACCATGCGTCGTGCAATTTCCTGAGCCTGCTGGTTGATTCGCTGCTGTAGTAGCTTCAAGCGCTCTTTATGTACGCTTTCAGGCGTGTCGTCGCGAATATCGGCTGCAGGGGTTCCCGGTCGGGCACTGTAGATGAAACTGAAAGAAAGGTCGAAACCTATATCCTGAATGAGGTTCATGGTCGCTTCAAAGTCGGCCTCGGTTTCGCCGGGGAAGCCGACGATAAAGTCGGATGAAAAGCAGATGTCTGGGCGTACTTTGCGCAGCCGGCGCATTTTTGATTTGTATTCCAGCACGGTGTGGCCACGCTTCATTGCCATGAGTATGCGGTCAGAACCGCTCTGCACGGGCAAATGTACATGGCTGACGAGCTCGGGTACTTCGGCATATACGTCAATCAGTGCGTCTGAAAATTCCACTGGGTGGGACGTGGTGAAGCGTATGCGATCAATGCCATCAACCTTCGCTACATAAGTGATCAACTCGGCTAAATCAGCCACGCCTCCGTCTTCGGTGTCCCCACGGTATGAATTGACGTTTTGGCCTAGAAGGTTAATTTCACGCACGCCCTGTTTGGCGAGGTGCACGACTTCAGCCATGACGTCGGCCATAGGGCGCGAGACTTCTTCTCCGCGCGTGTAGGGCACCACGCAGAAAGTGCAGTACTTTGAACAGCCTTCCATAATTGACACAAAGGCCGAGGCACCGTCTGCTTCGGGTTGTGGCAGCTTATCGAATTTTTCAATTTCGGGGAAAGAGATGTCTACTACCACGGCGCCATTTTCACGCGGGGTTTCTATCATCTCGGGCAGGCGATGCAGGGTCTGTGGTCCAAAAATAATGTCGACAAAGGGAGCGCGCTTGGCAATAGCTCCACCTTCCTGACTGGCTACACAGCCTCCCACGCCGATAATAAGGTCGGGTTTAGCTTCTTTAAGGTGCTTCCAGCGGCCCAGTTGATGAAAGAGTTTCTCTTGGGCTTTTTCGCGTATTGAACAGGTATTTACCAGCAGAACGTCCGCTTCATTGGGGTCGTCTGTGGCCTCCATCTGATGGCTTTCGCCAAGCATGTCGCGCATACGAGAAGAATCATACTCATTCATCTGGCAGCCATGGGTTTGAATGTAGAGCTTTTTAACGGCCTTTTCGGTCGCTGACATAGTGATTACCTGTTCAAAAACTGGTCAATTTTATTGAGACCGCGCATTATAGCGATAGAAGGTGTTAAAGCCTATAGTTAGGGCCTTGGATTTTGGGAATAAGACCCAATATTTGGGCTATCGGGCCGCAGGGCCTTTAACCTTGATTATTCTGTGCGAGTTTTGGTAACAAATATGGCAAGTAACCCCATTTATAAAGTGATTTTCTACAACCAAAACCAAGTGTATGAGGTGTTTGCTCAGGCGATCTATCAAAGTGAAATGTATGGCTTCATCGAAGTAGAAGAGTTAATTTTTGGCGAGCGCTCGGGCTTGTTGGTTGATCCTGCCGAAGAAAAGCTGAAAAGTGAGTTTGCAGGGGTCAAGCGCTCTTATGTGCCGATGCAAAGTGTCATTCGTATTGATGAGGTGGAAAAAGAGGGAACGGCAAAAGCTACGGACCTTAAGTCTGGTGACAAAGTTGCGCAGTTTCCATCATTTATGCCCGGGCCAAGTAGCGACTAAGCGAGTTTGCCCGAGCATTTTTCTTAGAGCCTACGAACCTTTACCTTCTTATTTTTGATTTTCCCATTCTGTAGCGAGTTCATGGCTTTGTTGGCCACGTCTCGCTCAACAGCGACATAGGTGGAAAAATCGAAAACGTTAATTTTACCTACCTGTGCACCTGGAATGCCGGCGTCTTTCGTGAGCGCTCCCAGTACATCGCCTGGGCGAATTTTCTCCTTGCGGCCGCCTGCGATACACAATGTCACCATGGTGGGTGGCTCAGGAGTATTGAGCTTTGAAGGCAGGCTGTCGGTAGATTTTAAATTAATGTTTAAGCCACTGCCGTCAGTAATGGCGTTAAGCTTGCGACCATCACTGAGTGTGGAAAGGCTCAGTGCCAGACCTCGCTTGCCTGCGCGACCTGTACGGCCTATGCGATGGGTGTAAGTATCATTGTCGCGGCTCAAGTCATAGTTAATAACGGCACTGAGGTCGTCGATATCTAGACCTCGAGCGGCGACATCTGTGGCGATGAGTAGCTTGCTGCTGCCATTAGAGAATTGCACTAGCACCTGATCACGGTCTCTTTGTTCCATGTCTCCCTGTAATGCCAAGGCGCTGTAACCAGCCTGTTTTAGATGGTGGCGAAGGTCTGTGCACTGTTGTTTTGTATTGCAAAATACCACCGCAGAATCTGGTGCGTAGTGGCTCAGCAGGCGGGTGAGCGCATCAGGTTTTTCAGACTGGCTGCGCACTTCATAGAAGTGTTGTTCTATTTGCTGGCTTTCGTGCTGAACTTCTACGCTAACTACTTTGGGATTTTTCTGGAATCGGGCGCTAAGCTTTTTGATATCATCAGGGTAAGTTGCTGAAAATAATAAGGTTTGTCGCTTCTCGGGAGTTTTGCCAATGATGGTGGCAATGTCGTCCGCAAAACCCATTTCCAACATGCGGTCAGCTTCATCGAGCACAAGCGTTTGCACGTGATTGAGGTGTAAGGTTTCTTTTCGCAGGTGGTCTTTGAGGCGGCCGGGGGTGCCTACGACAATGTGTGCGCCGTGTTCCAAGGAGCCAATCTGAGGGCCTATTGATTGGCCTCCACAGAGCACAACCACCTTTATGTTTTGTTGATAGCGCGCTAATCGGCGAATTTCGTTGGCCACTTGGGTGCAGAGTTCACGGGTAGGGCACATGAGTAGGGCTTGCACGTTAAAGGAGCTTGGGACTATCTTCAGCAGTAAACCAATGCCAAAAGCGGCTGTTTTACCGCTGCCCGTTTTGGCTTGTGCAATTAGGTCGTGCCCGGCAATTGTTTGAGGCAAGCTCTGGGCCTGAATGGCCGTCATGGTTTTGTAGCCAAGTTGATTCAGGTTATCAACTTGGGCTTCAGGCAGGTTTAAACTGGAAAAAAGGGCTTCGTTTGGCAAGAGATTCTCGATGTTAGCGGTAAGCAGGTTGGCTTGGTCATAAAATAGGCCGCGAGTATAGCAGTTGCCAGGCTATGAGGGCAGCATTACTCAGGCCTGTAGCTTCAAACCACAGGCATTGGCTCTCAAGGCTGGCGCTTGCTGCGACGATTCCGAGCTGTTGAGCTGCTCAGCGTTAGGTGATGTTTTTATTTAAGTAATCGGTGATTTCGGCTTTTATTTTGGGCATGAGGAATTTACTCATAAAACCAAAGCTAACCTGGATTTTTAAGGCGCTGTCGTCGTAACTCAACGAACCTGTGATTGCAGGGGCTTTCACTTCTAAGGTTTGCTCTGTCTGCCATTTCACGCTGGCGCCATAGCGTTCACTGAGCGAGTTGGCAAGTGTTTGAATGTTCTCTTTAAGGGTGTCTAGAGGCATGGTGTGGGGGTGTTTGATATCAATTTTGCTCAAGTGGCGTGTTCCCTGTATGAAGTGAAGGTTTGACCCTAGCCGCCGAGCAGCCTTGCAGCCTATTGTAGGTGCTGGTGACTAGCATATACTATTTGGCGATACGCCAAAATGTGTGTTGCCATCTGATCTGATGACTCTATTCGTAAGGAAGCTTTATGCCAGCGCTAGAAAACAAAATCCCACCACCACTGGTAATGATCTTATTTGGATTAATGATGTGGATTGTTGCATTAATTACGCCTAGCTTTGATGTAAATCAGCTCACCCGAATAGGGCTATCAGTCAGTACATTATTTTTAGGCGTATTCTTTTGTCTCTCGGGCCTCGTATCTTTCAAAATCGCCAAAACCACGGTCAATCCATTGAACCCCGAGCTGGCGTCGGCCTTGGTCAGTTCAGGAATTTATAGGGTTTCTCGAAACCCTATGTACCTTGGGTTCGCTTGCTTGTTGGTGGCGTGGACGGTGTATCTAGCATCTCCCTTGGCGATACTGGGTGTATTTGGTTTTGTGGTTTTTATGAATCGCTATCAAATTGCGCCAGAAGAGCGAGCGCTTGCCAGTCTTTTTGGGGGCGAGTTCACAGAGTATGTAGCGAGAGTTCGGCCGTGGTTGTAAGGTTTTTGGGCGTTTAATAAAGGGGCTGAGCTTTGCCCCTCATGTATCATTTCAAATGCCTAAACTTTAAAGGCATTTGCCTGTGAATGCAGTGTGGCCGCCAAATCGGTGAGTGCGCTTGAAGCTTCTTGTGTTTGTGCGCTGGCATCGGCCACAGTGTCACCCATAACCTTAAATTGTTGTACCTGAGTACGCAGTCCCGCCATTTGTTTCTGTGCTTTGTCTGACACCCCAGCGGTTTCGTCGCACTCTACACTTAAGCTCTGAATGGTTTTTTGAATGGCCGAAAGGCTTTCAATCGTGTGTTCAGCGAGGTCGACACATTGTTTAGCCTGCTCCTGATTGGTCGCCATGGTGTTTACAGAGGCCGAAATTGAATTCACGATGGTTTCCAGCATCGTATTAATTTCTACCGTTGACTGGTGGGTTCGGTTTGCTAAGGTTCTCACCTCGTCGGCGACCACAGCAAAGCCTCGGCCAGATTCGCCCGCTCGAGCAGCTTCAATGGCAGCGTTTAATGCGAGCAGGTTGGTTTGATCGGCAATTTCGGCAATGGTGCTAACCACGTTGGATACCTGATCGCCTGTTGTCCTCAGCGCAATCAGCATTTCAGCGGTAGTTTCAATTTCCCCTGCCAGTGTTTGTATGCCCTTAGTGGCGCGCTCAACATCAGCTACGCCGGACTCCACTTCGCCTGCGCCACGCTGTGCGGTTTGTGAGGCCTCGTCTGAGCGCTTAGCGCCATTTTCGATTTGGGCTTCCAAGTCGGTGATGACCAAAACCAGTTGTGCAATTTCTCGGTTGATGGCCGCTGCGGCCTGGTCTGAGCTTGACGCTGTGTTACCGAGGCTTGCGACGGCACTGCTAATTCCCGTCGTGGCTACGAGCACTTCATTGATGCTGCCGCGAAAGGTTCCCAGTAAATTATTGAAACTGCCGGTGGCTCGCCCAATTTCGTCTTCATTCCGCTGGGGCAGTTGAGTGCATAAATCGAGGTTTGCCGCCACGCTTTCCACGTGACGAGACAGGGTGCCAATGGGGGCAACAATTAAGCGCCGCGTATAGCTTACAGCGGCGATTGTCACTGCCATAATTATGCCTACCAGAGTCAGTAGTGTGGTGGTAGCAGACGACATGTCGTCGATAATCATCTCTGAGCTGGCGGCGGCATTGCTGGCAACCGTGGACTTTAAGTCGCTAAGTTGATTGGTGATACCAGCAGAGTTGCGGGAGAGCGTATTTAGCAAGTTTCTCGCCTGATCCCAATCGACGCTTTCAGCGCTCATGGTTTGCTGAAGCTGATTCAAAGTGCCCTTGAGTGAATCGAAGCCCTTGCGAATGGACGATAGGCTTTGGCTGTGTTGTTGCTTGTTTAAATTGGTGAGTGGCGAGAGGGTGGAATTATCAAGGGTTTTTCGGCGCTGTTCAAACTCTTCACTGGTGCTGGTCGTGCCGTATAAAGAATAAGCCGCGAGCTCCAACTGGTTGACGGCTGTACTAAGTTGTTCGATGCTCTCAAGTTCTGGCAAAGTGGCGCCCACAAAAGTGTTTACTCGCATCTCAACGTCAGACGTGGTGCTCACCAGCGTCAGGGCCGCCAGTAAAGTAATGAGCAGTATTGAGCCGTATCCTAATAGTATCTTCGTGCTGATTGACGCCAGCCAATGCCCCATGGGTATTCTCCAAGTTGAGTATTTTACGGTTTATTCTTAGTTCGCTCTGTAGTTGTCGACCAACAGGCCTGTTTATTGATGGTGCTTTGCACAGCCGATGGTTGATGAGTGAGAGTAGTATAGGCAGCAGAGGGGCAAAAAGTTCAAAATTGACCCGCATCGGGGCCTAAATATGTCTTGTTTCGGCAATATACATATTTTGATTTTTAGTGGGTTAATTTAAAACTTACGGCTAAATTTCACTTGGGCTTGACGTGTTTCCCCGACGGGAATGGACCAGCTGTCGGCCTTTGCAGCTCCTCTTTCGACACAAACAAAACCCGTATAATGCTCTTTCCCTAAGTCGAGCATAGAGGCCGCTTTCTCGGGCCCTGGGTTCCAGACAATGGCGCTTGGGCAATTTTGTCCGTTGATTTCAATAGAGCCTGTCATGCCATCGCAAACAATGCTCTGGTGTTCGGGTACTTGAGTGAGAACCTGATCGACCTCTCCTTGAAAGGTGTAATCCTGCTCCTCATCTAGACCACGAATGCGTGTTTGGGCTATATCGTGAACGGCAAAATAGGTGTGGAGGGCCCAGCTAAAAGGCATCGAATGCGTATTTGAGCCGCCTTCTAAATGTTCAACTTTTAGGTTTAAGCTCAGTGAATCACTGAAAGTCATCTCGAGAGTGAGTTTGAGTGGCCAGGGATGTAGGCGCAGCTGGTCAGCCGATGAGTCCAGCTGAAAGCGTAACACTACGTCCGAGTCACTCTGTTGAGCCTCTAACAATTCCCAGGGCAAATTCCGTGCGAAGCCGTGCTGAGGTTTGTCTGTATCCTTGGGATGAGGTCCGAACCATGGCGCGCACACTGGAATTCCGCCACGAATAGCTTTGCCTTCTATGAAACTTGCTTTAGGGCTCAGCCACAGCATAGGGGCTTGGCCGTGGGGCTGAAAAGAAAGTATCTGCGCGCCTTGCAGAGCAATGGACGCAGAGCAGCGGGCGTGATCTAGCACAATCACCTCAAGCCCAGGATGCTCGCCGCCAAAGACTTCGAATGAGCGCTTAAGCTTTAGGCTGGAGGCGGTGTTGATGGCGTCAATGGCGGCCTGATTCATGGTATTGCTCGGTTCCAGAAAAAGAGAGGGCCATTATGGTTTGCTGGTATCTGAGGTCAACTTTTCGTTATAATTTTTCATTGTTAGACATCGTTGTCTTATCGTAACTTTGTTCAGCTTTAGACTTAAATTTACCCACTGAACATAGTTTATATAATTGTACGTAATTAATTATCTTCATAAAAATTAATAAGTTAGCACTAGTCTATACTGAGTAATTGCCTGTATTGAGACGCAGCATTCGCTTGCTGAGAGCATGGGTGAATACAGGGTTTTATAGTGCGAAGAAAAGGGCCTTTGAATTTATGGTTGACAACGTTGTCCTGCTTGGATTAGTGTTGCTGACAACGTTGTCTCGCTTAGAAGAGAGAAATCTCCCCTAGAGTGCTACTGAACAGCGACAGATTTTAAACAGAGCGACATACTAAAAAAGCAAGGGGAAATACATGTCTGATAAGTTGAAGGATGCTATCCGCGTCATAAACAAAGCCGTAATCGTTTGCGGTTCACTAGGTGCGCTGACACTGGGGGCTGGCCAAGTTGCCTTCGCCCAAGACGGTGCTGAGCAGCTTGAAGAAGTCGAAGTAGTTGGCATTCGTGCAGGCTTGCAGCAAGCTTTGGTGCTTAAGCGTCAGTCCAATTCTATAGTGGATGCTATTTCTTCTGAAGACATGGGTAAATTCCCAGACAAGAACGTTGCAGAGTCTTTGCAACGTGTGCCGGGTGTGACCATTCAGCGTCAATTCGGTGAAGGTGCTGCGGTATCAATCCGCGGTGCAGGACAAAATTTTACTCTAACCACTTTGAATGGTCAGAACGTTGCTTCAACAGGATGGTTTGTTCTTGAGCCTGCCAAGCGCAGTTTCAACTATGAGCTGCTGCCCTCAGAATTGGTTGGCGGCATCGAAGTTTATAAGAGCTCTCAAGCAGACCTAGCTGAAGGCGGTGTCGGTGGCACGGTTGTCATTAAAACTCGCAAACCTTTGGATCAAGACGCACTGTCTATTTTTGGATCTATTGAAGGCTCTTATCAGAGTGACTCAGAAGAAACTGATCCGCAGTATTCAGGCATGATGAGCTGGAAAAACGAAGCCGAAAATTTTGGCGTGTTGGTTTCTGCCGTTATGCAGGAGCGTAGCTTGCAGCGTCAGGGCAACGAAGCATTTTGGGAATGGGGCGCAGGTCCTGTAGCTTTTGAACAGGATCGTGAACGGTCTGCGCTGACCGCAACATTCCAATACCAGCCAAGTGACAAGCTTGATGTTGTATTGAATGTTATGGACATGAAAATGGAAGCGGACAACACCAACTACGCGTTGTGGCTGACCCAAGGTAATACGTCTTGGAGCGGTGTTGATGTCCCCGAAGCTGACATACAAAATGGTACTCCAGTTCGTGGTCCCTTAAACGTTGCTTTCCTCCAGGCGCGCCCTCGTGAAGCAACCATGAATTCTGATGTGGTTGATTTGTCTGTAAGTTACAGCGGCGACAACTACTTGTTAGAAGTTCAAGCAGGCGAAACCACGTCTACGGGTGGTACTGATTTTGAAATGGTGCTTGAAGACGGCAGTGGTGGTACTCCAATCCCCGGCGGCACCTATGATTTCTCAAACGGCAGCCAGACTTGGGGTCTTAATGGTTTTGATCTGGCCACCTACGACCCTGGTTCAATGACCATGGGAACAGGTTCTAACTTTAATCGTACGCCAAAAACCGACGACGAAACTTATTTCCAGGCTGACATTGGCTTTGATGTTGAGTTTGGCGCAATCGACTCCATTAAGATTGGTGCAAAGTGGGCGGACCACAACACCACCAGTCGTCGTTTTGAATATATTCAAACGCCGGGATTCGACGCAAATATTCCTACTGCTGGCATTATTACAGGTACCATTGCTGTAGGTTCTGGTGACTACGACATTCCAAAGTTAGACGTCGACGCGCTGAAAGCGTGGGGCAAAAACAGCATTATTGGCGAAACTGAAGACTTGGGTGCTTATAGCGAAATTGACGAAATCAATACGGCGGCTTATGCAATGGCCCGTTTTGAATCTGACGGTATTCGCGGTAATTTTGGTGTACGTTTGATATCGACTGAAGCAACTTCAACTTACTTTGTCGATGGCGTAGAGACCAAGACCAAATCTGATTACACGGAACTGCTGCCAAGCTTTAACATTGCTTTCGATCTGTCTGATGATATTATTTTACGTGCCGCCGCAGCTCGCACCATCGCGCGTCCGCAGTACCCAGACATGTACGTTAACCCGAATGTTACGGGCACCAATGATGACACTCCAAACAATCAATTCTGGATTGTGGGTAATATAGGTCTAGAGCCTTTCGTCTCCAATCAATTTGATTTGAGTCTTGAATGGTACTTCGACGAAGGTTCTCTATTGTCAGCGGGTTTCTTCATGAAGGATGTGAAAAACTTCGTCAGCAATACCAGCTACCACGCAGATTCTGCGGACATTCCCTTCAACTTACCTCGTCAGGACGAGAATGACTTTGGTTGGACTGTGCAAGAGAAAACCAGTGGTGGATCCGCCGATATTACTGGCTTTGAATTGCAGTACCAGCAGGACTTTGGTAACGGATATGGTGTGGTCGCCAACTACACTTACACGGATACCGAAACTTCTACTGAGACTTTCACAGACGGCAATCCAGTCTTGAGCGACAGTTCCGATAACTCTTATAACTTGACTGGCTACTACGAAAGTGATGACTTCCAAGTGCGTATGTCTTACAACTATCGTAGCGACTACATGTTGCGTGAGTCAGGTTCTTACGGCAACCGTTTGCACGATGGCTTTGGTTCCTTGGACATGAGTGCGAGTTGGTACATCACTGATAGCCTGGACCTTAAACTCGATATCAACAACATCACTGAAGAGACTGCCAGTCAATTTGGTAATAACGTTGAAGACAGTAATACCCAGTTCGCCGGCGGTTTCCCTGCCTTTGAATATGAGATGGCGCGTCGCATCTCTCTGGGCGTTAGCTATAAGTATTAAGTTATAACGATTTAGGGAAAAGGGAAGCGTTGCTTCCCTTTTTTTGGCCTAAGAAAAAGGGCTGAGTTATACTTTACGCTTCATCTATGTACTAGGAGCCTTATTCTGTGGCAAAGATCACACCTCTGAACAAAGAAACACACCTCAACCTGACGGTTGATCGATCCAAGAATTACGCCCATGTCAAAGGCGAACATCTCTTGCCGGCCGTGGTGCACGAGTTCTCTGCCCTGTGTACAGAATTCCCGATTGTCTATGTGAAAAACTCCGCCACGGGCCAGTTTCAAGCGGTTGCAGTGATGGGTTTTGAAACGGGTGAAAACCTGTTTTGTGGTGAGGATACTTGGCTGGCCAGCTACGTACCGTCCTGCTTGCAAACCTACCCATTTCGTTTTGTGAACGATCAAAATGATACAGAGAACATGATGATAGCGGTTGATGAAGAGAGTGCCTTAGTGGGTGAAGGTGGAGAGGACCGTCTTTTTGACGATGACGGTGTTGAAACTGAATATCTCAAAAATCGCGGTGAAAATATGATGCGCCACCTTGAGCACAATGAAATTACCAAGGGGTTTGTCAATCAGCTTTCTAAGCTGGAGCTTTTGGTTCAGAAAAGCTTGAATGTGGATATTAATGGTAGCCCAGTCACCATTGGTGGCATCTACACGGTGGATGAGAAAAAGCTCAACGAACTGGATTCGGACGCATTTGAAGACTTGCGAAAGCGTGGTTTTTTGGCCGCTATTTACGCGCAGATGATTTCGATAAATCAAGTGCCTAGGTTGGCGAAACTAAAAATAAATCGTTCTAAATAGGCGGGAATTCATTTGAAAAATGACTCAGACCCTATTCGTCATGCGCTAATTGTTGGTGGTGGAACCGCGGGTTGGCTGACGGCTTGCCACCTTGCCAAAACCTTGCGAGCAAGCAGCGTTGACGGGATCAAAATCACTCTCATTGAGTCCGAGAATATTCCCACCATTGGTGTTGGGGAGGGCACGGTACCAGCAATACGCGAGAGCTTACGTTCACTAGGCATTAGCGAAACGGAATTCATTCGCGAATGCGACGTAAGCTTTAAGCAAAGCATTAAATTTGTCGATTGGTTACATACCCCCACAGAGAAACAGTCACACTCCTATCATCATGTTTTTGACTACGCACAACGACAGCACTTGGAACTCACGCCTTATTGGCTGATGAATAAAGCCCAGGGGCATTCGGGTTCCTATGTCGACACTGTATCGATTCAGGGTATTTTGTGTGACGCGGGCCTTGGTCCGAAGAATATGACACACCCTGAGTATCAGGGCTCCGTCAGCTACGCTTACCATTTGGATGCCGTCAAGTTTGCACACCTGCTGGCGCGTCACGGTTCAGAAAAGCTAGGCGTGACTCACCTCAAGGGCAATGTCAGTGATGTATTGCTAGACGAAACTGGCGATATTCGCGCCATTGTCAGTGATAAACACGGAGTCATTGAGGCTGACTTTTTTGTTGATTGCAGTGGGTTTTCAAGTCTGTTACTGGGAAAAAAACTCGGCGTTGATTTTATTAGTAAACAGGATGTTTTGCTCGCTGATACCGCCCTGGCGATGCAGATTCCCTATGCCTCTGACGGCGCCCCGATTCCCAGTTACACCCTATCTACGGCACAAGAGGCGGGGTGGATTTGGGATATTGGCTTAACTTCGCGCCGAGGTACCGGCTATGTTTATTCGAGTAAATACACCAGTGATGAACGTGCCGAAGCTGTTTTGCGAGATTATGCCGCACGCAGTCTAGGTGACAAATCTCGTGACTTTGATTGTCGAAAAATCCCCATGAACGTGGGTTATCGAGAAAAGTTTTGGCACAAAAATTGTGTCGCGGTAGGTCTGGCTCAAGGTTTTGTCGAACCCCTAGAGGCAACGGGTCTTTTGGTTTATGACGCCGCCGCTAGATCCTTGGCTACACAGTTCCCCATGAGTCGCGGCGCGATGCCGGCTCTAGCCGACCAGTTTAATCAGCGGCTGCGCTGTGTTTGGGACGGGGTTATCGATTTTATCAAGCTGCACTACTACCTGTCAGAGCGTGATGATAATGAATTTTGGCTGGCAAATCGTTCCTTGGAATCTGTTCCTGAAAGTCTGCAAAAAAAATTGGCGTTGTGGAAGCACCAACCCCCTAGCGATTATGATTTTTCCAGTCGCTTAGATGTCTTTAATCTGGATAACTATCTTTATGTTCTTTATGGTATGGACTTTGATACCTCTGTAGATCATCTGTCCGGCCGCTATCCTGAAGGAGATAAGGCTCAGATTATCATTCAGTCTGTCCATGCCCAAGCGCAAAAAATGAAAGCCTCTCAGCTCTCCAATCGCGAGTTGATTGCGAGAATTCATCGCTATGGTTTGCAAAAAATATAATTTATGGAGTCAGCTATGAAGTCGGTCGAACGTAAAAGTATCACCGTGGTGGGCGGTGGCTCCGCCGGTTGGATGACCGCAATTTATTTAAATAAGTTGTTTAACCACGACAAAAAAAACTATGACATCACTGTGATTGAAAGCCCGGACATTGGTGTGATCGGAGTGGGGGAGGCGACGGTTCACAGCGTACGTTTTTTCTTTCAGGCAATGGGCCTAGATGAACGAGAACTATTGGCGGAAACCAACGCCACCTTGAAGCTTGGTATTATGTTCCGTAACTGGATGAAACCAAAAAATGATAATACCCATGAATACTTCCATCCATTTGAGCATCAGCGTCTGGGAGAATTAAGCGATATATCAAGTTCCTGGTTTCTCAATGGACGGGACAAAATTGAACGGTACGATGAAGGTGTTTGTTTGAGTGCTGGATTGATTCGTGAGGGCCGCAGTCCCAAGAGTGAGCACTCTCAGCCCTATCAGGGAGTGGTTCCCTATGGTTATCACATCGATGCAGTTTTGATGGGGCGATTTTTACGTCGCAAAGCTATTGAGGCGGGTGTTGTCCACGTTGCAGCGACGGTTAAGGATGTGTTGATTGAAGACGGTAATATCCTTTCCGTGGAAACTGAGGATGCCAGTTATGAGGCGGACACTTTCATCGACTGCACTGGATTTCGTGGTTTGTTAATCGACAAGCTTAGAGCGGATAATTGGGACTCTTTTACCGACGCGCTGCCTTGTAATAAAGCGGTCGCGATACAGAGAGAATTGCCTGAGGGTCACACGCCTAATCCATATACCGTTGCCACTGCTCAAAGTAATGGCTGGATCTGGCAAATTGACTTGGTCAACCGCCAGGGCACCGGTTACGTCTACGACGGCAACCGCATCAGTGCGGAACAGGCCGAACAGGAGTTGCGAGACTTTTTGGGGGACGAAAGTAAAATTCTTAAGTCGACGCATCTGGATATGAAAGTAGGTTGTCGAAAAGAATTTTGGGTAGGTAATTGCATCGCGGTTGGACTAGCCGGTGGTTTCATCGAACCGCTAGAGTCGACGGGGCTGCATCTCATTCACCTCGGCGCAGGTCTATTGGCGACCCATCTACCTACGAAAGAGTCGTCTCAAGTGTTACGAGATTCCTACAATCGTTTGATGTCGGGTTTTTATCAAGATTTAAAGCAATTCATCGTTCTGCATTACTGCCTTAGCGATCGCGATGACAGCGAGTTTTGGCAGTCGGCGCCGGCCACGGTCAAACACTGCCCTAAGCTTGAGGCTCACTTGGCCGTTTGGAAACACAAAATATGCGAATATCACGATTTAGCAGGCAGCTATGCCACTACCTTTTCGGATGAAAATTATCGCTATATTTTATATGGAATGCAGCACTACCCCTCGCTGAATCTGCCGTTTGCACCCGAGAACGGAGACCTTGTTTTTGGGCAGCTAAAGCGGCTTTCGGATCGAGCTATAGCGTCAACACTTCCGCACGCGGATTACTTACGGCAATTGAATCAGTAGATCAGACGGTAGCCGCGATGGGGGACTGTCTGTTGCAAGATCCAAACAGCATTGAACTGGGCCCCCGAAGCTAAAATATCGACACTTCACCAGAGCTTATTTTAGCTTTTGAATTATATATCAATAAGCTTACAAAACTATTTTTTGTCGTTATATTTCAACAGCTTATGTTATATTCTCAAAAGGCACTAAGTTTCTAATACGCGCCTTGTGGAGCGGCGTCATCGATTTCCTTAGAGCGGTGTTAAAATCATTCTTGACAACGTTGTCTTAAGTTATTATTGTATGCTGACAACGTTGTCTTTCGTATTGTGATTGTTTCGTTGTTAAGTCTGACTTGGCCTTAACAGGGCGTTGAAAGAGTTCGTATCTGTACTCTCTCGCATGTGGCTTAAGGGGGTGGTGTATGCCCCCCCCTCTTTTTTAATTTTAACTACATTGTGGCCACTCGCAATGACCGCAAGAGGTAAGAATTTGATGTCAAATTCGGTAGGCGACAAAACAATCTTAGTGGGTATCGACGGCGGCGGTAGCAAGTGTATAGCCAGGCTCGAAACTCCTGATGGCACCTACCTAGGCTCAGGCCTGAGCGGTCCCGCAAACCCATTATACGGACTTGAACGAGCACAGAATTCCATAGTCACCTCAGTTGCCTATGCACTTGAAGATGCCGGTCTAGGTCAAGATCAGTTCCCTAATATTATTGCCGGTGTTGCTTTGGCGGGAGTTAATTTGCCCAGCCTTTACGATCTTATTATGGCTTGGGACCACCCTTTTAAATCAATGTACCTCACAACGGATCTTCACGCCGCTTGTTTGGGCGCTCATCAGGGCCAGGATGGCGCAGTGATTGTGGTTGGTACCGGTTCCTGTGGCTATCTTTCAATGGCTGATGAGCAATTGATACTTGGTGCTCACGGGTTTCTTTTGGGTGATTTGGGTAGTGGCGCTTGGATTGGCTTAGAAGCTCTTAAAGCTTTGCTCTTAGCGGATGACGATCTCGGGCCAAAAACATGTCTCACCACCTCAGTGTGCGAAAAATTAGGGCGCAACCCTCTGGGTCTGATAGAAGAGTTGTCAAAGGCCACCTCTAATGATTTTGCCAGATTGGCCCCCTTGGTGTTTGCTGCAGTAGAACAGGGCGATGTGGTCGCCACGGATATTATCCGTAGAGGTGCCGCTTATATCGAATCCATCGCTCATAAACTATTGGCCAAGAACCCGCCACGCCTTTCAATGATTGGCGGTATATCACCCTTATTATTCGACTGGTTTAGTGAAGAGCTACGTGAAAAAATTTCACCTCCTCTAGATCAACCAGAGCAAGGCGCTTTGTATTTTGCGCGCGCTGAACTACAAAAAACTGCAGATCTTAATGGCCTGAGCGCGCTCGCAGCCAACTGATTTTTTCATCGTTAATGTAAGCCCACTAAAGAGTAAATAATAATGGACATGACAATGGACGATTCTAAAAGCACAAATTCTAGCCTGCTTCCAATGATGATAGTGGGCGGTCTTTTCTTTGTATTTGGTTTTGTGACCTGGCTGAATGGCTCATTGATTCCTTTTTTACAGATAGCCTGTGAGTTGAATCACATGGAAGCCTATCTAGTGACGATGGCGTTTTACATTGCCTACACCGTGATGGCGCTGCCCATGGCCGCCATTTTAAAGCGCACGGGTTATCGCAACGGTATGATGTTGGGTTTGTTAGTGATGGCGGTGGGAGCATTAGTGTTTATTCCGGCGGCCGAAATCCGCAGTTATACTGTGTTTCTTATAGCTCTATTTATCCTCGGTACCGGCCTAACCATTTTACAAACGGCTTCCAATCCATACATCGTTCACATAGGGCCTCGTGAAACAGCGGCGGTTCGAATCAGTATTATGGGTTTGCTTAATAAAGGCGCGGGCATTGTTGCCCCCTTGATTTTCACCGCCTTCATTCTTAGTGATATGTCTCAATTTACGGCTGAGCGCCTTGAGTCCTTGAGTGAGGCACAGCGTGGTATTGAGCTGGCAGAGCTGTCGGGCCGTCTGGTGACGCCTTATATATTGATGGCTGCGATGCTGTTGTTTTTGGCCGCGGTGGTGAAACTTTCCCCCTTGCCTGAAATTACCTTCGAGGACGACGGAACTGAGGGTAGTGGCAAAGACAGTATTTTGCAGTACCCGCAATTGATTTTGGGTGCAGTCTCGCTTTTCTTTTATGTGGGTGTAGAAGTGATTGCCGGTGATACCATTGGCTTGTTTGGCAAGGAAATGGGCGTGAGTAATTTCGGTCAGCTTACCTCCTATACTATGGCCTTTATGGTTGCTGCTTACATTACTGGCATGATCGTTATTCCCCGTTGGATATCACAAGAAAAAGCCTTAGTCATCTCCAGTGTCTTAGGCATTGTGTTGACGATTCTGATCATCACCAGTGCGGGAACCGGCGATGGTGTTTGGCAGGCGCTGTTCGCTTGGACTGGTATAACCGCCATTCCCAATGTCATTCTTTTTGTGGCGCTATTGGGTTTTGCCAACGCTTTGTGCTGGCCAGCGATTTGGCCAATGGCTCTGCGGGATTTGGGTAAGCACACAAGTACCGGTTCGGCCTTGTTGATAATGGGCATCTCTGGCGGCGCGGTCTTCCCTTTGATTTATGGTGCAATAGCTGAGTCTACTGGGGATGCTCAGGGAGCCTATTGGATTATGATTCCTTGTTATTTAGTCATTCTTTTCTACGCACTTAAAGGCCACAAACTTTCAAGTTGGCGCAAGGCCTAAGCGCGCAGGACTTTATCGTGAAACGTTTTCTCGCGCTTGACGCCCTTAGAGGTTTTACGGTCGCGGCCATGATTCTGGTGAACACTCCAGGATCGTGGTCGCACATTTACGCGCCACTCCAGCATGCCCAGTGGCATGGTTGGACCCCCACTGATTTCATTTTTCCCTTCTTCCTATTTATCACCGGTTCAGCCATGGCGTTTTCGCTGGGCAAGCAATCGCTCGCGCCTTCCTCGGCTCTAATTTTGAGAATTGTGAAGCGCGGAATGTTGATTTTTTTGATCGGCTTATTTCTCAACGCATTCCCGTTTCAGAACGATTTATCTGACCTTCGTATCATGGGAGTGTTGCAGCGAATTGGCATCGTCTATATTTTTGCGGCGCTTATTGTGATTTTTTTCAATCGTGCCGGAATGGCGCTCATCAGTGTTGGCATTCTCCTAGCTTACTGGTATTTGTTGCTGGTCTTTGGCGGGCTTGAATTGGATGGCAATCTTGTTCGTCAAGTTGACCTGGCAGTACTGGGCGCCAATCACATGTGGTCGATGGGTGGTGTGGCTTTTGACCCAGAGGGTTTGTTGAGCACCTTGCCGGCGATTGTGAATGCTCTGGCCGGCTACGAAGTGACCCGATTCCTGCGCGCGCAAAATTCTTTTCAATCGGGGATGAAGCGTCTGTATCTTTGGGGCGCTTTAGTCTTGGGTTTTGCGCTGCTCTGGGGCGAGATCTTGCCTATTAACAAGTCGCTGTGGACACCTTCTTATGTTCTGTTCAGCACTGGCATCGCTATGCTGACTTTGGCCACATTCATCTGGATCGTCGACGTGAAAAAGATCGCGTGGTTCTCCAAGCCCTGTGAAGTCTTTGGTTTGAACCCCCTATTTATCTATGCGCTGTCTTGGCTTTGGGTGGTCTGTTACGGAGCCTTTATCCAGATCGATAATGGTTTGGGCGGCAGCATCAATGGCTATGACGCTCTGTTCAATGTGTTCCAATCCGTCTTGAGTCCGGTCAATGCCTCCCTGGCTTTTGCCATGGTACACGTATTGCTGTTTTGGGCCATTGCCCATGTGCTCTATCGACGCAAGATCATTATTAAGATCTAAACCTGAAAAATGTCCCATAGATCCTGCCGAGTGGAGTATCGATATGGGCGTATTCACGGCAATAAACTATTCCTACTGGAAACTAAGCAATAAATCCTCTACGGTATGGGCTTTCCCATCTCACTAGAGGATAATAACGCCTTATTCCACTAGGTGGAGTTGGTGAGGCCGTATTTTGTGCAGGTTGAAGCGCTCACAGCAGTATCGCTGAAGAAGCTTTCCTGTTACCTAGAGTTGCTTAACATCTTGCAAACATACAGTTTCCAAAAAAAGTTAGTACAACATTATAAAAATCGGAGTAGATATGCCAGCCAAGCTCGTTGCAGTCGATAAAGACCTGCATAAAAACCTAAAAGTAAAGACCAGTGCTACCTTTGAGCACGCGTCCACCCAGCATTTGTGCCTCGTGCAAATTCATGAATTTATTGCCGCGTCTGCAGAATACCCCTTGGTATTCGTGAAAGATCCTGACAACGGTGAATTCCGCACGGTGGCCATGATGGGCCTAGTGCCTGGTGAAAACCTGTTTTACAGCGAGACCAAGTGGCAGGCGACCTACGTGCCTAACTCAATTCAAATTAACCCTTGGGGTTTAGCGCCTACTATAGAAGACCCGCAGCAGCTCGCTCTGTGTATTGATATAGAAAGTGACATGGTCGGTGAGGCTGAAGGTGCTGCTTTGTATGACGACAAGGGCGAACAAACGCCTTACTTGAAGAATATCTCTGAATTTGTAGGCACTCTGCATCAGCAGGCACCGGTGAGCATTACCTTTGTTAAGTACATGGCCGAGACCAACTTGCTGCACCCTCAGACCCTGTCTGTGACGACCGGTGATGAAGAAAAGCCTCTAAAAATTGACGGTATTTACACTGTTAATACCAAAGCACTTGAAGAAATGAGCGATGAAGACTTTCTTGAGCTGCGTAAGCGCAACTATTTGCCGGTAATGTATGCGCATTTAGCATCTTTGGGTCAGGTAGGTAAACTGGCGCGCTGGAAGGCAATTGCCGACAAGACCTAATGTTTCAAGCCCCGGAGCTCTGAGCACCGCAAGGCGATATTGTTAGGGCTATGATTCTAGTGTCTGCACTAGAATCATAGCGTCACATTTAGCTCTACGTTCGCACCCCAATTCTCTACAAACCTTTGAGTGTCCTGGCGCGCCCTTTCCGTTTGCCGTCTGCACTGCGAGCCCGAACCTCAATATTACTGTATTCACCCAGAGGAACAGGCGCTACCCACGACTGCCATTTATCCCCGTCCACGCGATAGTCTATTGGTAGCCCGGGAAAAATAACATTCGCCAAGAGCTGACCGTTTATGACTTTTGCTCCGGGTGTTGGAATTCGGTAATGGATGCCCGCAAGATCCAGTTTTGGAAGTACCTTGGCAGCCATGTGGCTAGCGAATTTCGACCAGTCTTGATCGCGGTTTTGTTTCAGACTTGGAGTGAAGTATCTACTCTCAGCGCTGTATATTTTTCCAGAGTAATCATAAGGTAGCTCCCAGTTAGCCGTGCTCCAGGCGCGTTCGGCCAAGGCGACAATCCTTGGAAATAGCATGAATTCCACTCGCTCGTCAGTGCGTATGGTTTCGCTCCAAATGTGGCCCTGCAAGCCACTGAAGGTGACTCCGGGTTTTAATGGCCCCTGAGTATCGTCCATAAGCAAATCTTCACCTTGCCGACCTTTTAGCCACTCCGCATGAGCCGGGAGATTGTCAGGCATGAAGTTAAATACTTCGCGCGTGTTAGTACCTCTAGATGTCCAATAGTAACCTGGCTCTTTGGGGTCGGTTTCGTAAGGCGCGTCGAAATAAGTGAAGTCAGGTGTAGAGACAACCAGCTCCCACATACGGTTTGCTTGGTCGTGTGCGGCTTTGTGCCCATCCCAAAAGAGCGGGCCCCAGCCGTTGCTCTGAACATTGTCGGGCATGTGCTCAGTGCGAGTGTGGCCCATGCCGTCGCTCCAACCGGCGGCCTGAATGCCGAGAGTGGCTAACATATTAGCGACCCGCTCAACAAAATAACCACTTAGCTCTTCGGCGCCCTTCACTTGATTTTTTGCATCGGCAAAGAAGGCTTGGCAGCGAGGAGAGTCGCTCCACGCACCCGCAGTTTCATCCGCGCCAATGTGGTAGCGGGTGAGAGCTTGGCCTGCCTGCACGTGCAGTTCTTGCACTTCGCTGATTACTTTATCTAAAAAATGGTAGGTGGAATCCATGCACACATTTAGAGTGTTGTCGGTATAAAACTGAACCGATAAATATTCAGAGGTATCATTAATGTCGCTTAATAAGTATTCCTCGGCGCCAGTAGGGTCTTCGTTGGCCATGAATTTCCGATATCGAGCTTCCATAGATTTCACCGCAGCACGGGAGTGGCCTGGCATGTCGAACGAAGGAATCACCTGAATGTGTCGAGCATCGGCGTAGCGCAAAATTTCTATGTAGTCTTTATTGCTGTAAAAACCATTTACCGTGTTGTTGACGTCGGGCCCGCTACCTAGCTGCGGTAGTAGGCAGTTGTTTTCGAGTGGGTCGTAGCAGCGTTTGCTGCCGATGTCAGTCAGTTCGGGCAGCCCATCAATTTGTAAGCGCCAGCCTTCGTCGTCGCCGAGGTGCAGGTGAAACTTGTTCAATTTGAACGTGGCCATTTGTTCCAGCACATTCAATATCAATTGCTTACTGTGGAAATTACGGGCCACATCAATATGCAGTCCACGAAACTCATAGCGAGGGCTGTCCTCAATTATTAGCGTCGGGACAGTGGTAGATCCGGGCATGATTAAGCTAGTGAGTGAGCGCAGGGCATTAGCGGCACCTTCATCGTCATTCGACCGAATATTTATACCATCATGATTGATGAGGAGAGAATAGGTTCCCGGTGTGCTTTTCACGGCGCGATCGAGCTGTATCGTTAATGGTACGCCTTGTGTCGTTTCGTTAAATCCCATTCCTGCGAGCGCAATCATTGCAGCATCTATTGCTGAGTGGTCTATATTTTTCAGCGTTAAGGTAAAACCCTTCGATAGGTTTAGTGGTTCATTATTGGAGCTCTTAACTGACTTAGGGCTTGGTATTACTGCCAGTGGTGCGTGCAAAAGATTGAGGTCTATGTCTTGGTTGCGCCCGTAGGTGCTTTCAGGAGTGTTTATGGGCGTTTTGTCTTTTGGTGATCGCAGCAAATGTTGTTTAGTATTACTGAAGGCGCCAGTAAAACTTTGG
>Ga0209081_1000361_pt1 | contig 27442 bp, 29 predicted proteins | sample GOMGulsemesocosm_4_FD_184636 | JGI IMG/M metagenome (GOLD analysis project Ga0209081, IMG submission 184636) | Methane-oxidizing microbial communities from mesocosms in the Gulf of Mexico - GOM15B Gulf of Mexico (SPAdes) (version 2) | ecosystem: Environmental > Aquatic > Marine > Cold seeps... | reverse complement strand
TGGGTCATGCCCATTAAAAACCGTATTGATATGTTAGCCACCGGTATAAAAACGCCCGTGGGTATTAAAATAGCGGGGTCAGATTTAAATATTATTCAGCGCATTGGTCAGCAGATTGAACAGCAACTCAATCAACTTGATGGTACGGCATCGGTTTACTCTGAAAGAGTGGCATCGGGGCGCTATATCACCATTGATATAGATCGCTTAGCAGCAGCGCGCTTTGGCCTCAATGTGAGTGATATTCAATTAGTGATTAAAACCGCGTTGGGCGGTATGCAGGTCGCCGAGTCGGTAGAAGGTTTGGAGCGGTATCCTATTAATATTCGTTACCCGCGTGACTACCGTAATAGTTTAGAGAAAATACGCCAATTACCAGTTGTTACGCCGCAAAATGCACATATTCCGCTTGCTGAGCTGGCAGATATTCGTATTGAACAAGGGCCGGGTATGATCAAAACTGAAAACGCACGTTTAAATGGTTGGATTTATGTCGATACCTCAGAGTCAGATATTGGCCGTTATGTTGAGCAAGCTAAAGCGTTATTGGCTAAAACCATAAAATTGCCAGCGGGCTACTCAATTAGTTGGTCAGGACAATATGAATATATGGTGCGGGCGAAGGAAAAAATGATGACCGTTATTCCCGCAACGCTCGCGGTAATTATTTTATTACTGTATTTAAGTTTTAGAAAAATGGGTGAGGTGCTGATTATTATTGCGACGTTACCGGTAGCACTAAGTGGCGGCGTTTGGTTGCTATATGGATTGGACTACAACCTATCGGTTGCCGTGGGAGTAGGTTTCATTGCGCTTGCAGGGGTGTCGATAGAAATTGGTGTGGTGATGCTTGTGTACTTGAATCAAGCCTTGCAGACGCAAGTTCAGGCTGGAGATACCTTGAGTATTAAGGCTGTTAAACAGGCGGTTATTACAGGCGCTTTGCAAAGAATACGGCCGATTGTGATGACGGTAATGGCGGTGATAGCGGGCTTATTACCTATTATGCTGGGCAGCGGTACAGGGTCTGAAGTGATGCGTAGAATTGCTGCGCCGATGGTGGGTGGTATGTTGAGTACCTTATTGTTCTCACTTATTTTATTACCAGCCGTCTTTTTATTATGGAAGACACCTAACGTGGCGAAGGATTAGCGTGCTATGGCGTATTCGTTAGTTGATGCTAAAAGAGTTCAATATCACCATCGATTACCTTTTTAGACAGTAGACCTTTGTCGAGTAATTCACAATAATTAAGCACTTGATTGCGCCCGTTGTCTTTTGCGTAATACAGCGCCTCATCTGCATATTCCAGCACAGTTGCTGGGTTGTCTTGAGAGTGGAGAGAGGCAATACCAATACTCACCGTAATTTTGCCAACCTTAGGGAAATCAAACTGCTCGACAGCTTGGCGGAAGCGCTCAAATGTCATTAGGGCATCTGCGCGTTTACTGGGGGAAAGCACCACCACGAACTCTTCTCCTCCGTAACGGAACATAATGTCATTATTCCTAAAGCTTTTTAGCATTAATTTTGAGAATAATAATAAAACCTCATCACCGTACACATGGCCAAAATTATCATTAACGGATTTAAAGAAATCAATATCCAATACGCTAATCCAATGAGATAAGTTTTGTTTTATTGCTCGTCGTTCTTGTGAGTTGGTCGGTTGATCTTGAGTGGGCTGAGAGCTTGATAAAAGCTCTGACAGGTGTAAATCAAAGGTTTTTCGGTTCAGCAAGCCGGTGAGTGTGTCGTGCTCATTATCATGCGCAATGGTTAAGAAGTTGCTATAAATACGCACAAAACCTTCAACCATATTTTGTTGTTCTTGGTTAAATGATTGGCAACTAACACTTAAAATAGCAGAAACCAACTTGTTATTAATGACTGGAAATAGTGTCTGTAGAGAGTCAGCCTGTTGTTGAGAACAGATTCCACCTTCTTTTATGCACTGTTCTAGCAAAGGGGATCGTTTAATACTTAAATTACCGTGAGCATCTATTCGTTGGCTAAACTGCGTTTGATGGGATATGCGAGGAATACAGGAGGCTACTTCTAGTTCATCGCAATCATTATCAGGAGAGATTCTTAATAAGCACAGCTTGGTATCGCTGCTGAGTAATTCTTTTAGCGTATTGACTAAGGACGCTTCAAGTGAGCGACGGTCGCTCACGGAGGTCATTTTAATAATAGAATCAAATAGTGATAATTTATTCGGCATATTTTTATTATTTGCGGACTGTTTTTTCAGAGAGTTTTATTAGTGATTAATGTAACCACTTGAAATTCTGAGCCTTTATTAATTCTAACACCTGCTGGAATATTTTAGAACGTTGAATGGCTTAATTATTCATATCGTAGAGCTAAGAACTTTCTGCTAAGGTTTAATGACGATTTATTGAGTCGGGTGATAGGGTGAAAAATAGACTGGTTTTAGGGGCTGTATTGCTAGCAAGCTTTGTGGGGGCTTGGCTCGCATTTTTTTCAGAAGGTGAGGCCGTTAGCGTTAGCTTAGTTTCGGTGACTCGGGGTGATGTGGATTTAACCGTCTCAAATACCCGTGCCGGTAGTGTTAAAGCATGCCAGCGCTCACGCTTGTCATTACCGATAGGTGGGCAAATTGCCGAGCTATTGGTGAGTGAGGGCGATTATGTTAAGAAAAATCAAGTACTGATTCGGTTATGGAATAAAGATCAACAGGCCCGTCTTTCTGATGCTAAAGCACGGCAGGCAATGGCCCGTTTGGCGGTTGAAGAGAGTTGCGGTTTGGCTGGGTTGAATAAGCGTGAGAACAAACGGTTGCTGAGTTTAGCAAAACAACAGTTAGTCTCGGTAGAGCGCTTGGATGCATCAAATACACAGGTGCGTATTTCTGCGGCAAGCTGCCGTAAGGCGCGAGCCAGTGTTGATAGCTTTACAGCGAATAAACAATTACAGGCTGCCATTCTTGAAAAAACGGAGTTAACGGCGCCATTTTCAGGTGTTATTGCAGAAATTAATGGTGAAGTTGGCGAATATATTACGCCATCCCCTTCAGGTGTTGCGACGCCACCCGCGGTGGATTTAATTGCTGATGATTGTTTATACATTAGTGCGCCAGTGGATGAGGTGGAGGCTGCACAAATTCAAATTGGCATGGCGGTAACGGTTACGCTTGATGCATTTCGTGATGAATCGTTTCGTGCTGAAATTACGCGTATTGCACCTTATGTTAAGGAACTTGAGAAGCAAGCAAGAACGGTGGATGTAGAGCTTAAATTGTTTAATGAGGAAGCTAAAAAAAGATTCTTGATTGGCTACAGTGCGGATATTGATGTGATTATTCAGCAGCAGCAAAATACGTTACGTTTACCAACCGAAACGGTGATTGATGGAAATACGGTGTTACTTTATGAACCATTAAGCAAAAAACTCGTTCGTAGAGTATTTACGCCGGGGATTAGTAATTGGCGCTTTACTGAGGTAAAAACCGGGCTCTCTGAGGGCGATAAGGTGTTGTTATCACTCGATCAGGAAGGCGCAATAGAGGGCGCGTTTGTGGTTATTGCGAATGATTGAGCTGCGGAATATTGCTAAGCGCTTTCAAGTGGGGGAGCAAACAGTCGCGGCCTTAGATGATATTTCATTGCGCATTGATGATGGTGAGTACCTCGCCATCATGGGGCCCTCGGGTTCAGGGAAATCAACTTTAATGAATATATTGGGCCTATTAGACCGAGCCAGTTCTGGGGACTATTTATTAGATGGAATTAATGTTGCTGAATTAAATGAGGTGCAGCGAACACGTTTACGCAGTGAAAAAATAGGCTTTGTTTTTCAATCTTACCATCTCATCTCACGGTTAACGGCACGAGAGAATATAGAGCTACCCATGATGTTAGCCGGTATACCCGTTAAGTTGCGTAATAAAAAGCTGGATGAAGTGTTAGAAAAATTAGATTTGCAGGATCGAGCAGGGCATAGCCCGAACCAACTATCCGGTGGGCAGCGACAACGTGTGGCCATTGGTCGAGCTATTATTATGAAGCCAAGCATTCTTTTAGCGGATGAACCGACAGGAAACTTAGACTCCAAATCAGGACAGGCTGTAACAGGCTTGCTAGAGTCGCTTAATGCAGAAGGTATCACCTTGATTGTGGTGACTCATGATCAAGCAATGGGCGCACGATCACGTCGGCAACTGCATATGTTTGATGGGCGCGTTAAGCAGCAGGAAATAACCTAAGTATTGTGATGCGACTAGCGGATATTATTACCTTTTCATCGCAAGTTTTACTTCGCCAGCGTTTTCGTACCCTTGTGTTATGGGTGGCGATTGCCATTGGTGTTGTGGCGGTTAACCTTTTAACGGCTTTAGGTGAGGGTGCAAAGTCTTATGTGCTGAGTGAGTTTAATCTACTGGGTCGCCATACACTGATTGTTTTACCGGGTAAAAAAGAAACAAAAGGTGGGATGCCTCCCTTTACGGGTGAGTCACCTCGTGCACTAACCCTTAAAGATGCACAGGCCGTTTCTCGTTTGTCGGGAGTTAAATCGGTGGCTCCTTTAGTGGTTGGTCAAATTGAAGTGTCGTATGCCGGCAAGTTACGTGAAGCGATGGTGATGGGAAGTAGCCAGAGTTTTTTTGCGTTGAGGCATTTAGAGTTGGCGCAAGGCCGTGGATTACCCGAACGTGACTTATTTAAGGCGGAGGCGGTGTGTGTGATTGGGCAAACGCTACGTAAGGAGTTGTTTGCATCACGGCCAGCATTGGGTGAGTGGGTTCGATTAGGTGATAGTCGTTTTAGAGTTATCGGGGTCTTAAAGGAAGCGGGTACAAGCTTTGGTTTTGATATGGATGAGGTGATTATTATCCCTGTTGTCAGTGCGCAAACATTGTTCAATGTAGAAGGTTTATTCCGTTTATTTGTTGATGTTCGGTTTTTTCAGCAATTGAATCAGGTTAAGCAGGAGATCACTGATTTATTGAAAGAACGTCATGAGAATGAAGAAGATGTCACCGTTATCTCACAAGATGCGATGCTTAATTCGGTACAGAAAATTTTAGATACGCTCACCTATGCGGTTATGGGTATTGCCTCTATCAGCATGTTAGTCGCGGGCGTTCTGATTATGAATATGATGATTATTACCGTGTCTCAACGACGAGAAGAGATTGGTCTGCTAAAGGCAATGGGGGCGACGACCTTGTTAGTCAGAAACTTGTTCCTATATGAGGCCGCTTTAATTGCGGTAATGGCAGGGCTTTCGGGTTGGTTGCTTAGCCACATAGTGTTATTTTTGGCAAATAGTTATTTTGATGATATTCAATTCCATTCGCCTTGGTGGGCACAGTTAGCCTCCATTTTATTGGCGGTTGGCTTGGCGATGTTATTTGCTTGGTTGCCTGCAAAACAAGCGGCATCGTTAGCGCCACTGGATGCCTTACAAAATAGGCAGGGGCGTTAGTCAATGAACATATCAGACAGTACTAAATGGGTGCTTTTTGCAGTTATTAGTAATCGCTCAAGAAGTTTATTAACGGCACTCGGTATTGCCATTGGTATTGCTTCAGTGAGTTTATTAACGGCTATTGGGGAAGGGGTGCAGCATTATGTGTTGGAAAGCTTTTCACAATTTGGTACGCGGATTATAGCGATTAACCCAGGGCTGAAAAAAACACATGGTGCAGGGGGCTTATTATCAACCATTAGGCCACTAACGCTTGAGGATGCCGAAGCGTTAAAGCGCTTACCGGGCGTTGAGCAAATTGTCCCTGTTGTTCAAGGAACGGGCGTGGTTGAGCATTTACATCGACAACGTAGTGGCGTCATTTTAGGGGTGGGCCCTGATATGAGCGAGGCATGGGATTTTAATGTTGTCTTAGGGCGTTTTTTTTCGGGGGACTTAAGTTACGGAAGCTCGGTAGCGGTGTTGGGCTACACCATGCGTAAAGAATTATTTGCCGAACGTAACCCATTAGGCCAGCATATTCGTATTGGTGGGCAGCGATTTAGGGTGATTGGTGCGGTGGAAAAGAAGGGCCAGATGCTCGGTATTGATATGGATGATGTAGTGTATATTCCTGCGCAAAGTGCGTTACAAATGTTTAACCGAGAATCATTGATGGAAATAGATGTGGTGTTCTCAGTAAACACGAGCTTAAAGCGGATCGAAGCACGGATTAAGGCATTACTGCGGCAGCGTCATGGGCGTGATGATGTCAGTCTTACATCACAAAATGATATGTTGGAATCGATGGATAATATCTTATCTATTTTAAAAATGTCAGTTGCCGCATTGGGGGGTATTTCCTTATTGGTTGGCTCGGTGGGTATTCTAGCGATTATGACAACGACGGTACGGGAGCGTACTGGCGAAATAGGTTTATTACGCGCAATAGGGGCAAAAAAAACAGTTATTCTACGGTTGTTCCTCGTTGAAGCTATGTTGTTAGCGATGTTTGGCGGTGTACTGGGTTTTGGCTTACTGTTATTGATACAAGGTTTATTTACCTTGTTTTTACCAGGATTACCGATGGTTTTTAGTCCGTTCTTCCTATTCTTAGCACTCTCGGTGTCAGCAATTATTGGTTTGTTGGCGGGGGTTGTGCCTGCGGCTCAGGCCGCTAATTTAGATCCGGTTGAGGCTTTGTACGAAGAGTAAACCTTATAAAGGCCTCTGCATAACGTAGCTTAAGAGCATGAAACACATAGGCCATGTAGCTCTATGGTTAAGGATGTTGGCGTAAACTGCGTTTTTTCACTCATGGTAAATAGTGTTTTATAAACAGAAGAGGCATCAAGTTCAAATGCATTTTTGCAGTTATCACAAATTAAGATAACTGATTGATGCTTTTTGTCGGCTTGCAAGCAACCAATAAAAGCATTGAGTGACTCTATTTTATGTACCAGTCCAACTTCCATCAAAAAGTCTAAGGCGCGGTAAATGGTCACAGGTTTCGCTTTAGCATCATCTTCCTGAAATAAATCCAATAACTCATAAGCTCCTATTGCCTTATGGCTCGAACAAACCAGTTCCAGAATACGTCGACGAATAGCGGTTAAACGCACACCTTGGTCTGCACAAATCTTTTCTGCGGACAGTAATGATTGGCTCATGCAGAGTTGATGGTTATGGGGTTGCTGTAACGCTTTTTCGTCGACAAGTTTTTTCATATTAGAATGTTATTTTTGCACCTCATCCTGGTTCGGGCGCATGATCTTTTAAAAATTAAGTGGAATTCCGAATGTTTTCATTTAATAAGTTACTACCTTTCACAAACAACAGAGCGTGAAAGATTTCTTGAAAGCGGCCAGTTATAATTAACATTTGTATCTAGTAACAAATAACCTTTTGTGAGTGTTTCATTATCCCCTATTCGAGTCTGTTTTTCTGCACGAGTGACCTCCCTTCAGAGGCCCTTTCATAACCTGATAACACCTGAGTAAAAAGCTGTTTAATGTCCCCAGTATAATTTGATTGATAAGAGTCTCTTTTCATTTTATTGTGCCTATAGTGGTATTTCTACCGAGTTTTGAGGCAAAAATATAACATAGCGGAATAACCCTTAGTCATGTGATGGGCTAAGTCGTGTGCTGTTCTTTCGTACTAAAAAAACCTGATAACAAAGCAATACAAGTAATCATCCAGACGATGAGTGCGCCACTCGGCAAGTCTAAAATAGACGAGGCAAGGAGCCCTAATCCATACCCTAAGGCACCAATGATGTAGGCTATAACGAGGGATTTCTTTACAACATAATTCCGGCTGCCCAACGCTGGGATAATAAGGCTGGCAAAGACCAAATACACGCCGATAAGTTGAACAGAGCTGGTGACTGCTAAGGCGAACAATAAATAAAACCCCATTCGTTGATTAAGCTTGAAGACAAACCACATCAATAATATGAATCCTGTTATGGCGGTTAGGGGAATAAGCTCTGCCCAAGTAACCCATAAAATTTGCCCTACCATTAGTTCTTTAAGCTGTTCGCCACCGTGAGGGTTGTTGGCCAATAATAAAATGCTGCCAGTTGCCGCTAATATAAAAGAAACACCAATCAATGCCTCTTGAATCTGCGGCTTATATTTGTCTAATAAACTTAACCCAAAGGCGCCCAGTAAAGCACTGCTGATGGCGATCAATTGAACTTCCCATCCGTGGGATTCAAAACCAAGCCGCGTTGCTAAAATGACGCCAAAGCCAGCGATTTGTGCAATGGCCAGATCAATAAAGATGATCCCACGTTTTAGCACCTCTTGACCCAATGGGACATGGCTTGCTAATACCAGCAGGCCAGCGAAAAACGCTGGCCCTAAGATACTTATATCTAAGCCGTCTATCATTCTTGCAACGTTAAAAGTTGATTCAATAGTTGGTCAAACCAATGAGTCAAAGTCTCGTCTTTTGCTGGGCTAAAAGCAAGCTCAAGGGTCGGGATGCCAGTCTTTTTGGATAACCAGCTCGCGGCTTTGTTATTTTGATAGTTCGCATAAACAATCACTTGAGCGGGGCTTTTTTCTAAACCTAAAATCAATGAACTCAAATGGGAGCTGGTAGGTGGAATGCCGGGTTTAGGTTCTAATACAGCAACTTGATTTAACCCTAACCATTGCTGAAGATATATCCAGTTTTTATGATGAACAACAATAGGTTTCCCTTTTAAAGGCTGCGTAAGTTCTGTCCACTGAAGGATCATGCTTTGCCAGTTTTGGGTAAATAATTCTAACTTTTTTTCATAATCTGAACTGTTTGCTGGGTCAAGCTTGGTCAATGTGTGGCTTAGTTTGTTAGCAATTTTCTGTAGCCGAACGGGGTCAAGATGAACGTGTGGATTCCCAGCTGCATGCACATCACCTAAACTGCGGTCTAACGCAACGGGCTGATCCAATAAGGAAACATGATCTGTTGCTATAAAATAACCCACTTGTCCTGCTTGAATGTTTGGATTGCCAGATTTACGTAGTAACAAGGGGAGCCAACCAACTTCCAGCTCTGCACCGGTACAAACCAATAGGTCAGCTTGGCGTGCTTTGGCAACCAAACTGGGGCGAGCTTGAATATGGTGAGGATCTTGCTGATTTGTTGTTGCCGTATAGATATCCAAGTGTTCGCCACCAAGTTCATTAGCCAGCGAGGCCCATTCAGGCTCGCAAGCAAAGACTTTAAGCCCTGCATATAGCGGGTTACTAAGAAACAATAAGGAGAGGAACAGTACGATACTTCTTTTAAAGTATTTATTTAACATATGAAACCTCCTTAGTATTGATGAGAGCCGTGGCTACCCAGACTATGGGTATACTGCAAAAATAGTTGGTTATCCGTATTTTCATAGGATTGATCCCGATTGAATTGCAAACGGATACGGCTAAATTCACTTGGCAACCATTCCACCATTGCGCTGTAACGTTTGGGTGTGTGACCTTCATTATCTAAACCAGCTTCTTCTAGAATATCAGCATCTGCTCCTGAGTTACTGCTGTCTAGCCGGTCGTAGCGCAAACCTACGCGCCATTGTGGCTTAAACTGATGCACAGCTTGTGTATACCAACCGTTTTGATGGCCATCATAACTTGTTGCCTCTAAGGGATCACTGTTGAGCATTGTTATCACACCATCTTCACGGCGATCAAAATACTCGAACTGGAATTTAAAATTTTGCTGGCTTGGGTTGCCGTTAGGCGCCCACTTATAGACAAAATCAAGAGAATTGATTTTGCTTTTGCCGGTAAATGAAGGTGTTTCAGCCTCTTCTTCACCCTCATGCTGGTGACCACCACTGGTTCTGCCATCAATATCATTGGCTTGCCAATGATTCAGCCCTAATAACCAACTATGCTCAATACCAATGTCACCACCGATATTGGCAAAGACTGTCCAGGCGCCGACATTACCTGACTCACCACCTGCGGGGAAACTGCTGCCTTTGAAAGCTTCGGCACCCAGTTGTAAAAAGGTATCTGTCGGTGCGATATAATTGATCTGTATACCATCATCAAGTAACTGATTACCAAATAAACCGCGATAAATAAGCGGTGCATCGGCAAAGTCCCAAGCATGTTCATGTTGTTCGTTTAAATAACCCATTGCCGATAAAAAGCGCCCAGCTTTCACGGTTACGCCATTGCCTAAACCCAGTGTTTGAATAAAAGCCTCCTCTAACTCGATTTCAGTGCTGCCTTCATGATCATGTAAAGCAATGGTCGCTTGACCATAGAATTTATCATCAATATTGGCGCTGGCAACGATTTCAGTATGGCCTAATGAAATACCTTCTTCACCTAAGCCCGACTCCCCTCCTAAGGCAAACCCCGGTAGTTCATACTCACCGGGTTTATTACTAAAGCTTGCGTATCGGCCATCTAGAATTAAGCTGATGGCGGGGTTAAAACTATTTTGAGTTTTAAGGGCAATTTTAGGCGCTGAAGATTCTTTTACGGTTTCTTCAATTTGTTTTACTTTAGTTTTTGCATGTGTAGCATTGTTTTCAGCGGCCTTTAATCGGCTTTCTAATGCTTGAATACGCTGTTCGTAATTTAGCTTTAATTGATCCAGTTGTTCTTTTAGTGAGTTAAAGTCATTAGCCGCTAAAACTGGATGCGAGTATGAAAGGGCAAGGGCAACACTTGCCGCGAGTAGTGTAGTACGCATAAAAAATCTCTCTTTAATAGAAAATAAATTGACGCAGCTCAAAAGGGAGCGTCGATAGTTAGTTATTAAACTCGGAGAGAAGGGGGCGCGCGAATGCTGTAAAGGACTTGGGTGTGAAATAAGAAGGTGCTGGTGAGGTTTGTCTGGTTGTTCAGTTGGACAAGGGGCTTGATGCTTATGTTGCAATCAGAAGTCAGTCCGTCTTTTGATTGTTCAAGCGCAACATAAACCTTACAAGTTTGAGTAGCCTCATGAAATGGGTGTTCGACTGAGTGAACAAGCGCAGCATACTGTCCTATAAGCAAAGTAACACTTATAAGAATTATTTTTAACGAGATGTGTTGTTTGTTAACTATCAAAAGAACTCTAGTTTTGTTGTCGTCATTAAATTTTTGGAATGGTAAGTTGTCAGAGGTATTCGGGCAATACTTTTTTGCCGTATGAGTCCTTCTACACGTTACCTTCCCCGCCTTTTATTCGCAATATTTTTTTTCTTGCAACAGAGCCTTTTTACCGAATAACCACATCAATATTACTCAACTGAATTGGCAAGGTGCTCGAACTTCAGGTGTATATTGTTATTTAAACAACTAATGGGGCGCTAACAGCAATTTAAGATGTTGAGGCTCCAGATGGTTGTACAATTCAAAATTTGTCAGTGGACTAACATTCTATAATTGGCGATATGATATAACATATCATTTTGTATTGTTAGTCTAGCCGAGAATATCTTTCGAATTTATTCATTTAAGGCGCAGTTATGCTGAGGTCTCGTATAGGCTATTTATTTTTGTAGGGAGCTAATTTAGACTCAGTTGAAGTCTTTATATGAAGAATAAACCTTATAATAAGGCGTTTTAAACAAGGGATAGTATCAATGGCAGAGTGCTTAACAGGCTATGGAGCCAAACGTATTGTTTGCTTAACAGAAGAAACAACAGAAGCTCTTTACTTAATGGGCGAGCAAGCACGAATCGTTGGTATTTCTGGTTTTACGGTACGGCCAAGTATTGCGCGCAAGGAAAAGCCTAAAGTGTCTGCGTTTACCTCGGCTAAAATTGACAAGATATTGGCGTTAAAGCCCGACTTGGTATTGGCTTTTTCTGATATGCAGGCGGATATTACCGCTGAGCTGGTACGAGCGGGCTTGCAGGTTCACGTATTTAATCAGCGTTCTGTTCATGAGATTTTTGCCATGCTACATAGTTTAGGGGCTTTGATTGGTGAGCCAGCCAAGGCGGCAAAGCTTGTGGCGCAGTATCAGCAAAATATTGAAGATAGCCGGCAGCAGGCAGCCTTGTATAAGAAAAGACCACGGGTTTATTTTGAAGAATGGGATGAGCCGTTAATTTCAAGCATTAAGTGGGTGGCTGAGCTGGTAGAAATTGCAGGAGGTATTGACTGTTTTCCTGAGTTATCAGCTGAAGCAGGAGGTAAAGGCCGAATTATTGCCGACCCACAGCGTGTTGTGCAGCAACAGCCCGATATTATTATTGGTTCTTGGTGCGGTAAAAAATTTAGAGCGGAGCGGGTGGCAGAGCGAGAAGGTTGGGGGCAGGTTCCAGCAGTTCAAAATAAGCAGATCTTTGAGATAAAATCGGTGGATATATTGCAACCCGGCCCCGCAGCATTGACTGATGGTTTAGAGCAACTACAGAATATTATTAAGCAATGGGTAGAACAATATGGTTAGGCGTTTAACGTATGTTTATGATCCGATGTGTAGTTGGTGTTGGGCGTTTAAGGATGTGTGGCAAGAAATACTCGCCCAACTGCCTGCTGATATTGAAGTACGTTATTTATTGGGTGGTTTAGCAGCAGATAGTGACCAGCCGATGCCGCTGGCTATGCAGCAAAGCATTAAAGGTTATTGGCAACAGATTCAACAGCAGCTACCCGACACCAAATTTAATTATGATTTTTGGGATATATGTGAGCCGCGCCGTTCAACGTACCCCGCTTGCCGAGCGGTGATAGCAGCTAGAGTGCAGAATCCACAAGCAGAACCAGCGATGCTATTAGCGGTTCAACGAGCCTATTATTTACAGGCAAAAAACCCTTCTAATGATGATGTATTAATTGAATGTGCAAAGAGTATTGGCTTAGATGAAGTTGCGTTTGCAGCAAGTTTAGGGCAGGCCGAAACACAACAGGCATTATTAACGGAGTTAGCTTATGTTAGAGAGCTTGGTGTTAATAGCTTCCCCAGCTTAGTGTTAGAGCAAGAGGGTGCAAGATATTTGCTGGATTATGATTATAAAAATCCTGATGTATTACTTGGGCAGCTAAGTTAGTCGGTAGTGGGAAAAACAGCCTTAGGCTCAATGCGTTACTGAATAACTCGTGTTTTTCCGGTTGAATCACTGATTATCTTAACGTGATCACCCTTGTTAAATAACGCGTTCGGATTTACTTCTTGAACAATGGATTGGAGTTGTCCGTTAGCGAGCTGAATGGTTATTTGTACACCATTGGCCTTGTTATACAAGGCTTCAGCTTTATTGCCTATAAGCCCACCAACAACCGCACCAGCCACTGCCGCAGCTGAACTGCCTCGTCCACCACCGATACTGCTGCCTGCTATGCCGCCTATTAAACCTCCGGCAATTTTACCCACTATATTTTTATCGGAGTCAATTTGTACGGCTTGAAGATCAACGATGGTGCCATAAGTAATGCGCATCGGCTGGTTGGTTTCATTATCGGTGTAGTGTTGGCTGGCAGGCCCGTATGGGTTTGGCCCCGCGCAGGCGATGAGGGTGATGCTGAGTAGAAATATGGAGAGTAGTTTCATGAGACGCACCTATTGTGTGTTGACTGACGTATTGATTATTTTATGATATTGCCACTTTTCAGCAAGGCTGAAAAGTTTAAATCGCCTTGAGTTTCAAAGGGTAAATTGTATAAAGAGGTGGGTACCGAGATAAGCCCGTGGCTCAATATGCCTTTTAGGCGGTAATGAACGACTTGCTGCGGTACGTTGTTATTTAAGCCGAGGGTGCTTGCATTTAGATCAAGCTGTATCAATTGTTCAGAGTAGGGGAAAAGGTTGATCGACTGAGGGCTAACACCATAGGCGAATTCGCTGCCGTTGATTTCAAGCTGGGTACTGATGCCTTTTATAAATAAGGGGAAGTCATTCGTATTCTGTAAGCGAAGGGTCAGTTGGTATTGTTTTGCTAGTGCTTGTGTTTCGACTAAGCGCATATTTTGGATGCTAACACTGGGCGCTTCAGCGTGATAAGTAATTCCCGCGCAAGCGCTTAACATTACGCTGGTAAAAGATAGTGCAATAAATTGGCGGTTTAAAAATCTCATTATTATCTCCCTTGAGTCACTTTAATATTAAGTGAGGGTTGAGGTGAATGGAAGCTTTTTAAAAGTAGATTGCTGTTTGCTCGTTATGCCAAGGTTGGTATTTATTCATAATACTGGCGAATAAATCAGAGGCTATGTAATGCTCAAACCAGCGTTGTAAATGAGGGTAAGGGCATTCTTGAAACCATTCAAGATCAACGTGGGCAAATTGGCGAATAAAAGGAAAAATTCCAATATCAGCGAGTGATGGCTGCTGGTCGAGTAAAAACTCATGCTGCGATAAGCGTTGATCTAATGCGCTTAGAAATGGCTCGGCTTGGCTTCGGTAATGCTCGGCAGAAAATTCGGGGTGGCGATCAGAGTATTTATAACGATCAAGCCATTGCTTGAATTCATTATCGTTTTGCTCAATCAGCTGGTTAGCTTGGTCCACACGTTGCTGGTTTCCGCGAAGCTGGCTGGGGTCTTGTTGTTGCGTTGCCCAATGCACAATTTCCCAGCTTTCTTCAATCACCTCGCCATCGGTGAGTTGCAGTACTGGCACGGTTCCTTTGGGCGAAATTTGGAGCATGGCTTGGGGTTTGCTACGCAGTACAACTTCACGTAGTTCAACCTGAACTTGGCTCGACTTAATCGCTAGCCGCGCACGCATAGCGTACGGGCAGCGACGAAATGAATATAAAATAGCGGTCATTTAGCTTAGTGTTGATGGCCACCAACGCCGTGTGCATGTCCATGCGATACTTCTTCTGCCGATGCGGCACGAACATCAATGACTTCAATGTCAAAGTGTAGCGTTTGCCCTGCAAGTGGGTGGTTAGTATCCACTTTGGCCATAAACTTACCGAGCTTTACAATGTTTACTTGGCGTTGACCATTTTCGGTTTGTACGGTTGCAATCATACCCGGACGCCATTTTTTAGAGCCAATTAAATGTTTAACAGGTACGCGTTGAATTGAATCTTCACGGCGTTCACCATAACCATCTTTAGGTTCAACGCTCACGCTAAATTTATCCCCCGCTTGTTTGCCCTCTAAGGCTTTTTGTACACCACGGATCATTCCACTGTGCCCTTGTAAAAAGGCAGTAGGGTCTTTTCCTTCAGAGCTTTCAATCACTTGTTGTTCATCATTTTTTAAGGTGTAGTGGAATGTAGCGACAGTATCGTTAGTAATTTGCATAATTTAATGGGCTTGGTTGAACAAAAGATAATTTTAACATTCCAAACCAGATGACGGTGTAAACTAATCGCTATGCAAAAAATTGACTTACATTCACACACCTTGGTTTCTGATGGTTCGCTTTCGCCCATGGAGCTAGTCGCTAGAGCAAAAGAGCAAGGCGTGGAAATTTTATCTATTACCGACCACGATACTGTTGGAGCCTACGAGCAATTGTCAGAGCTAGAGGATGGTTTAACGATTATTCCGGGGATTGAGTTCTCTACGCAATGGCGCGGTGTGGGTGTTCATATTGTGGGTTTGAATTTAGACCTCAGTAGCGAAGCGATTCAACAAGGCGTGGCGGAACAAGAACAATCACGTTGTGAGCGTTCTGTTTTAATTGGACAGCGTTTAATTAAGGCGGGTTTACCTGTTGATATGGCACGGGTTGCTGAGATTGCCAACCATAGCAATATTGGACGTCCTCACTTTGCAAAGCATTTGATGGAGTTGGGCGTGGTTAAAAATATTGAGGCGGCCTTCAAAAAATATTTAGGTAATGGAAAAATGGGTGACGTAAAACAGTGCTGGGCAGAATTGCCGCAAATTGTTAGCTGGATTGTGGACTCTGGAGGTACTGCGGTACTGGCGCACCCCTTAAAATATAAAATGACACGAACCAAATTGGCGATGTTACTGGACGATTTTATTGTGGCTGGTGGCCGTGCTATGGAAGTTGTATCGGGACAGCAATGTGCTACGGAAGTGGAGTCGTTGGCGCGCTTATGTCAGCAGAAAGGTTTATTAGGTTCGTGTGGTTCAGATTTTCATCAGCCAAGCCAATGGAGTGAAATTGGATCTATGTCGGCATATCCAGAGAATTGTCCACCTGTGTGGGAAAATTGGTAAGTCGTTACTTAAGGAACCTCTGGTCGACTTAATCAGAGGCTCCTAATAACTGTTTAAGCGGAACACAATTTTTTGTTGGAAGGTGGCTAGCGAATTAAAGGCGCTGGCAGGGAATTTCCACGTTTTAACTGTTTTTAAAGCGGCTCGATCAATGGCTGATGAGCCTGATGATTCGAGCATAATAGCCTTAGTCACGTGCCCATTATTAGATAACGATATTTGAAAAATGACTGCCCCTTCTTGGCCCCTACGCCTTGCAGACATCGGGTAGCGTGGTTTTGGCTGATAAATGGGCTGTGGCGTGACAAATTTAGCACGCTTTTTAACAGGCTGCGGTATGGGTGATGCTGCAACCTTCTTTTTCTGTTTTTTTACATCAGCTTTCTTAAGTTTTTTCTTAACGGGCTTTCTTTTTACGGGAAGCTTTTTCTTTGCAATAGTCGATGTCGTTGTAATCTTCTTCTTAACAACCTTTTTAATCTTTGGCGGAGGCGGGGGAGTTGGTTCAGGTGGTTTAACAGGGTTTGCTTCAGGCGTAGGCATAACCAATGTAAAACTGATAATGTTGGCAGGTATGCTGCTAGGTTCTTCTGTTGAAAAAACACCTGCTTTATAAGCATAGCCAAGGCCGAGTGCATGTAGCGCTAGTGACACTACAATAAACGAAAGAGTGATGTGGGTCTTATATGTCGTGGGTAGGTAGACAGGTATGACGCTACTCATGTCATTGCTCTAAGCTTTTTTAGAAGCGAAGTCCATGCTCACTGTTTGTTGTGAGGGTTTGGCTTGCCGTGCATCAATAATGTTCTTTAGCGCAATGAGTAAGCCTAAGCCAATAAAAGCGCCCGGCGGTAAAATGGCCAGTAAGAAACCCTCGTAATCATCGATGATGACCATGGTTAGATTGTTGGCGGCCTCTCCAAACATCAAGTGAGCATTAGCGAATAATGTGCCTGAGCCAATTATTTCACGTGCAGCACCCAGTACCACTAATGCTGAGGTGAAGCCTAGCCCCATCGCGAGTCCATCTATACAGGAAGCACCGACAGGGTTTTTAGACGCATAGGCTTCAGCGCGGCCGATAATGGCGCAGTTAGTCACAATTAGCGGAATAAATATGCCTAAAATCAAATAGAGTTCGTAAAAGTAAGCATTCATGATTAACTGAATGATTGTCACAATCGATGCAATAATCAGTACAAAAACGGGTAAACGTACTTCGCTACCGACATAGTGACGAACTAATGAAATAATGGAGTTAGACAAAATAAGGGTCAGTGTGGTGGCTAAACCCAGCCCCAAGCCATTAATGAGGGTATTACTAACGGCTAATAATGGGCATAAACCAAGGAGCGCAACAAAGGCTTGGTTATTAATCCAAAGACCATTTTTTAGAATGTGTTTATAACTATCCATTAGATTCTTTGTTGCTAGTCACTAGGTTGCCCTTATTGGCTTGGTAGTATTGTAAGGTTTTTCGTACCGCTTTGACCACCGCACGAGGGGTTATTGTTGCACCCGTAAACTGGTCAAAATATCCACCATCACGTTTTACGTTCCACTCACTTAGCTTAGGGTTGTTGAGTGATCGTCCGGCAAAGGAGTGAATCCAATCGCCTTTATTGCTGTCTATGGCATCACCAAGCCCCGGTGTTTCTTGGTGAGAAACGACTCGAACCCCAATTAACTCGCCATTTTGGCGAATGGCTACGAGCAGCTTAATAGAGCCATTGTAACCATCTGCAGCCGTTGGTGAGGCAATAATGGCGACCAGTTGCTGGTTTTTAAAGGCTTTATATATTTTAACGGGGTGTTTGTTGCCAAAGCTATTCGGATCAGAAAATTCAATAACATCACTTAATAGGTCGTTATCGTGCATATCATCGGGTACTAATGCACGTAGATTTTTCAATACGAATAAGCGCTCATTATCGGCGATTTTGTCGGCAGTAACATGGTGCGTGAGCGAGACTAGACCAATTCCAATGAGCGAGAATAGACCGAGAACCCAAGCTGATTTAAGAATAACTTTATTTGTATTCGCCATATTATTTATGCCCGTAAACCCGTGGCTGGGTATATTGATCAATCATTGGGACGGTCATATTTACCAGTAAAACAGCAAATGCAATTCCTTCTGGGTAGCCGCCCCATGTGCGAATAACATAGGTAAGAAGCCCAATAAGTACACCATAAAGAATACGCCCTTTCAGGGTTGTTGCAGCGGTAACAGGGTCGGTGGCAATAAAAAAAGCACCTAACATTGCTCCGCCACTGAACAGATGAAAAATCGGTGATGGGCTGATGCTGGGTTCAAATAAATAAGCGATTAAACTAGCGAAGAATAAGCCTGATAATAAACCAACAGGAATATGCCAAGAGATGATTTTCTTAGCGATCAATAGGCAGCCACCCAGCAAATAGGCGACAGAAACCCACTGCCAGCCTTGTCCTGCGAAGCTACTAAAAATAGATGCACTGCGTATTTCATCGGTAGTTTGGCTGAGCCCTAAACGTGTTTTCATATCATCTAGCGGTGTCGCAGCGGTGATAGAGTCAATGTAAGGAAGGTCTGTTTGCTGTTGGAAAACCAAAGTTGCCATATCGCTAAGGCTTACATCATTGGCGAGTAGGGAACTCGGTAGCATCCAAACGGTCATGCTTTTAGGGAACGAGACCATGAGTATGGCAAACGCAACCATCGCAGGGTTAAACGGGTTGTAGCCAAGGCCACCGTATAAGTGTTTAGCGATAATAATCGCAATTAAGGTACCAACAAAAGGAATCCACCAAGGGGCTAAAGTGGGTAAGGCGAGGGCTAACAGCAAAGCGGTTACTATGGCGCTAAGGTCAGCAATGGCGGGTTGAATGGCACGCTTACGAAGCTTTAACATCAATGCTTCGGCGCATATCGCGGTGGATACGCAAATAATGATATTGAATAACACGCCGTAACCAAACTGCCAAATCATGGTGATGCAGCCCGGTACTAAGGCAATTAATACCCATAGCATTAAGCGCTGGACGCTATTAGTAGGAGCTATAAAAGGTGAGCTTGATGTTAAAAATTGCACGGTTTAACTCTCATCATTGGTGGTTGCTTGTTCTTCTTTGAATAGCTTTTCGGCTGCTTCTTTTTCTTTTTTAGCGGCTCTTTCTTTCAGTGCGGCTTTTTTCTTGCGAGATTTCTCAGCGCGCTCAGCTTTTTCACGGGCGATTCTTTGCTCACGTGCTTCAAAACGTTCACGTGCAATATCGGATAATTGTTTTTGATGCTGATCGGCTTTTAAGGCACTTTTTGCATGACGAAAATGCTGCACTAAGGGGATATGACTTGGGCATACAACATCACAGCAACCGCATTCAATGCAATCCATTAAGTTGAGCTTAGCGGCTTTTTCTATTTGATCAGATCGGCTGTTCCAATAAAGCTGTTGAGGCAATAAAGAGACGGGGCAAACGCTAGCGCATTCACCGCAACGAATGCATGGCATGGCTTGTTTTTCGGTAACAACTTCGTCTTTGCTGGCGACTAAAATACAGTTGCTAGCTTTAACGAGAGGTATTTCATCGCTAGATACAGCGTAACCCATCATTGGGCCGCCCATAATAAGGCGTTTAGCGTGTTTCGTGTAACCATGGCAAACGTCAATGAGTGCATGAATAGGCGTGCCCACACGAACCTCTAAATTATGTGGTTTTTTAACGCCTTCACCGGTTACCGTTACAATGCGTGAAGTAAGAGGCTTGCCTTCAATAACCGCTTGTTGAATGGCATACACGGTTCCAACATTGAGGGAAACGATGCCAATATCGGCCGGTATTTTCCCGCTAGTAACCTCTTTACCCGTTAAGGTTTTAATCAACTGTTTCTCGCCACCTGTTGGGTAAATGGTGGGGACTTTCACAACGCTAATAACCGGGTTGGCGTTCGCTTTAATGGCAGTTTGAATAGCACGAAACGTATCGGGCGAATTATCCTCAACCGCAAGAATAGCCTGTTCGCAAGCGAGTAAGTGTAAGAGTATTTCAATACCTAGAATAACCTTGTCAGCACGTTCTTTTAATAAACGATCGTCGCAGGAAATATAAGGTTCGCATTCAGCGCCATTTAAAATAAGGGTTTGAATCGGCTTTGTTTTACCCTGTTGGTCAAGTTTAATGGCAGTTGGGAATGCTGCGCCACCTAAACCTACGATACCTGCATTGCGTATCATTTGAACCAGCTCTACTGCGGATAATTGTTTGTAGTCGGCGCACGGTGTGGGCTTTAACTGCTCATCTAGCCCATCGGTTGTGATGGTGATACACGGTGCAGAAAGTCCTGATGGGTGTGGGATGAGTTGCTCACCAATATGGCTGATCGTGCCAGAGCTACCTGCATGAATAGGCGCGCTAACTAAACCTTGGGCATCCGCTATTTTTTGCCCACGCAAAACCTTATCACCGACGTTGACCAGCACGCTTGCAGGTGCGCCAATGTGTTGTTGTAAGGGGTAAATAAGCTGCTCAGGTACGGGTGCTTTTTCAATGGCTAAATGAACGGATTCATTTTTATGTTCTGCCAAAGCGGGTAAGCCACCATTAAAATGCCATAATTTCATGATTTGGCCTTTTCTTGTGATGGTGTTGGTTTATCCCACTGCCATGTTGCCAATGTTGTTTCAACCGGTTCCATCGTAATACACTCAACGGGGCAAGGTGGAAGGCATAGTTCGCAGCCCGTACATTCGGCGGTAATAACCGTATGCATATGTTTGGGTGAACCTAAAATGGCATCCACTGGGCAGGCTTGAATACAGAGCTTGCAACCGATGCAGGTTTCTTCATCAATAAAGGCGACTAACTTTGCTTTCTCTTCACCGTTTTCTGCATTGAGTGGAATAACATCCACACCGAGCAAATCGGCTAATGCGGCAATGCCGGCCTCACCACCCGGAGGGCATTGGTTGATTTCGGCTTCACCATCAGCAATGGCTTGTGCATAAGGGCGACAGCCAGGGAAGTTACACTGCCCGCATTGAGTTTGAGGCAAGACGCTATCAATTTTATCAACAATAGGGTCGCCTTCTACTTTAAAACGAATAGCAGCGTAGCCCAGCAAAAGCCCTAGAATAATAAACAATAATATCAGTGCAAAAAAGGACATAACTACAGTTTTACTAAGCCAGAAAAGCCCATAAATGCAACAGACATTAAGCCCGCCGTAATTAATGCAATGGCATTGCCTTTGAAGGGCGTGGGAACATCGGAAACGGTGATGCGCTCACGAATACTAGAAAATAGCACTAGTACTAATGAAAAACCAATAGCAGCACCAAAACCATACAAGGCTGATTGGATAAAGTTATGCTCTTCTTGAATGTTGAGTAAGGCAACGCCCAGTACGGCACAGTTGGTGGTAATTAACGGTAAATAAATGCCTAGTACTTGGTAAAGCAAGGGGCTGGTTTTATGTACGATGGCTTCAGTCATTTGTACGACGACGGCAATAACGACAATAAAGGTAATGGTGCGTAAATATTCAAGCCCTAACGGAGCCAGTAGGTATTGGTTGGCTAAATAACTGCAAATAGACGCAAGTGTTAGCACAAAGGTTGTTGCTAAACCCATACCCATAGCGGTTTCTAACTTGTTTGAAACGCCCATAAATGGACACAAGCCGAGAAATTTCACCAAGACAAAGTTATTAACCAGTATGGTGCTGACTAAGATGAGTAGGTATTCAGACATAAGATAGGTATAAGATTTTAGCTAGTATATCCTTAATAATGATGAAGGCATAAGTTTGAATTAGGCGTCATTATAACTGAAAAGTATATAAAATCCGTTCAATATAACGAAAAGCTAAGGGTGTTTTTTTGCTTCCCGTTATATTGACGGTGTTTTATTTAATTCGCATTCCGGGTTTTGCGCCACTATCAGGTGAGAGTATCCATAGCTCATCACCGCCTGGGCCAGCGGCTAATACCATGCCTTCGGATACGCCAAAGCGCATTTTTCGAGGTTTTAAATTGGCGACCATAACCGTTAAACGGCCTTCTAATTGCTCGGGGCTATAGGCAGAGCGAATACCCGCAAGCACTTGGCGTGTTTCCTCACCAAGGCTTAATGTTAAGCGTAGTAGTTTATCGGCATCTTCAACCAGTTCTGCCTTTTCAATGAGTGCGACTCGCAGGTCAATTTTTGCAAAGTCATCAAACTCGATCATATCAGAGGCTTGTTCTGGCTTACTGGCTTTGCTTTGTTTTTTTACCACAGGGGCTTTCTTTTCAAGGTTTTCTTTAGAGGCTTCTATTAATGCAGCCAATTTGTCTGGATCAACCCGAGTCATCAATGGTTTGAATTTATTGATGCTGTGATCGGTTAATGGTGCTAATTGCTCAGGCCAGCTAAACTCTCCTGCATTTAAAAATTGCTCTGCTTTAGCAATCATTTCAGGCACGACAGGTTTTAAATAACAGGCTATAACATAAAATAAGTTAATACCCACGCTGCAAATATCTTGTAATTGTTGGTCAGCGTCTTCTTGTTTGGCAACGACCCACGGTTGCTTCTCATCAATATATTGGTTGGCTTTATCAGCTAACCCAGAAATAGCGCGCATTGCTTTGCTGTATTCGCGGTTTTCGTATAATTGGGCAATGTCTTCGCTGCTGTCAACAAACTCTTTAAATAAGGCAGGTTCGGCACATTCAGTGGATAACTTCCCATCAAAACGTTTCTTTATAAAGCCACTGCAACGGCTGGCAATATTAACAACTTTATTCACTAAATCGGTATTAACGCGTTGGCTAAAGTCTTCAAAATTTAGATCAATATCTTCTACGCGGTTACTTAACTTGGCAGCAAAGTAGTAACGCAAGTACTCAGGGTTTAAGTGATCTAAATAGGTACGGGCTTTGATAAATGTTCCGCGTGACTTGGACATTTTCTCGCCATTAACAGTGAGGAATCCGTGAGCAAAAATAGCCGTCGGTGTTCTAAAACCAGCGCCTGTGAGCATGGCAGGCCAAAATAAAGCATGGAAGTAAACAATGTCTTTACCAATAAAATGGTATAGCTCGGTAGTGCTGTCTTTATCCCAATATTCGGCAAAATCGAGTCCAGTGTCATCACAAAGTTTTTGGAAGCTTCCCATGTAACCAACAGGGGCATCTAGCCAAACATAAAAGAATTTTCCGGGTGCATTCGGTATTTCAAAGCCGAAATAAGGCGCATCGCGGGAAATATCCCAGTCTTGCAGCCCAGTTTCAAACCATTCGTTTAGTTTATTGGATATTTGTTCTTGTAAATGCCCTGATTGAGTCCACTCTTGCAGCATCTTTTCAAAATCTGCAAGTTTAAAGAAATAGTGTTCAGAGTCTTTTTCTATTGGTTTCTCACCAGAAATAGCTGATACAGGGTTAATTAAATCGGTCGGTGAGTAGGTTGCGCTACACACTTCGCAATTATCGCCGTATTGATCTGCTGCGCCACACTTAGGGCACTCACCCTTAATAAAGCGATCGGGTAAGAACATGTTTTTAACAGGGTCGTAAGCCTGAGTAATGGTTTTACTGTGGATATGACCTTGTTCTTGCAAGCGTGTGTAAATATGCTCGGCATAGTGTTTGGTTTCATCAGAGTGTGTGCTGTAAAAATTATCAAAACCAACGTTAAAGTCTTGAAAATCTGCGTTATGTTGCACCCATGTGTCGGCAATCAGCTGTTCAGGTGTAATGCCTTCTTGCTGCGCTCTAAGCATGATGGGCGTACCGTGTGCATCATCGGCGCAAACATAGTGGCAGGTGTGGCCACGTTGTTTTTGGAAGCGAACCCAAATATCCGTTTGAATATATTCAACCAAGTGGCCAATATGAATCGGGCCGTTTGCATAAGGCAGGGCACTGGTAACAAGGATTTTTCTAATTTCTTTTGACATAAAGGGCTAACTTAACGGATTGGTTGAAACATAAAAGCGTTTAATGGCAAGCATTAATGCTTTAAGAGCTTGATTTATCGCGGTATTGTCCCACAAAACAGGCTTTAAAGGAGAATGAGCGTGACTTTATCTTTCATAAAGCCACGCTATGCGGATGCCTTTAAATAAGCTTACTGATGTATGAGGACCTTGATTACTTGAGGTCTCTACTTAAAGGAGGCTCTGACCAAGTCCAATTATTTTATGCTTGCTAAAAGCGCCGATATTTTCCAAGAAGATCGTAGCAATAGAATAATTATTACTGCTCACTTCATGAAAAATAGCGACACTTTTTTCCACGCCTAATTCTAACCGACTTGATCAGAGACACCTTAATTATTAGGCGTTAGGTTTGTCAGTAGCCGGTTCCAGTGTGGCTTGTTGCTCATTCCATAGCTTAAGCTGCTCGTAATAATAATCCCACACACATGGGCAACAAGCGCCACCGCCACAACAATCGTCGTTAGCAGGGCGCTCAGGTTTACTCATAAGTTCTGACATATTTAAATCTATAGCGGTTTTTTATTTAAAAACGCAATTTTTAGCAAAATCAGTTGCTTGGTTAGCCGTCCACTCAGCTTTGTCTTTTTGCTTCATATCCGTACACCAAGCGTCGCTGCCAACTTCAGGTGCGCAAGCAGAAAGTGATAAGAAAAAAGCGGCTGCTAAGGTGCTAAGAATAATTTTTTTTACAGAACTCATGTGGTTTTAATCCATTATTTTTTAGTGAATGTTGAATACTACTAAAGATGCTGGCGAGTGTCAGTCTCTAGTTGCTGATTGGGGGGCTAAAATTAACAGAAGTGATTGATATCCGTATAGAATGGCGAACTTTATACAGTTTAAGTTAGTGGAGTTAGTATGAGTGAGTTATCGGTAACGGCTATAGAGCAGCATCTAAATAAATTTATTGATCCTTTAACGGAACGCAGTATTACAGCGGATAAGGGGATAAAGAACTTAACCTTGGTGAATGGTGAGTTACGTATTGATGTGGTTTTAGGATACCCTGCAGCAGGTATTCAACAGGCATTAGCAGCTAAAATAGCCGCTTACTTAGAGCAACTCGATGGTGTCCGTAGTGCTGAAGTGAGCGTTAGCTGGAATATTAAGCCACATGTTGTACAAAAAGGTATTAAGCCACGTAATGGCGTAAAAAACATGGTTGCTGTTGCATCAGGCAAGGGCGGAGTGGGCAAGTCTACAACCTCTGTTAACCTAGCGTTAGCGCTACAAGCCGAAGGTGCTCGCGTGGGTATTCTGGATGCTGACATCTATGGCCCAAGCCAACCAACCATGCTGGGTATTACTGGCCGCCCAAGCTCTCCCGACGGTCGATCAATTCAACCGATGGAAGGGCACGGTTTACAGGTGATGTCTGTTGGTTTCTTAGTGGATGAAGATACCCCGATGATTTTACGTGGCCCAATGGTTACTCAAGCTTTGGGGCAACTATTGAACGATACGAACTGGGATGACTTGGATTATCTTATTATTGATATGCCTCCAGGAACGGGTGATATTCACCTAACCTTGGCGCAAACAGTGCCTGTTACTGGTGCAGTTATTGTTACTACACCTCAGGATATTGCCTTGATTGATGCAAAAAAAGGCCTGAAAATGTTTGAGAAAGTAGGCATTCCAGTGTTGGGCTTAATTGAAAATATGAGCCTGCATATTTGCTCAAACTGTCAGCATGAAGAAGCTATTTTTGGTCAAGGCGGCGGTGAAGCGATGGCAAAAGAGTTTGCGGTAGAATTTTTAGGGGCTTTGCCGTTAGACTTATCCATTCGTTTAAGTACCGATACCGGTAAACCAACGGTAGCCGCTGATCCAGAAAGTCGGATCTCTGCAATTTATCGTGAAATGGCAAGAAATTTAGCTGCATCATTAGCTGTTAAAGCAAAAGACTTTAGCGCTAAAATTCCAAATATCGTTATCAAATAATAAGGATTAAACAATGGGTATTAAGTCAGACAGTTGGATTCGCCGAATGGCAGCAGAGAACGATATGATTTCGCCGTTTGAAGCGCAGCAAGTACGTGATTCTGATGAGGGGCGAGTTATTTCTTACGGCACATCAAGTTATGGCTATGATATTCGTTGTTCGGATGAGTTTAAAATATTCACCAATATTAATTCAGCCGTGGTTGACCCGAAAAATTTTGATGAAAATAGCTTTGTTGATCTGAAATCCGATATTTGTATCATCCCGCCAAATTCTTTTGTGTTGGCGCGTACGGTTGAATATTTGAAAATACCGCGCGATGTGTTGACTATTTGCCTAGGAAAATCAACCTATGCGCGTTGTGGCATTATCGTTAACGTCACACCCTTAGAGCCTGAGTGGGAAGGGCATGTAACCTTGGAGTTTTCCAACACCACACCGTTACCGGCAAAAATTTATGCGAATGAGGGAGTCGCTCAAATTTTATTTCTAGGGGCTGATGAAGTCTGTGAAACTTCGTATGGAGACCGCGCAGGCAAGTATCAAGGGCAAACTGGGGTGACATTACCTAAGACTTAATTTGTATTTGCCCTTATCGAAGGGAGCTATAAGCAGGGATGGGTCAGTGTAGCGATGTATTATCTGGCTAGGCTGAGGTTGATATGATGCTAATGACCACTTGGTAAAGTGGCCATATATTTATAAAAAAGGATTTATTTTATTATGGCAAAGTTTTTGAACACCAGTGCGACTAATTATTACCTAGAGGAATTAATAAAAGGGGCATCAGACCGCCTTATTCTTATTAGCCCATTCCTCAAATTAAATGATCGAATTAAAGAGCTTCTTGAAGATAAAAATAGGCTGAAAATTGATGTTCGTATTGTTTATGGTAAAAGTGAATTGCAGCCGGTGGAAATAAGTTGGTTAAATGAACTTTCTTTTATTCGCACAAGTTTCTGTAAAAATTTACATGCAAAGTGCTACATCAATGAAAGCTCTTGCATTATTACCAGTCTAAATCTTTATGAATTCAGCCAAGTTAATAATAATGAAATGGGCGTTCATGTATCTCGTGATGACGACCCTGAGATGTATAAAGACACTTATGAGGAAGCTCAGCGGATTATCCGTATTAGTGATGAAGTTAGAATCTCTTTAGAGAAGATTGTAAAGCCAAGTCAGTCAGCTGAGCCAGGTGTTAAGCCTGAAAAAGTTGGGGAGGCTAAAATTACGACATCTAAATTAGCTGCGAAGTTAAAACTTAAAACCCCAGAGTTATTAGACGTATTAACATCTTGCGGGTACCTTGAAGGTATTGATGGTAAGCAGGTATTAACCAAAAAAGGTGAAGCGGCAGCAGGTGAGTCGAAAACTGGCCGTTTTGGCGCATATTTTATTTGGCCAGAGACGTTTTCGCCGAGCTGAAAACAGCAGCGACAAGGCTTGGTTAAGGCTTTCCGATAACGTGTTTTCTTAACCACGATTAAGCTTCTGCACTTCTG
>Ga0209081_1000360_pt1 | contig 27482 bp, 25 predicted proteins | sample GOMGulsemesocosm_4_FD_184636 | JGI IMG/M metagenome (GOLD analysis project Ga0209081, IMG submission 184636) | Methane-oxidizing microbial communities from mesocosms in the Gulf of Mexico - GOM15B Gulf of Mexico (SPAdes) (version 2) | ecosystem: Environmental > Aquatic > Marine > Cold seeps... | reverse complement strand
TTTTTTGAGGTGGGTGGATTGTCCCATCTTAGTTGCTCGTCGTGATTCGTTGGACTTAAAAAAGAGTAATTCGGGGCAGGTCTTTATTTTTGCAAAGGTTATTTCTTGAGCATGACAAGCGAGCAAAAAAACCGGAATGCATCTATTGCCATGGCTTATAGGAGCGGGGGGACTCCTTAAAGAAATAAGGTGGGTTTTATTTAACGGGTTATTAGGGTTATTGATGGTTTTATGCAAGAATAACGACTTACCTTCGCTTTGCTCATTGCTGCACAAAAATTCCAACACTTTGTCTGCCGCTGAGCAAAGCGTTATGTATATTCACTAAATATCTATTTATGCTCGAACCGGTGAATTCGAGTATAAATTTTATCAATTTCACCAACAATATAAAGGAAGTAAAATGAGTAAAGGTACAGTTAAATGGTTCAATGCCGACAAAGGCTTTGGTTTCATTACACCAGACGATGGTGGCAAAGACCTTTTTGTTCATCACTCAGAAATTGAAAGCGGCGGTCAGTACGCAACGCTGAATGATGGTCAAGCTGTTGAATTTGAAATTGGACAGGGTCAAAAAGGACCTTGTGCAAATAAAGTGGTTGCACTTTAAATTCACACCTAACAAATAAGGATAGGTCGCGACTATCGTCGCGACCTATCCCGTTGTTGAACAAGCCCGGCTTAATAGGCTCGGTATAGGAAATAAGTCAACGGCTATTTGGTTTTTGCAAACGTTTGATGATGGCTTATTTTTCACAGGCAAGCCCGTTCCTCACCCATTCTGGTGATAAAAATAAAATTCTTGAGTGCATAAAGCTATTGTTCTCCGTATAGGGTGAATGAGGGTTCTTACCGCTTTTGTTTTAGCTCGATTGCCGCCGCGGTGCGGTGAACCCAACAATGATAAGGGTTGCTCGCGCTTTTTACAGGTGAATGTTGCTCGCTCTATTTCTTTGGGGGGCTCAATAAAACCTTTAAACCCCACTGTACGATATTGAGCTTACGTTTGGCATTTCCATGCAAGAAGCCGTAATCCCGTGTTCGTCTAAAGCCCTTGGGTAATATGTTGTAGGATCAAGGCGATAAAGTCTTCGCCACGCAGACGGCGCTTTTGGTTTTGTCCCTTTGTTGTCTTGGTTTAAGGGGATTCACCAATACTTTTAATAACCTAACTTGCTAGACCAATATTCACTTTTGTTAAATGCTGTTGAAAGGCGGTGTTTTGAGAAATTAGTAACTGTTTAGAGATATAGGGGTAGCTCGCTTTCTAAAACAATAAAAAAGCAAATTGGTTATACGATCGAGGATAGAATTAAGTTTCTGAACAAGTATTATCAAATAATAAAAGACAGTAATGGTGGCAGTCCTGGGTTACCTAAAAACAATGTGCCGTCTCAACTTTAATCAGAAAAACAAATTATGAGTACATGTTTATTTTGTAACATCCCACTTGAAAGGGTCATTGATGAAAACGAATTAGCGTATGTGATTTATGATGGATTTCCTGTAACTGATCACCACATGCTTATCATTCCTAAACGACATGCTTCAAATTATTTTGACCTAACAGAAGAGGAAATAGCGGCTTGTAATGAACTGTTACGCGCGTGTAAAAGTGATATCGAAAATACCGATAAGTTAGTTGACGGTTTTAATATTGGAATGAATTGCGGTGAATCTGCGGGGCAAACAATATTTCATTGTCATACGCATTTAATTCCACGAAGAACAGGTGACTTAGATAATCCAAAAGGCGGTGTAAGAGGCGTTATTCCGGATAAACAACAGTATTAGTTTAAGGGGATATTACTCTTTAATGTGGGAGTTCGTGTATAAACTCGTTACGCTCAAACAACGCGAATACTATTTCGAGAGTAAGTAATTATTAAGTGCGATAAAAGGAAAAATGGCAAAAGTACTAAATTACCTAGCAGGTTATTCTGAAACGGCACAATCTCAAGTAGAAAGCCTGATTGCTCAAAATAAGTTAACTGACTTTTTACTGCAGAAGTATCCAACCGCGCACATGGTAACCAATAACAAAGCTCTCTATCAGTATGTGATGGATTTAAAGAATCAATTCTTACGTAAATCTAACCCACTCAGCAAAGTGATTTATGATGATAAGTTGAACGTTTTACACCAAGCATTAGGTTTGCACTCCTTTGTTTCTCGTGTGCAAGGTGGTAAGTTAAAATCAAAAAATGAGATCCGTATTGGCGCTGTATTTAAACGCGCCCCAGATGCTTTTTTAATGATGATTACCGTACATGAATTAGCACATATCAAGGAGAAGCAGCATAATAAGGCGTTTTATAAACTCTGTACCCATATGTTACCCGACTATCATCAATTAGAATTCGATACCCGTTTATACCTCACGCATTTAGATCGCGTTGGCAGGCTTTACCAATGAACGAAACACAGCTAAGTATTGGCCTTATCAACCCTAAAAGCCCTGATAATGTCGGCGCTATTTTGCGTGCATCGGCTAATTATCAGGTTGATAGTGTGTTTTATACGGGTATTCGCTATCCTCAAGCTTTAAAGCGTGCGGGGCGTTCGGTAGATATGAGCCGTAAACTGGGCAAGGATATTCCCATTACTCAAGCTAGTTGCCTGCTTGAAGCGGTGACTGACAATGTAAAAGTAGTCTGTATAGAATTTGCTGAAGGTGCCATTGCCTTGCCAGAGTTTACACACCCCGAACAAGCCCTGTATATTTTTGGCCCTGAAGATGGTTCTATCGATCAAGAGGTTATTGATAAAGCAGACTATGTTGTTTTTGTGCCGACCATTTCATGTATGAATCTATCGGCATCGGTGAATGTATTGCTTTATGACCGGATGGCAAAATCGTATGTTCATAGCAATAAGTCGCACGATAATAATGCCCTTATCAAAACTAGCCGCGATACTAATAACCGCTTAAAAGTTACAACATGAATCATGGGCCAGCTTGATTATTGCAGGTTATAGCTTAAAACGATAAGTAGTCCTTGTTTAACTTTTCGCTGTTGCTAAGGCATTTATTTTTTGTTCGCCTTTATGCCCTTTGGCTACAAAAGCACCCGTAGCATAAGCCTCTTAACGTCGAATGATGAGTCTTTAGTAGAAGGGGACTTCATACATCCCTTTTGATAAGGCGCAGCTAATGGGCTTGAATGAAGCATTCTCCGAACTAAAGTAGTTCGAAGAATGCTCGCTTGTTATTACAGCTTAGCTTTTTCTAGAGCTTGATTAATATCTTCAAGAATATCGTCAATATGCTCAATGCCGATTGATAGGCGAATAGTGTCTTCGGTAACGCCTGCGCTGGCTAGCTCTTTTGGGCTAAGTTGCCTATGCGTTGTAGAGGCTGGGTGGCAGGCGAGTGATTTAGCATCGCCAATATTCACTAGCCTTAAAATCATTTGCAGAGCATCAATAAACTCACCGCCGGCCTTAGAGCCACCATCAATACCAAAGGTGAGGATGCCTGATGGGCGTCCATCACTGATTTTTTTACAAGTTTCATGATCTTGGTGGCTTTCAAGCCCCGCATATTTAACCCATTTAACTTGAGGATGCTGGTTAAGATGCTGAGCAACTTTAAGCGCGTTTTCACAATGACGTTCCATACGAAGCGCGAGTGTTTCAAGCCCTTGTAATAATAAAAAGGCACTATGTGGTGAAAGTGCTGCGCCCGTGTTTCTAAGAGGAACAACGCGGCATCGGCCAATAAAGGCGGCTGCGCCTAACGCTTCGGTATAAATCACACCGTGATAGGAAGGATCAGGCTCGTTTAGCATGGGGAAGCGTTCTTTATTAGCCGCCCAATCAAACTTTCCTGAATCAACAATCATGCCGCCAATGGTTGTGCCATGGCCACCGATGTATTTAGTTAACGAGTGAACAACAATGTCTGCGCCGTGCTCAATCGGTTTACATAGAACAGGAGTTGCAACCGTATTATCGACAATAAGCGGTACGCCATGGCGGTGCGCAATATCGGCAAGTTTTTCTAAATCAACAATGTTTCCTGCTGGGTTACCAATAGATTCGCAAAAGAGAGCGCTGGTTTTGTCGTCGATAAGGTCTTCTAAACCTTGAAAGTCATCATAAGAGGCAAAGCGAGTTTCAACACCTTGCTGGGGCAGGGTGTGCGCTAATAAGTTGTAAGTGCCACCGTATAGTTGGCTGGTGCTAACAATGTTGCGTCCAACGCCCGTGATGCATTGAAGAGCATAGGTAATAGCCGCCATGCCTGAGGCAAGCGCTAAGCCAGCAATGCCACCTTCCATTTCTGCGACACGTTGTTCAAGCACGGCTGTTGTTGGGTTCATAATACGGGTGTAAATATTTCCCGGTACTTTTAAGTCAAATAAGTCCGCGCCGTGTTGGGTGTTGTCAAAGGTGTAAGACGTGGTTTGGTAGATAGGTGTTGTGGCTGCGTTGGTGGTTGGATCTATTTCGTAGCCACTATGTAAAGCGATTGTTTCAAGTTTCATTCGTTCTCCTAGTTGGGTTTTTTATTTTTTTATTCGAATTAAGCTTACCAAGAATGACAGCCTATTTGAATAAGCTGTGATATTTCTTTAGTTGGGTTTGTTGATAGGGCTAATTAAAGGGCACACTATTCTTTAAATATTAAAAGCCCAGCAGGATTCACCTGTGTTTACTCTGTAAATACCATGATTAGCCAACAGTGTATTGCTGGTACTCCACAAGTAAACCTGAAAGGCTGAATCTCAATTCGCTGTGCAGGCCCGCTTTTAGCAATAAGCTCAACAAACAGGTTTATTCTTGCCAAGAAACCTTGAGGGTTTTCTTAGGGTTCGCAGTGTCTTTTAGTTATTGGCTGATAGGAGTAAACTTAGGTTTAAGCCGTATGGATACGCATTAAATGCTTTAAAAACAGTCCGTTTTTTTATGCTCATGATTATGCCAACAACGCTTATATTAAAGGCCGCTATAGTCAGCGACCTTATTATGGATTTAAAAAAAGGATGAAAATGAAAAGTTTTGTACTGATGGTTTTACTAAGCATATCCCTAGCCTCTTGTAGTGATAAGCAAGCCTATAGTGTGGGTGTTTACAATCATACAAGTCACAACCCAATAAAACTTAAGATCGAGTATCCCTCTCCCGATGGCATGAAGCGAATTAGGTTCTCAATGATAGATGTTGGCGAATTTAAAGCTAATTACCTTGATACAAAAAACAACCCAGTACCTAAAGAAGCCAGACTAAGCTGGGAAAATTCTAAGGGTAATAAACGACAATCAGTTGTAGATCTTTCTCAGCTATCAATTGTTGAAGACGAGAGTGTCATTATGTTTCATATTGATGAAGATGAGGCGACCGTAGAGTATTTTAACAGCGAACAGTTTGCAGGCGAATGGGGGAAAAGGCTTGAGCGTAAAGCTGATAAATAGATCATTTAATAAGCTTATGGTTAGCGTTTTTATAGGCTCTGTTTTTACTTTCACTGAAAGGGACTGTAGCCAGTAGGGTTATGCATAATAAAAAAACATTAAATAAAAATCTGCCTTATTACTCTATTTTATCTATCGTTTGCGCGGTTTCCAGTTTACCTTTAGCTAGGTTTGGTGCTGAACTGTTTGCACCGAAAGAAGACTATACGGGGTATGGTGGATTGGGTGTCGCTATTGCAATTTTGATGATCTCTATTGCCCTAGGGTTTATCCTTGGGTTAGTGGGGGTTTTACGCAGTGAAAAACCTAAGGTATTAGCCGTTTCAGTAACATTAATACACGCATCAGTAATTATTTTTTTACTGCTAAACAGGCCGGGTTAAGGTGCTGATCATAATTATGTGTAATAAATAACGGACTTAAGCCATAGCGTCGTCGTTGAAGATAGCGCTATCCTTTAATGTGTGAAACACAGCCGAATTCATCTGTGTTTACGCTGTAAATACCATGATTAGCTCGCAGTGCATTGATGGTACTCCTCAATTAAACTTGAACAGCTAAATCTCAATTCGCTGTGCAGATCCGTTTTTAGCAATAAGTTCAACAAACAGTTTTATTCCTGCCAAGAAACCTTGAGGGTTTTCTTGTGGTGCGCAGTGCCGAGTGTCTTTTAGCGTTAGTTCTAAGAGGATGTTGGGGAGTACTTTTTTTGCACGTTGGTTCATTTTGATGAAAATTTCATCGGAGTCGGCTGATAGTGCTAGAGCAATGGGCTGGCGAATGTTTTTAAAGTGACGGAAGGGGTCGCCACGGTGGTCTGCTCGGTAGATGTTGGCGGCGGCTTGCAAGATGGGTTCTATTATTTGTAGTTCGGCAGCGGGGCGGCAACTTAATTGCACGTTACCGTCGTCTGTATCTTGCAGGCCGTTGGCCCATTGTGCGTGTAAGCTTGTTTCAGCCCACTGTTGGTAGGGTTCGCGGCTACGGAAGTGCTCAATAGCATCGGCTCTTGATGGGAAGGTAACGCGGCGTTTGCTGATGCTTGCCATGTATTGCTGTGATGATTCAGGAAAGCTGGGTTGTGGTCCGGCTTGCTGTGGGGTGGCAATGGTGGGTTCATGCACAAATATTTGCTGAAACAGGTCAGGCTGTAAGCTGGAAGCGAGGAGAACATCGGTGGCTCCCGCGCTATGGCCGATGACGAGTTCAGCGCGAATGTTCATCGCTTGGATGACGCAGATGAGGTCTTCAGCGAAGTCGAAAAATTCATAGTTCTGTTCGGGGCTATCGCTCATGCCGTGGCCACGCCGATCCATGGCGTAGACGCGGTAGTTAGCACTGAGTGCTTCAGCGATGGGTGTCCAAGTGGCGGCGACAAATGCTGTGCCAGCGAGTAAAAATGCAACGGGCTTGCTTGGGTCGCCCCAAGCGTTAATGTGGAAGCGTAGGCCCTTCGCGTTGACAAAAAAACTTTCCATTGATGACTCTTATTTATTGTTGGTGGTTTATTCGGGGGCGGTGCTGCGAACGATGTCACGTGTGGCGTGCGCATCACGTGCGGCGAGTAGAGCAGGGTAATCGCTAAACTCGTATAGTTCACGGAATTCTGCCCAATCCATTAAGCTAATGAGTGCAATGCTGCATAAGTCCCAATCGTTAAAACTGCCTTGCTCGGCTTGTTGGTTTAACCACTGTAGGCTCGCAGGAATACGTTCTAATTGTAATTTGAAGAAAAGGATGTCAGTGCTAACGTTTAAGTTAGATTTTTTCCCCATAAATAAAATAATGAGCGAATCGGTCACAGCGTCTATCGCGCTGATGAGGTTATGCTGGGCAAGGCTCGGTTCGTTTAAGTTGCGTAATTTGTTGATGTGCTGGGAGATGACGTGAGAGTCGAAAATAGGGCTGTCTCCATCTACTAATACCGGTAGTTTTTTGATGGGGGTGATTGCGCTAAATTTTGCGCGATCGGCATCGTCATAGATGTTAACGGCTGAAAACTGGTAGGGAGTATCGTCTAAATGCATACGGATACGGCGAACATAAGGTGACGGCAATGAGCCGTAGAGGGTGATAGACATGGTTGAAACTCCAACAAGTAGGTAAGTAAAGTTATTAGCTTAAAGCAGAAAAACACTTAATGCATTGAGTGTTTAATAAATTGTTTTATCAGGTGTGTTAAGGGGTGCTTCTTTATTTCATATTATGAGTTGCGTTGCTCGGTTTGTTAGCAAGTGTAGCGGTTAAGTAAGGGCTATTATGCAGCGTCTGTTAATTGTTTGATCAGCTTAGGATATGTGTTTAGTGTTTGTTTGATCGCGGCAATGTCAAAACTGTCGATAGCTTGGTCTAATTGGGCCGAAAAGTCGGCGAAGACAACGATTGGGTGTTGATCAGAGGCCAAACTAATGGCTTCGGAGAAACGCTGTATTTCGCTAAGGTTATTATTTTTTATGCTCGCTTCATATAATAATGAGTGTTCAGCCAAAGCTAGTAATAGTGGTGTTAGCTTCGCCTCATCCTCAACAGATAAGACAGTGGGAGCACTTTTCTCCTCCGTAACGCCTGCTTGGCTAAAGGCTAAAAATTTACTGAGTTCTTCGAATAGATCGGCTTTGAGTATGGGTTTTCGTAAATACCCATCGAAGTGGTTGTTTCTTATTCGTCCAAAGTCATCGCTCATTACCGATGCGGTCAAGGCGATAATGGGTGTGTCAGCAAATGATTTTATTTCTTTTGCTGCTTGGTAACCATTCATAATCGGCATGCGAATGTCCATGATGATGAGGTCAAACTCTTGCCGCTTGGCGGCGTTGACTGCTTCTAAGCCGTTTTTTGCGGTGCTAACTTGTAAATTGGTATTTTCAAAATTGGCTAATAACAGGTCTAGATTATCTTGGATGTCATCAACCAGTAAAATATTGGCTGTTTGAAAACTTATTTGGCTGTTGGGTTCTATCGGATCAGCAACGCTTTCTTCAGTAAATGAGGCAACATCAACGGCGTTTAAATGAACACTAAAGGTGGATCCGTGCGCTAACTTGCTTTGTAAGCTGAGTTTGCCACCCATCATTTCAACGAGGCGTTTGCTAATGGATAGGCCTAAGCCGGTGCCGCCATGCTTGGCAATGCTTTGGTTGCTGGATTGTTCAAATTCTTGGAAGATAATGTCCTGCTGATCATCGGCAATACCAATGCCGCTGTCTTTTATATCGATAATTAAATCGACCTTGCTGCGTATATTGTCTTCATTATCACTACGCACCTTGATATGAACGAACCCTTTTTCGGTAAACTTAACCGCATTACCAATTAAATTAAACATCACTTGGCGTAACCGAGTCGCATCGAGGTATAAGCTAGCAGGGATGCTTGGCTCAACATCAATAATAAAATCAATGTCTTTCTCACGCATTTTTAGGATGAATATATTACCCAGTTCGGTAAATATGCGGTGTGGATTACAGGGCGTTTTTTCGATCTTCAATTTCCCTGCTTCAATTTTAGAGAGATCTAATACATCATTAATTAAGGTCAGTAAGTTATTGCCAGCTGATTGAATGGTGTTGACAAAAGATTTCAATTTTTGATCTTTCAGTTGCTCACTGAGTAGTTCGGTGAAACCAATAATAGCGTTCATTGGGGTACGAATTTCATGACTCATATTGGCGAGAAATTCAGATTTTGCCTGGCTTGCAGCCTGTAATTTTTCTTCTATTTCTAAACGCTCGGTTACATCAACAGCAACGGTTAAAAAAGCGTTTTGTTGGTTGTATTGAATGGATATGATAGAAATCATCATTGATCGATCGGGTTTATTGATACGCTGGAGCGGTATGATTTTTTGTTCGACTTTTTTGGTGTTATTCAGTTGCTCAATAACCTCTAAACGCTGCTGTTTATCGGGGTAAAAACTGGATATATGGTAGTGCTCAAGTTCATTGTTACTAATGTTGAAATCCGCTAGGGCTTTAGGATTAGCGAATAAAATATTCCCCTTTTTAGAGAGGATCATGATTTGTAGTGGAACCGAGTCAATAATGGCTAAGGTTTGGGCCTCTGCCTTAGCTCTTAAGGCCATTTCTTTGGCTAGTTTCCTGTTCCAGATAAACATCAGTAACATGAATAAAACGAGTGCGCCGACTATTTTAGCGAGCCATTTATAATCAGTTTTTTCGACAAACTTTTCTTTTCCCCATTTATCGAGTATGGCTTGCTTTTCAAGTGGGCTCATTGAAGCTAGGGCGCGATTGAATAGCGGGACTAAGGGGCTGTATTGATGACTTATACCGAAGGCTAGCCTTGTGGTGAATGCGGTTTTACCGACGATGCGAATATTATTAATGCCTAGTTCAGAGATATGGAAGCTGGCTTGTGCCAAGGTTGCTAAAAAGGCATCGGTTTTACCAGTCGAGACATTGGTGAGCCCTTGTTGAATAGAATCAACGTAGTTCAGTGATAGCTTGGGGTGCTGTTTGGTAATTTGGGGAATATAGCCGTAACCATCAATGGCCGCTATCTTGAGGTGTTTTATTTGCTCAATGTTTTCTACATAATTCGCGTTATTTCGCATGATGATGACGATTGGGCTAGAAATGTAAGAGTCGGTGAATACTAAGTGGGACTTTAAGTCTGAATCAGTTGTTTCGGATAGGATATCAACCTCGGCTTGTTTTACCTTCTGCACCGACTCTTTCCAGTTTTTTGTTGGAATTATGTCGAGAGTGATGCCGAGTTTGTTTTCGATGATTTTTAGGTGGTCGGCAACGATACCGATATAGCTCCCCTGTGGGTCGAATGCTTCATAGGGCAACCAGTTCGGGTCACCGGTGAAGCGGATGGTTTTATGTTGATCAAGCCACTGTTTTTCGCTGTTATTGAGAGGGATAAGGCTGGAACCGGGGTTAGCGGACAACCACTTTTCTTGTAGCGTGCTTTTATCGTTTATTGAAATAGCCCGTAAGGCTTTATCCAAAATATTAGCGAGCATGCTATTTTCTTTGTTAACGGCCATGCCTAGTTGGCGGTTCTTACTTGATTGTGCCTTAAAGGCTCGTATATTACTGATACCTTGTTCCTGTAGCGCGTAACGAATAACCGAGTGAGAGCCGAGTAAAATATCTGCCTTTCCTTCGATCACGCTTTCTATCGCCATCGCTAGGTTATCAACCTTTAGCACCTTTAACTGGGGGTAGTGTTTATGGAGCGTGTTAATGTTGGCGTAACCTTTTGGTATGGCAACAATTTTACCGTTTAGCTGTTGTATATTGTCTGCGACGACGTCGCTTCGAATAAAGAAATACTCCAATATGGACTGGTAAGGCTGCGTAAAATGTAAAAATTGGCTGCGAGGCTTGGTGTAATATATCGCGGGTAGTAGATCGAGTTGATTGAGTTTGGCTTGTTGTAATAGGTTGGGCCAGTCATCAATGGTTGCGGAAAACTGCAAACCGGTTAATACACTAATTTGTTGTAAGTAATCGGCGGCTAAACCAATATGCCGTCCCTCGTCATCGATAAAATCAAAGGGGGCCCAATCTTTTTCTGCCCCGTAGCGGATAACTGGGTGGGCTTCAATCCATTGGCGTTCTTGGCGACTTAGCTGCAATGCGGGCGTGTTATTTTCTTGGCCAAGCCATTGATTGAATATCTGTTGTTTCTCTTGTTCAGATATGGCGTTAATGGCTTTTTTAATGATGGATGATAGGGTTGTCGCCTCTTTTTGGCTGACAAAATGAATCGAGTTTTTACCTAGGTGTCGGGTGGATTTAAACGGGACAATGGTATTAATGCCCTCTTGTTTTAAGGTGTAAGTGAGCGATGCGTAGGTGTCATATAAAACATCGGCGCGGTTTTCTACGACCGCCTCTATGGCACTGGTAAAGCTGTCGACATGAATGATGATTAATTTAGGGAAGTGTTTTTTTATGAGCTCTTCATGCGCGTAACTGTTGGGAATGGCGACGCGTTTACCCGCTAAATCTCCAAGCGTGTTGATGTTGAGATCGTCACGCACAAAAAAATAGTCGAGCATTTCAAAATAAGCGGGTGAAAATGATAGGTATTTCTCCCGCTCTTCGGTGAAATAAACAGCCGGTAATAGGTCTATTTCCTTGTTTTTTATTTTTTGTAAGTTGCGGCTCCATCGATCAATACTAACGTCAAACTTTAAACCTGTTTTTTGGGCAATCAAGGCCATGTAGTCGTTGGCGATACCGCTATATTGGCCGTCTTTTGTCATGAAGTTAAACGGTGCCCAGTCTTGACTGCCACCGACTGAGACGACAGGGTTATTCTGAATCCACAGGCGTTCGGCCTGAGTTAGTTCGAGTTCATGCGGCTTAGCCTGTAAGTTGAGCGAGTAACCACTGATGAGGATGATAAGGAGCATAAAGTGAAGACGTTTATGAACTCTTAGCGTATTTAGGATGGCTATCATCTGACTTTCAATTAAGGTGGTTAGGTCTGCAAGGCGATTTCTTTGAAGTCATCGATATGTTGGGTAAATATATCGACGAGGGTCGGGTCAAACTGGCTGCCGCTATGCTCCACAATATAGTGAATCACCTCATCAATATCCCAAGCCTTTTTGTAACAACGCGGGTGGCTCAGTGCGTCAAACACATCGGCGAGGGCAACAATTCGCCCATAAATATGAATCTCTTCACCTTTTAATTGCCGAGGGTAGCCTTTACCATTCCACTTTTCATGATGTTGATGAGCAATAATGGCCGCTGCTTTGATGAGTTTACGCTTTGATGAGCGCAGTAAGTTATACGCATTGCTGGTATGGCTTTGCATGACGATAAACTCTTCTTCGGTATAGCGCCCTGGTTTGTGTAATATTTCATGTGGTACGGTCATTTTGCCGATGTCGTGCATTGGTGAGGCATGAAATAAGGTGTCGACATCTTCTTCGCTAAGTGTCGGATGATGTTTCGCCAATAAGGCAGATAGCTCCGCGACTCGTTTAATATGCTTGCCGGTTTCATCCGAGGTGGCTTCCATGAGCTCGGTTAGCATCCAAATGATTTCCTTCTGGTTTTCTTCAAGCTCAGTGAGGAGGCGCTGGTGCTGGATCTTAATTTTAGTTTCTAGGCTAATATTGTTCGCCTGCAAGAGTTTCTTTGCATGGTGTAGCTGTAAGTGTGTTTGTACTCTGGCTATCAGCTCTTCGGCATGAAAAGGTTTGCTGATGTAATCAACTGCACCGACCGAAAAGCCTTTGGATATAGAGTCAATGTCTACTTTCGCGGTTAAGAATATAACGGGAATGTCTTTCGTTTTCGGGTTTGCTTTGAGTGTTTTACAGACGCTGAAACCATCGATGCCTGGCATCATGATATCGAGTAAGATTAAATCAATGGGTACCGGTGACTGGTCTATTAAACTCAGTGCTTCGGCTCCTCGTGTTGAAAACGAGAAGTTATAGTTGCACTCTTTCATGAGATTCATTGCAACTTGAATATTATCGACCACGTCATCAATGATCAAAACATGGGCGTTTAAGTCCATTAAAATACCTTACTAGTCCTTTAGTGATTCGTTAAGCATTCCCGATTACTAACGTGGAGTCAATGTTTTATTGAGACATTGAGAGCTGTAGCGAGAAGGTCACCTTCGGTTTAAACAGTAAGGGGAACAAAGTAGCTCTTCGTGACAGTATCTATTACGTCATAAATCACTGCGCGGGGTGATGAATAATTTTAATAAATCCCCTGTTGCTTCACCGTCCGCCATTAATACAAAAGTCCACTTTGGAATGGCCTGAGCTAGCCAGATTAAAAACGATACAAGAATCACTTTTTTGGAAGGATCTAAGTGTTTCCACCATATATATGGGCTTACGGATTGTTTTGTATTCATTATTTGGCCCCAATGTTTGTTGTTAACCCAATAACGCCATGCTTAATGGCGTGAATCATATTTACAAAATATACGAGTTATTTAAGGGGGAGGGTGAGCAGAGGGTGCAACGGCTACAATTAGCGTCGTGTGCTGCGTGTAGGGCAGGCTAAAAAGCTGTTTTAGGATGGAGGGGATTTGATGGTTAATATGCCGAACTCAACCAGCACGCTGGAAAAATGGCGTATCTTAGAAATGTTTTCTTGATAAAGCATAACACCCCCTTCTTTTTTTAAGGATTCGAGCCGCAATCAAGCGAGCAGTTACTCCTTAGGGTATTGAACGTTAACATAACTACATGTTAATGCAAGCAGGTATCTTTTAAAGGGGGGGGGCACTTATTACACGCTGCCAAATGCCTCGTGGTATTTAATCGTTCCCTGTTTTCCTTTTAATACATTCTCTTTAATTTCCAACACCATAAATACGTTTTCTGGAACGTCATACTCTGTTTTTATGCCGTACTTAACGGAAGGGACGAAGCCAAACTTAGGGTAATAATCGGGGTGGCCAAGAACAATGATTGCATCATAGCCATCATTTATACACTGCTGTATTCCCGCTTTTATAAGTGAAGAGCCAATGCCACTGTTTTGAAATTTTGGACTTACTGCCATGGGTGCTAAGCCTGCTAACTTTAAGCCTGATGTATCGCCGACTAACTCAACCTTGGTGAATAAAATATGCCCGAGTAATTCATTGTTTTGTTCATAGACTAATGAAATAGATGGAACACCACTGTCTCTAAGGGTATTAACAAGGTCAGCTTCTTCTTTTGTTTCAAATGCTTCTGCATTGATTTGCCAAATATGGTTAATGTCAGTCTTTTTTTCTGCTCGAATGCTCATGAGTTCTCCATTTTTTTCGTATAGGGCTGGAATGGTTTTGTTATGCCATACTTACAATATTGCTAATACCTACACAGTAAAACATTACAAAACTGACATAAAAAATAGAAATGAAACGCTTAAAATAGTGGCGGCCCAAGGCATCCATGCTGAGATATGCATTGCACCTTGAGGCGTCTGACCCTGTTCTTTTTTAAGTATGACAATCAATGCAATATTGACCAATAAAAAGACAATAATAATGACAAAACTGGTGGATTTGGCCAACGCTTCTAATGGAAAGGCTATTGCCAGCACCCAAGTTATTAGTGCAATAGTTAATGTCGCTAAAATAGGTGTTTTTGAGTAACTGTTGACTCTACCGAACCAGTGTGGGATTAAGTGCCCTCGGCTCATGCCATATAGCACTCGTGATCCCATAATAATTTGTACCAATGCGCCGTTAATAATGGCAATTAGCCCAATGATACTAATTATGAATGTAGCGTTGTTGCTATGTAGTTTCATAATATCTGCCATGGGGGCTTCAGTTTGTTCTAACACAGATAAAGGGAGGGATAATATAGCGACAAGAGCAATCACAACATAAACGATAGCCGTTACAATCAGTGCCGTTATGATGGCTTTTGGCATGGTTGTTTGTGGCTTTTTTGTTTCCTCAGACATGTTAACCATATCTTCAAAACCAATGAAGGCATAAAAGGCCAAGAACGAACCCATTAATACACCAACCCATATGTTTTTATCGGCACCTACCCAAGATAGATTCGATAGGTATTGTGGAAGGCTTGTAAAAACTTGGTGATTCGCAACGACTATCCAAACCAAACCGCCTACTTCAATTAAGGTAATTAAAGCAGCCACAGCCATGGCTTGCTTAACGCCCCAAATAGCCACCAACGTTATTAAAGCGGTGAGTACCGTAATAATAATGAAAGAGGGTGTTTCGATAAAAATATGCATATAGCCAACAAAGCCATTAGCCAGTGTTGCCGCGCTAACAACTCCTGTTAAAACGACCAGTAAGCCAACCAAGACGGATAATTTTGGTTGGTTAAAAGCCGCATGTATATAATTAACCTCGCCTGCACTTTTAGGGTAACGAGAGCTTAAGGCTGCATAAGAATAAGCACTAAAACCGGCAATAATAGCTGCCAATAAGAAAGCGAAGGGCGTGTACAAGCCTGAATGTAATGCAACTTTACCGACAAGAACATAGATGCCTGCACCTAAAATTGTGCCAATGCCATACAGGGTTAGCAGTGGGTAGGTGATGCTGCGGTTTAATTGTACAGGAGTGGTTCGTGACATTATTGGCCCCGTTCATTCTGGTGAATATATGGCTTAAGCATAACGTTTTCAGTAAGGCATGCACGGTTTTTTGGACGATCTCTCGGTAGTGCTTATATCAAGAATGGCGGAGGGTGTGCTTGAATGCAGAGGTTCACATTAAGGGTGGAGCGAGCTAGGTAGTTTTAGCTGCTTGGGCAAAAGTTTTTTGCACTGGGTTCTGGCAGGTCATAATATTGATATAGACAAATCATCGCGTATTCATTGGCGGCTTCAACATTCATTTGGTTTAACAGTTGTTGCCATAAACTTATGCGCTGGGTTCCTCCTAGATAGGTGTCCACCTGCCCTCGCTTTGTTATCCATAAACCGGTGCCATTAAAGCTGTATACGGGAACTAAGTCGTCTCGTTGGGAGGCGGGTAAGATGGATGGGTTTAGGTTATCAAGTGCCAGCGGCATGCTGCGAGGTGTTTTAAAATAGCTAACAACCATATGAGGCTTGTTGGTTAATAAGGATTTGACATAACTTAAACGCAGCTTGTTTTCCTCCATACCCATGGCCGTTAAGGTAAAAAATTTAGCAATGGATATATCTTCACAATCCCCACCGTTGGTGACGACAGTCTGCAAGGGCGTCGCCCAATAATCGTGTTTTCCCCAATGATCAATATCGTCAATGAACCGGACTTCGTTAATAAAATCATTCACGGAGATGAGTTTTTTTGCATCAGACCAGTTGGACCCTGTGTCGATTAGTTGCTTCCAAGCTTGAACGCGGGCTTCAGTTGTTTGATTAATGCCGCTGGGTTTGGGTGGTGAAACCGGAGAGTTGACTTTTGGAGAGCTGGCACAGCCGATGAGTAAAGCAATGAGTGTGAGACTCATTACTTTATACAGGGGCAATAACGTTATATTTTTTACGTACTCTGACAATGCAGTGAGCCTTAATTATTTTTTGTGATTTTACCTGATATGTCATTTGAGATACGAGGGTTTAAGCGTTAAACGGGGGGTATAATTTATGAATACCAAAAAATAACCATTGAACGGGGTTTGTTGGAAGTCTTGCCTTGTGGTGATGGTTGCTCAATTTTGATAAAATTAAGCTATAACATTTAGAAAAACTCTAAAGGTTATAAACAATAAGGACGTCCTGTTAATAAATACAAGGGCCGATGCCTTCATTTTCTCCCTTAGTACCCCAGCCTTACTTAACCTCACTCGGAAATATATATGAAATTATTAATACGTAACTTAGATCGATCAACGACGGCAGAAGAACTGAAAGGTTTGTTCGGAAAAATAGGTACTGTTCAATCTTGTGATTTAGTAATGGATCGAGAAAGTGGCGAGTCTAAAGGTTTTGGTTTTATTGAGATGCCAAAATCGGGTGAGGCAAAAATTGCAATCAAAAAGCTAAACAACAAAACTATTGGCGAGAATAAAATACGTGTTAAAAAGGCTGAAGATAAAAATCTATAGCTGCTTGTAACTAAGTGACTGCTTGCCTAGCCCGATAATATGCAAACCTTTGGTTGATATACTCAGGGCTTGCAAATGGTAAGAAAAACTAAAGACACGTGCATTTAAAGGCAGCGTCATTGAATGTTGAGTATTAAGGCAACTGATGTTGTTGATCTAGCCATTCACGGGTGATGTCTCTTGTGATTAGCTGAAACTATTTGTGTTAACGTTTACCAACGTTAGACCAAATAGGTGAAGTTATGTCGATAGAAAATATATTGGGTGAAACCCATGAAGTCTTTAACCAGCCGACACCTTTAGACAATTACAATGCTTACGACTCTGATGTTGCCTTGCGACATTGGATGTCTGTTTTTAATGGTGATTTTGCTCAAGCGGAGGTGCGTGAGTATGGTCATCATGTTGGGCATGAGTTAATTGAAGCAGGTTTTTTAGCCAATCAATATAAACCCGAGTTTCAGCCACATGATCGCTTTGGTCACCGAGTTGATTTGGCTACGTTTCACCCAGCGTATCACCAGTTAATGCGTACAGCGATTGAAGCGGGTATGCACTCGTTGCCTTGGACGGTGGACTCTAGCAACAAGGAAAAAGGTGCTCATGTTGCTCGTGCAGCGATGGAGTATATGCATAATCAGGCGGATGCTGGTACGGGGTGTCCCTTAACGATGACGTTCGCAGTTGTTCCTGCTATTAAAGCGACACCAAGTTTAGCCAAAGACTGGCTGCCTAAAATTACCGCTCGCCATTATGATGAACGCAATATTCCTTGGTTTGAAAAACAAGGGGTGACTATTGGTATGGCAATGACCGAGAAACAAGGCGGCTCGGATGTGCGTGCAAATACCACCAAGGCAGTACCGATTGATGCAAATAAAACTGGCCCTGGTGAAGCTTATGAGTTGGTGGGGCATAAATGGTTTTGCTCTGCACCGATGTGCGATGCATTTTTGGTCTTAGCGCAAACCGAGAAAGGTTTGTCGTGCTTTTTATTGCCGCGCTGGCGCCCCGATGGCAGTAAAAACCAGATGTATGTACAGCGTTTGAAAAATAAGCTGGGCAATATTTCTAATGCCTCATCCGAAGTTGAATTCCGTGGTGCTTATGCGCAAATGGTTGGGGATGAAGGTCGAGGTGTCCCTACCATTATTGAAATGGTGTCTATGACTCGTTTTGATTGTATGGTGGGCTCAAGTGCACTAATGCGTGCATCTACCGCGCAAGCGATTCACCACACTAGCGGCCGTAGTGTGTTTGGTAAGAACCTGCACGAACAAGTGCTGATGCAAAATGTATTGGCTGATCTTGCTATTGAGTCGGAAGCCGCGTTAGCTATTTCTATGCGTGTTGGCCATGCTTTAGATAACCCTGAAAATGAACAGCAAAACTTATTTGCTCGAATCGCCACTGCCATTGGTAAGTACTGGATTTGTAAACGCACGCCTAATCATGCTTATGAGGCTATGGAATGTTTGGGTGGAGTCGGGTATGTGGAGGAAAACATTATGCCGCGTATTTATAGGGAAGCTCCAGTGAATGCGATTTGGGAAGGTTCAGGCAATGTACAGTGTTTAGATGTCTTGCGGGCGATGAATAAAGAGCCCAAAGTGGTTGATGCTTTTCTAACCGAGTTGGCGACAGCCCAGGGTTTGGATAAACGTTTTGATACGTTTCTTAATGGTTTGAAAGATGAGTTTGTTGATTTATCCACGCTGGAGTATCGCTCGCGCAGCGTAGTGGAAAAACTGGCGCTGGGTTTGCAAGCCAGCACTTTGTTGAAGCATGGTGATCAGCATGTGGCGGAAGGGTTTGTTACTTCGCGTATTGATATGCCGGCTGGGTTGAATTATGGAACTTTACCAACCGGAGTAAACTGCGCAGCGATTATTGAACGGGCTAAGCCTCAGCTTTGAAATAATATATACATGCAAAGAGTGGTGGCCCGTTTAGCTATCGCTCTTTATGCGCTGAGATGCGGTTCTTAAATAAAAGATAACCGGCTTCTAATAAAGGAACTTTCTTTTTTTAGAGGGCGGTTTAATGCCATTTGGTAACAGCTGTATGGCGATAATGATGACAGCTTTACCCAAATAAAAGTGACTACGCTAGGATTATGCTGCACCTGCAGCATAATCCTAGCAAATGTGTTAAAGTCCCCCCGTTATATCTCGCTTTCATTAGTTAGAGATGGTTGAATTTTAAATAAGGGTAAGTTTATGTTATTGAAAGGAAAGGTAGCTATCATAACCGGTTCTACATCGGGGATTGGTCTGGGTATTGCGAAAGGGTTTGCGGCAGAAGGTATCAATGTTGTTCTTAATGGTTTTGGTGATGCGCAAGAGATTGAAAAAGAGCGTGCGGCCTTAGAAAAACTCGGTATTAAGTGTGTTTATAATGCCGCTGATATGACTAAACCTGATGAAGTGACAGCGATGATTGAGGATACTGTCAAAATGTTCGGTTCTATTGATATTTTGGTCAATAACGCAGGTATTCAGCATGTGGCGCCGGTTGAAGACTTTGCGCCAGAGAAGTGGGATGCCGTTATTGCAATTAACTTGTCGTCTAGTTTTCATACTATTCGAGCCGCGATACCGCATATGAAAAAGCAAGGTTGGGGACGTATTGTTAACCTTGTTTCAGCTCATGGACTTATTGCCTCACCGTTTAAATCGGCTTATGTCACGGCTAAGCACGGGATGTTAGGTTTAACTAAAACAATTGCGTTGGAAGTGGCACAAAATAACATTACCTGTAATGCGATTTGCCCCGGTTATGTACTAACACCGTTGGTTGAGAAGCAAATTCCTGATACGGCTAAGATTCGAGGAATTAGTGAAGAGGAAGTTAAGCGAGATGTTCTTCTAGCACCTCAGTGGACTAAGAAGTTTGTAACGGTTGAGCAGCTAGCAGGTACAGCATTATTTTTATGTTCTAATCATGCAGAAAATATTACTGGTACTCATATTTCTGTTGATGGCGGGTGGACAGCAAGTTAAGTATTCATTAGATCGTAACGTAGACGGATTAAGCTCTTGGTTTAGTCCTGCCTTTGGTGGATCTAAAAAATACGCGTCTTTAAATATTGCTGTGATGGCGGTTAGAAAGTGAGTATTAACGTTGGAAAATATAGGTCAGACAAGTTTGAAAATAGAAAAAAAGATTAACTTAGCCTTACAAGGCGGTGGTTCCCATGGCGCTTTTACCTGGGGTGTATTAGATAAGTTATTAGAAGATGGCCGTATTGGCATTGATGGTATTTGCGCCACGAGTGCTGGAACAATGAATGCGTGTGTTTTGGCGAGTGGTCTGCATAACGGCGGCCCTGAAGAAGCTAGAAAGCGATTGCATGACTTTTGGAAAAAAATATCTGAGGTTAGTAAAAAGCCTGGCCCGTTAACTGATGCGCCATGGAAACAATTTTTACCGTGGGAAGTGAGTGAAAAATTATCTTTTTTCATGCTGGATTCGGTGACACGGTTATTATCACCTTACCAACTTAACCCGTTTGATGTTAACCCTCTGCGTACTGTATTAGAGGAAATGGTTGATTTTGAAGAGTTAAAAAACTGCGATACTAAGTTGTTTATCAGCGCGACACATGTCCATAGTGGAAAGGTTGAAGTGTTTTCTAGAGAGGATTTATCGATTGATGTAGCGATGGCCTCAGCTTGCTTACCCTTTTTGTTTAAAGCCGTTTCTATTAATGGTGAAGACTATTGGGATGGGGGCTATGTGGGTAACCCAGCATTGTTCCCTCTTTTTTATGCGACAGAGAGCAGCGACTTATTGGTGGTACACATTAACCCGATTGAACGGTTAAAAACGCCTAAAACAGCTTTTGGTATTATGGATCGCATTAATGAAATAAGCTTTAATGCATCGCTTTTATCAGAAATGCGTGCGGTTGCTTTTGTGAAAAAGTTGTTGGAACACGATATGTTAAAAGATGAATATAAAAGTAATTTTAAAGATATTCTCATTCATTCTTTGCGTGCGGATGATGCCTTGATTGACCTGCCTATGACCAGTAAATTTAAGACGGACTGGGCTTTTTTAGAGGATTTGCGTGATAAAGGGCGAGCTGCAATGTCGGCTTGGTTGGATGAGCATTTTGATGATTTAGGTGTTCGCGACACGGTTGACTTACACCAAGAGTTTTTATCATCAACGACTCGTATATTTCATGATCGGTATGGAAATACACGGCATACAGAACAGCCGAGTGATGTCCCTATGACTGGTGCAAAGTAAGGTTTCTTCTTTGTTAGCGCAAGAATAGGCTTTGTCGGCACTGCGGAATACGTAAAACTATTAGCAGTGCTACAACGCCACAGCCAGCAAACCCCAGTACTAGGGGTAATACGGTGCCGTCGTATAATTGCCCAATGAGCGTGCCAATGAAGGCGGAAATAAGCGTTGATAGGGTGCTGATTGCTGAATTAGCTATACCGGCAATGTGCCCTAAAGGCTGTACTGCTAATACATTAAAGCTGCCAAAGAGTAGGCCAAAACAGCAGAAATTGAGCACGAGATAAGTCATAAAGCTTGAGAATTCTGGCTGACCTTGATGGGCGTTCGAGTAAAAGAAAAAGGCAGTAGATAGGAGCGTTAAAATGCTAATGGACACGGCGCAAATGGCTTCCAAAGGGAAAAGCATAACGAGCTTTGAATTAATAAAGGACGATACCCCTAAGGCGACGGCCAGTACGCCAAAGTAGAAAACAAATAGTTCGCCCACTTGATACTGCTGCTGAAAAACTTGTTGAGCTGAGTTTAGGTAACCGATAAACGCGCCAAACATAAGGCCGGCCGCGATTGTGTAGGGTAGGGTAGTTGGGTGTTTAAGGGTTTCAAGTACACCTGATTTTATATGCTTAAAAGAGAATGGAATGCGGTTATCGGCGGTTAATGTTTCAGCCAATCGGCAATGCAGCCATAGCATCGAGCATAAGGCGAATATCAGTAGCAAGATGAAAATTCCCTGCCAAGGAGCAAACCACAAGATTAGTTGACCCAGAGCGGGAGCCAGCGCAGGCACCATGATGAAACTCATCATAATCAGTGACATGACTCTTGCCATCTCTTTGCCTGAAAACTTGTCGCGTATGATTGTTATCGAGACGACTCGGCAGGCCGCTGCGCCAAAGCCTTGTAGGATTCGTCCGGCAATCATCATGGGGAAATCCTGGGCGAATAGAGAGAGTAAGTCACCGAGTAAAAAGATGATAATACCTAGGTAGATGGATTTTTTGCGACCAAAGGAATCAGCGATAGGGCCGTACAGCATGAGTCCCATCGCAAGGCCTAAAAATACACTGGAGATAATGAGCTGGTTGTCATTTTGGTTTGATATGTTCAGGCTCTCGCCTATTATATCTAGCGCAGGAAGCATGGCATCAATGGTTAGTGCCAATAGCGACATAATGACAGCCATGAGTAAAATAAACTCTTTGTCGCCGATGTTGGTTGCTTGACCCCGCATATAGTGAGTGTTGATAGGTTTTAAAAGCCGTATCGTAGCATTTTGCTATCTGCGTGATGCTTTCCATCACGACTTATCTTGTTATCAGAGAGGGTGGTGACACTTAACCTTTTCATAGCAAGGCGTTATTCTTCGGCTTATTTGTCAGCGATTACTCATTTTAATGATTTAGCTCTATTGATAGCCTTGTATAATAGGTGCTGATAATATCGTGGCCGCATGCCGATTTCTATAGTTAATATGGGGTAAGCAATAAGCCGTTATAAAAATATTTTACTGAGGAATATCAATGAAAATTTGTGGTGTAGAACTGACGGCTAATGATGCGGTTGTTTGCTTGCTTCAATTAGACAAACAGCATTTTAATTTACCTGATTGCAGGGTGCGTAAACTGAGCTTGCCAAAAGAGCATACGCGTGAAGACCTCCAGCAGTTTCAAAAAGCATTTGCGCAGCTGATGAGTGACTATGGTGTTAAGAAAGTTGCTATTAAAGAGCGTGCGCTAAAGGGTAAGTTTGCAGGGGGCGCTATTGGTTTCAAATTAGAGTCGGCCATTCAATTGATTCCTAGTCTTGAGGTTGTGACGCTGTCAGGAGCGGATATTAAGTTAGCGCTGTCGGAAAGCCGCTTACCTATTTCTTTTGCAGAGACGGGTTTAAAAGTGTTTCAAGAAGCAGCTTTTACCGCAGCTTATGTTGCGCACGTAAGGTAGCGTACAAACACGCATTGGCTGGTTTTTGTTTTGAATGCAGTGAATCAGCCTATCTCAACGTAATTTTGTAACTCCCATTGACGGCAAGGTAGGGGGGCATTATTGATAGTGTTTGCTTGAGCTGATTTAATTTTAAAGAGATAGCCCGTAATGAATGATTTTGAACAGTCTGATGTGATAAGCGCGAGTAAAAAATTACAAGCGGCTTTTTTTACCTTAAGGTCAAATAAAGCGTTTGAGCTATTTGTTGTGAGTATCATCGTTTTTTCTGCCGTGAGTATTGGCGTTCGCACGTATGATTTACCGCCTTTAATGGTCGATGTTGTGGGTGGACTCGACATATTAATTACCCTGATTTTCTTAGTTGAAATTATCGTTCGTTTCGTGGGTGAGCCGGAGAAACGGCGCTTCTTTCGCTCGGCATGGAATGTGTTTGATAGCCTTATCGTTGTGGTGAGTTTAATTCCCATTGAGGACAGTGAGTTGGCATTGATTGGTCGACTCGTGCGAATTTTCCGCGTATTGCGAATGATATCGATTATTCCTGAGTTACGAATGCTGCTTAACTCATTGGCTAAGGCGCTGCCCCAGTTAGGTTATGTTGCTCTGATGATGTTTATCATTTTTTATATTTATGCGGCGGTCGGTTCGACCTTTTTTGCATCCATTAACCCGGATCTATGGGGAGATATCGCGGTCAGTTTGCTAACACTGTTTCGAGTGATGACTTTTGAAGACTGGACGGATGTCATGTATGAAACGATGGAGGTGTACGGCTTTAGTTGGGTTTTTTATCTGACATTTATATTTTTTACGGCATTTGCATTTCTCAATATGATTATTGGTATTGTGGTGAATGTTTTAGAGGAGGAGCATCAGCGTGAGCGCGATAAGAAGGCTGAAGAGTCTGGCGAGCCTAGTTTGCGAGATTTGCAACAGCAACTGTTAGAGTTAAAACAGATGATAGCGAAGCGTGGCTAATAGAGCTGATGACTCATTAAATAACGGAAGAGTATGAAATTATCAGTTGTTATTCAAACGATACGTGCCCCATTTTTGGTGCTAACCGTGGTTTGTGTTTTTTTAGGTGTGAGTACGGTGGTGGCCAGTGATGTTGATATTAGCGGCTACTTGCTGATATTGGTTTTGCTAGGGGCTTTATCGGCGCATATTAGTACGAATATGTTGAATGAGTACTTTGATTTTAAAAGTGGCTTGGATCTAATAACGAAACGTACGCCATTTAGCGGTGGCAGTGGCGGCTTGGTTCAGCACCCTGAGATGCTCAATACTATCTTCGTGCTTGCATTAGGGTTTTTACTTATTACGGTGTCTATTGGTGGTTTTTTTATTTGGACATACGGAGTAAGAATATTGCCGATTGGTGTGCTTGGTTTATTCTTGGTTGTTTTATATACAGGCTGGGTTAATCAGCACCCTTTTTTCTGTTTGCTTGCACCAGGTATTGGGTTTGCTGTGCTCATGGTTGTTGGTACGCAGTTTGTTTTGCAAGGGGAGTATACCTGGCAGCCATGGGCGGCAGTGGTGGCACCGTTTTTCTTAATTAATAACCTTTTACTACTTAACCAGTATCCGGATATTCAAGCTGATGCGAGTGTTGGGCGTTATCACTTTCCTATTGCCTACGGCACAGATCTTAGCAATAGGGTGTATGGTCTGTTTGTTTTGATGGCAATATTAGCCATTGTTATAGGTGTTTTATGGGGGTATTTACCGAGTTTTGCTTGGTGGGCCCTACTGCCTATGCCACTGAGCTTTTTCTCTTTATATGGCGCAATGAAACATGCTGAAAAGATTGGTTATTACCCTCAGTATCTGGGCGCTAATGTAGCTGTTACGGTGTTGGTCCCCCTGTTTTTGGGAGTCGCCTTGTTGCTTCCTGCTACTCTTTAAAAAAATAGCGGTCACCTTTTGGGTGAAGGGGTCTATGGAAAGCTCAAAAGAGTTTGAAAGATGAGGCTTTAGTAACGAATAGATATGTAGATAAAAAGGGCGCAAAGCTTAATGCTTTGCGCCCTTTCTTTTTCTTAACGAGACCTCTGGATAACTACTGCGCTAGACAATACGGCGTTGCCTAAAGCACCTACTGTTGGTAAAAATCAGCTCAAAATGCTCATTTACATCAGTACCAAGAGTAGGCCTCATGAGAGGAACTGCGCTTTTTCGCTAATTTTTGCCTTGCCTCGAACACCTACTTTTGGCGCCTAAAGCGCCTACTTTTGGTGTCTTGCCGGCGCTCGCTACGTTATGCAGAGGTCTCTTAACGTTCTAGCTTCTTGTATTTAATTCTTCTCGGCTGATCGGCTTCTGCACCTAATCGTCTTTTCAGGTCGGCTTCGTAATCTTCGTAGTTGCCTTCAAACCAAACAACATTACTATCACCTTCAAACGCTAGCATATGAGTGGCGATACGATCTAAGAACCAGCGATCATGCGAGATAACCACTGCGCAACCCGGGAAGCTTAATAAAGCTTCTTCTAGCGCTCTTAGGGTTTCAATGTCTAAATCGTTGGTCGGTTCATCGAGTAATAGTACGTTGCCGCCTTCTTTAAGTACTTTGGCCAGGTGTACGCGATTACGCTCTCCACCGGATAGGTCGCCAATGCGTTTTTGTTGGTCAGACCCTTTGAAATTGAAGCGCCCTGCATAAGCACGAGAAGAGGTTTCATAGGTTCCAACGGTAATCAAATCGTTGCCTTCAGATATTTCTTCAAACACGGTTTTATCGTCGTTTAGGCTATCGCGTGATTGATCGACGTAGGCGAGTTTAACGGTTTCACCTATTTTTATTTCACCATTGCTCGCGTCTTCTAAACCGCCCATCATTTTAAATAAGGTTGATTTACCTGCGCCATTGGCACCAATAATGCCAACGATTCCACCTTGAGGTAGTTTGAAGTTAATGTCGTCAAAAAGTACGCGGTCGCCAAAGGCTTTACCTACATTGACTGCCTCAATAACAGCGTCACCTAAGCGTGGGCCGGGTGGGATATATATTTCTTGAGTTTCGCTGCGTTTTTGGAAGTCTTTAGATTGTAGGTCATCAAAACGTGCCATTCTGGCTTTGCTTTTAGCGTGACGGCCTTTAGGGTTTGAGCGTACCCATTCAAGTTCCTTTTTAATGGAGCGTATGCGTGAGGCTTCTGATTTTTGTTCTTGCTCAAGTCTTGCGTCTTTTTGTTCTAACCAAGATGAGTAATTGCCTTCCCAAGGAATACCGCGCCCACGATCAAGCTCTAAAATCCAGCCAGCAACGTTATCTAAGAAGTATCGATCATGCGTTACCGCAACAACAGTGCCGGTATAGTCGTGTAAAAAGCGTTCCAACCAAGCAACGGATTCTGCATCCAAGTGGTTGGTAGGCTCATCAAGCAATAGCATGTCGGGTTTTGAGAGGAGTAGCTTACAGAGTGCGACACGGCGTTTTTCACCACCCGATAGCTTGCTCACATCGGCATCCCAAGGTGGGAGTCGCAATGCGTCGGCAGCAATTTCCATGGTGCGTTCGGTATCGTGCCCGTCGCTGGCTTGTATTATGTTTTCTAACTCTGCTTGTTTTGCTGCTAAAGCATCAAAATCAGCATCGGGTTCTGCATAAGCTGCGTAGACGGCATCGAGCTCTTCTTGTGCCGAGGTAATATCGCCCAGCGCTTCTTGAATGTTACCGCGTACATCTTTTGTTTCATCGAGCTGTGGTTCTTGTGAGAGGTAGCCAATTTTAATGCCGGGCTGTGGGCGCGCTTCACCTTCAATTTCGGTATCTAGCCCAGCCATGATTTTTAGTAGGGTAGATTTACCTGAACCATTGAGGCCCAGTACGCCAATTTTTGCGCCTGGGAAAAATGACAAGGAAATGTCCGTTAGGATTTTGCGTTTGGGTGGTACCACCTTGCTAACGCGGTTCATGGAAAAAATATATTGAGCCATTGAGTTACCGTTAAGAATTATTTTATGCGCGTTAGTATTACTGAGCGAAGGTATTTTTGTATAGTGATACTTGTGTTTTTATCGCTATATATAGCGCTTTAAGCACAAGATAATGTAAAATTACGGCTTTTAATAATTCAGCAGCCTTTTTTACGGGGCTTGCAACAGCAAAAAGGCGACTAAATGTACAACAAAAGTATGACGATTGAAGGGTTTGATGATGAACTTTGGGCTTCTATTCAACAAGAAGAGCAGCGCCAAGAAGATCACATTGAGCTAATTGCATCTGAAAACTACGCTAGCCCGCGTGTTATGCAGGCTCAGGGTTCGATGCTAACTAATAAATACGCTGAAGGTTACCCGGGTAAGCGTTATTACGGTGGTTGTGA
>Ga0209081_1000359_pt1 | contig 27567 bp, 23 predicted proteins | sample GOMGulsemesocosm_4_FD_184636 | JGI IMG/M metagenome (GOLD analysis project Ga0209081, IMG submission 184636) | Methane-oxidizing microbial communities from mesocosms in the Gulf of Mexico - GOM15B Gulf of Mexico (SPAdes) (version 2) | ecosystem: Environmental > Aquatic > Marine > Cold seeps... | reverse complement strand
CAGTAGCGCCGATGGTAGTGTGGGAGTTCCCATGTGAGAGTAGGACATTGTTAGATTCTATTTTTTATTAATTATCACCTTATATAGATGATAAATTAATCACCCCGTGGAGGGGTTCCCGAGTGGCCAAAGGGATCAGACTGTAAATCTGACGGCTCAGCCTTCGGTGGTTCGAATCCACCTCCCTCCACCACTTTATAAGTATAATAAAAACACCAGCTAAGAGCTGGTGTTTTTATTTGAATATTATAACCTAATTATATTTATACCATTTAATATTGCTCCTAAACGGTATAAATATATTATCAGAATATATCTAGCTGTATTTCTATCTCAAGCTATTAGCACAACTTTGTGGCTTCTTTCATTTTTTTCACAAAGCCAGTTAACTCAGATAACATTATTTCATGGTTAGTTAAATTATCTTCAATGATTTTTACCACGGCAGAGCCGCTTATTGCGCCACTGGCACCTGCGGCTAAAGCATCTTTAACTTGTTGTGGTGCTGAAATCCCAAACCCTAATACTGGCGGGGCAGCATGATATTCATTTAAAGTATTAATTAAGCGTTGTGCAGGGGAGTTAGTTTGCTTTTTGTTTTGTGTTTGTTTTTCAATAACATCAACGCCTGTTACTCCTGCGCGACTTAGTACATAAGTATAGCCAAGACTATATGATGATACTTCACGTAAGGTCTCGTTACTGGCATTTGGAGGGGCGATAAAAATAGGTGCAACACAATGCTTTAAAGCTGCTTCTCTAAAAGGTAAGCTTTCACGAATAGGTAAATCGGCAATTAGTACTGAGTCAACACCAACTTCTGCCATATCATGATAAAAGTTATCGATACCACGAGCAAATACTAAGTTGCCATAAAGTAACAAACCAATAGGGATGTTAGGTGCATATTCTCGAACTTCTTTTAATATATCGATACAAATATCAGTATTTATTCCTGATTTTAAAGCGCGTAAAGCCGCCATTTGAATGGTGATACCATCAGCGCTAGGGTCAGAAAAAGGAATACCTAATTCAAGGGCATCTGCACCAGCATCAATTAAGGCTTTTATTACTTTAAGTGATTGCTCTGCATTGGGATCACCAATGGTTACAAAAGGAATGAAAGCTTTTTCATTTTTTTCTGTTAAATTAGCAAAAGCTTGCTGGTAACGATGACCAGCTTGTGATGGTGTTGTTTGTATGTTTGTCACTTGTACCATTATGCTTCTCCTCTGTGTTTAACTCTGCTAGCTTCATGTTTTTGTTCATTTGGATGTTGATTTTTTGAGTGTAGCACAGCATGCACATGGTCAAGATCTTTATCACCACGGCCAGATAGGTTAACTAAATAGATAGTTTTTGTTGTCACCGTTTCTGCCATTTTTAGTGCTTGGGCTAGGGCGTGAGAAGATTCAAGAGCAGGTATAATACCTTCTTCTCTTGCTAAAGCTTGAAATGCATCTAAAGCCTCATCATCATTAATTGCTACGTACTGAGCTCGACCTGTATCTTTTAAAAAGGCATGTTGAGGCCCTACAGCAGGGTAGTCAAGACCAGCAGAAATAGAATATGACTCTTCAATTTGACCGTATTTATCTTGCATTATATAGGTATAATTACCGTGTAACATACCTTTGCTGCCAGCCACTAACGTTGCGCCATGTTGTGTGGTTTCTATTCCTTTGCCACCAGCCTCTACGCCAATGAGTTTAACTTCTTCATGTGGAATAAAATCATTGAATATGCCGATAGCATTAGAACCACCGCCAACAGCAGCAATAACATAATCAGGTAAACGACCTTCTTCTTCAAGAAATTGTACTTTTGCCTCTTCGCCGATCATTTTTTGAAACTCTCGAACGATGGTTGGAAAGGGGTGAGGCCCTGCAGCTGTACCTAATAAATAATGAGCATTTTCATAATTGGCAGACCAATCACGTAAGGCTTCATTAACAGCATCTTTTAATGTACCTGAGCCTGCTGTTACAGGGATTACTTCAGCACCCATTAATTCCATACGAAAAACGTTAGGTTGCTGACGCTGACAATCTACAGCACCCATATAAATTTTACATTTTAGCCCTAATAGTGAACAAGCAATAGCTGTTGCTACACCATGTTGACCTGCACCTGTTTCAGCTATGATTTCAGTTTTTCCCATACGTTTAGCTAGTAAAGCCTGACCAAGTACTTGGTTGGTTTTATGGGCGCCACCGTGTAATAAATCTTCACGTTTAAGATAAATTTTCGCTAATGGATTTTTAACAATATTACGACAACAAGTCAGTGGGGTTGGACGACCAGCGTACTTAGTTAATAAGTTATTAAACTCTGTTAAAAATGCTTCATCGGTTTGCGATTCAATGAATGCCTGTTCTAATTGCTCTAATGCAGGAACGAGTAACTCACCGACGAACATACCGCCAAATTCGCCGAAATAGGCAGGTAAAACCTCTTTTTTAGTATTCTTTGTTGTACTATTCATTTTTTAGTAATTCCTTATTTGCGTAAAAACTTCGGTAAGTTTTTCGCTGGATTTTATACCTGGACTTATCTCAACACCTGAGTTGAGATCTAAGCCAAATAAATCTAAGTGGGTTAATTGTGCTAGGGCTAAGCTGATGTTATCAGTATTAAGTCCGCCAGCTAAAAAGCTGTTTGATAAGTCTTGATCGCTATTGGCCAGTATTTTCCAGTCAAATGCTTGCCCACTACCAGGTGATTTTCCATCAAGTACGTGCTGAGCAACGTTTAGACTTAATTCTGGTACATTATTGAGCACAGAGTTAGCTTGCCAAATTTGGCATGAATCGCAATTATTTTCTTTTAATTGGTGTTTAAGTACTTTTATATAGGCGGCATCTTCATTGCCATGTAACTGTATTGCAGTTAAGTTTAAACTCTTGACTAAATCAATAATCACAGGTTGTTTTTGATTAACAAAGACACCCACATACTCTAAATGAGGTTTGGTGGCTATTATATTCAATGCTTGCTCTTTTGAAATACAGCGAGGTGACTTTTCAGCAAAGATTAAGCCGCCATAACGAGCACCAGATTCCGCTGCTGCTGATGCATATTCAGGAGCCGTTAAGCCACACACTTTATTGTTGCCAAAAATAAGCTTACGACAAGCTAAGTCTATATCATTATAGACATTGTTATCCATTGCCATTAATGAGCTACCAACAAGAAAACCATCAACCGCAGGTGCGAGTTCACGTACTTGAGCATTATTGTATATTCCTGATTCTGAAATAATAATTCTGTCATCAGGTAAAGTCGGTGCAAAGTCAAAAGTGCGAGATATATCAGTGCTTAAATCACGTAAATCACGGTTGTTAATACCGATCATTTTGGCATTTAACGTAATTGCTCTGTCACGTTCATCTTCAGTCGATATTTCGGTTAATACCGCCAAGTTATATTGCTTAGCAACATTTGCTAATTCAATATATTCGTCATCAGATAAGACACTGAGCATTAATAAAATTGCATCTGCACCGTAATATCGAGCTAAATATACTTGGTAAGTATCAATGAAGAAATCTTTATTGAGTACTGGACAACTAACGGTTTCAGTAACTAATTTTAAATAATCAAAACTACCTTGAAAGTACTTTTCATCAGTTAATACTGAAATGGCAGCTGCATATTTATCATAAGTCTGGCATATACTTTTAACATCAAAGTCTGGGCGGATTAGTCCTTTAGATGGCGAAGCTTTTTTACATTCTAAAATAAAGCCTGCTTCGGGATTATCTTCTGTGCGTGTTAGTGCCACGTACATGTCTTTTGTTGTTGGCACTAATTCATTAATAAAGCTTGCCAAAGGTTTGGCTTTTTTTAGGGCATCTATTTCAATACGCCTGTTAGCTACTATTTTATCTAAGATATTAGCCATACTACTTACTCACCTCATTTGAAAGTGATACTAAAAGATTTAGTGTTTGCAAACCTTTGCCACTTTTTAATGTTTCACTAGCTAGCTGTGCAGCCACTTTTAAATTATCTGCTTTATCATGTAGATATAGTAACGCTGCGCAATTTATAATTACAGCCGCATTATGCGCTTCTTGGCCATTACCAGATAAAATCGCTTTAATAATGTCAGCATTTTCTTTTGGTGTTCCACCTTTAATCGCTTCAAGACTATAGTTTTCCAAACCAAAATCTTGTGGTGTAATGGTACGTTCAATTAGTATATCACCATTAATTTCAATAATTTGGGTGTTGCCATGAAGGGCTATTTCATCTAAACCACTTCCATGTACAACAAAGGCGCGTTTAACACCTGTAAGCTGTAAAGCTTTAGCAATAGGTTGTAGTAATTCTGGAGTATAAACGCCTAGCAACATGATTTTTGGTGTTGCAGGATTAACCAAAGGACCTAAAATATTAAACAATGTGCGGATCCCCATTGCTTTTCTAACAGGGCCAGCATGTTTAAATCCACTGTGATAAGCGGGAGCGAATAAAAAGCATAAATTAGCTTTATCTAAGCAATTAGCTGCAACCGAGGGTGACATAGTTAAGTTAACACCAAATGCTTCTAGTAAATCAGCTGAGCCAGACATACTAGAAACACTACGATTACCGTGTTTTGCCATTTTTAAACCACAAGCAGCGGCCAGTATTGCTGCTGTTGTGGAAATATTAATTGTGTTAGCACCGTCGCCGCCAGTGCCAACACAATCGGCAACAGAGTAACCATTATTAGGGAACGGTGTTGCTGCACTACGAATTGCCACAGCAGCACCAGCTATTTCAATAGGGGTTTCCCCTTTAATTTTTAATGCCGTGAGTACACTACCTAATAAAGCTGGATCTACTTCACCATTAAGCACTTGTGTAAAAAACTGCTCTGTTTCTTGTTGAGAAAGATTTTTGTTTTCAACTAATTGGGCTAAAGGGCTTTTATTTGTATTTGCCATTTTATGCTCCTTGTTTGTTGGTGTTTAAGCATTCACTTAAAGCCAGTAAGTAATCAAAACTTTGTGCTAATAATGTTGAGCCAAAAGTTGTTAAAATAGATTCAGGATGGAATTGGTACGCTAACACTGCATCACTCTCACGACAAATGGCCATTGGCATATTATTATAATCAGCAATGATGTTGAGTGATTCAGGAATTTCAATACCCACTAATGAATGATAACGAGCAACAGGTAAAGGGTTTTGAATGTTAATAAAAGCACCATTACCACAGTGATTAATTGAAGATGCTTTACCATGTACTATTTCATTTGCGCGTCCAACCCGACCACCGTAATGTTCAATTAGGGCTTGATGTCCTAAGCAAATGCCAAGCATAGGGATTTTACCTGCACATAACTTTATTAATGCCATTAAACAACCAGAATTTTTTGGTTCACCAGGGCCTGGAGATAAAACTAGAATTACTTTTTCATCCGTTTTTGTTGTGTGTTCAAGCATTTTATTGAAAATAAAATCAGCTGAAAGTGTGTTTCGATAAACGGTAGGATCAAAGTTTAAACACTTAAACTCATCGACGAGGTTATAGGTAAATGAATCTAAGTTATCGAGCATAAATAGCTTAGTTTTTATTTGAGTGCTAATAGTACTTTTAAATTGATTACTCATGAGTTTACTCCTTGAGTGCTAACCGCATAGTTTGCGGCTAAAACAGCATTGATAACCGCTTGTGCTTTTTGTTTGGTTTCATCTGTTTCAGCTTGTGGTATTGAGTCATAAACAACACCAGCACCAGCTTGTATTTGAGCTATGTTATTTTTTACAAACGCGGAGCGAATTACAATGCAAGTATCCATTTCTCCATCACCCGTTAAGTAACCTACTGCGCCACCATAGCTGCCACGACGTTTTCCTTCAATTTCTCTGATCAGCGATGTTGCTTTGACTTTTGGTGCGCCAGACAACGTCCCCATGTTCATGCAGGCTTGATAAGCATGTAAAGCGTCTAACTCTTCTAATAAAGTGCCACAAACGCGAGAAACTAAGTGCATAACGTGAGAATATCGATCAACTTTTAATAATTCAGCAACATGGCGTGTACCTGCTTTGCAAACACGGGCTATATCATTACGCGCCAAATCAACTAGCATAATATGCTCAGCAGACTCTTTTTTATCTTGTCTTAATTCTAACTCTATTCGTGAATCTAAATCTAAACAGATACTTCCGTCTTTATTAGTACCGCGTGGGCGCGTACCCGCAATAGGGTAAATTTCAACTTGGCGCTTGCCTTGAGAAGAGTCTTGTAGAGAGCCTTTGTTGGCATTTTGTTGGTATTTTATTGCTGATTCAGGTGAAGCACCAAACATACAAAAATCGCTATCTTTAAGATAGAACATGTAAGGGCTAGGGTTACTTATTTTTAACGCTTGATAAGCAGCTATGCTATCTAAACAAGGTAGAGAAAATGTTCTTGAGGGCACCACTTGAAAAATATCACCAGCGCGAATGTTTTCTTTTAGCTGCTCAACATTTTGACAAAATTGCTCATCGCTAACATCAACAGAAACGGTTTGTGAGTCTGTTATGTTTGATGTTTTTAATACATTAAGGTTAATGACTTGCTCAGAAGTAATATTATTTGACAGTAACTGTTTTATTTCAGTCACTCGTTCGCTTAATTGTTGCTGAACATTAATGTGTGTTTTTTCAGATTCATCGCAAGAAAAGATATTAGCAATGATTTCCGTACTTTGTTCTTCATGATCTATCACTACTAATGTTTCAGCTAAATAATAAACAAAGTCAGGGCATGTATTTTCACCGTCAGGTACTTTTGGTAAGTCTTCACTGATACTGATCATATCAAAAGCAAATGCACCACCAAGAAAAATAGCAAAATGATGGCTATTACTATTTTCTATGCGATTGAATAAACGTAAACTTTCAAAAGGATTAACAGCCATTAAGCGTGATTTTTCATCAAGCTCAGTGGGAATATTAGCAAAGGTAGCCGTTAAGCTTTGTTTATTTTCAGATATGATAACTGCTGCATGTGGCTGTAATTGAGTTGCTGCAAACTGTAACGCAGCTTGTCCATTAATTGTTAAAGCTGTATAAGTGACGATATTACCATTACAGACTATTTTTAATGCAGCATCGGTTAGTAATAAACTTTTTAATAAATGTTTTTTATCTATCTCTGCCGATTCAAGTAGCAGGTTGTTTTCTTTATTATGACAAAGTAATTGATAAACACTTAAAGGATCGCTTTGATAATTTGCGTTATCCGTTAACGTGCATACGGTAGCTGTATTTTGATTGTGTGCGTTCATTAGTTTCTTCTTTTCTTTTATTTGGTTTGAAATGGTGTCATCCGGCATAGATTGGCTGTAGCCACCACAGAAACCATGTTCTTGTTTTGTTCATTGTCTTATCTTTTGGTTATTATTTTATTTGGTATTATAATAAAAGTTATCGTGAATTTGTTATTTAAAACGAAAAAAACCCGCTAAGTTTAGCGGGTTTTTGAAATTTATTTTTGATCTGCTTTGGCTTTTTGAAGCTTTTAGCAAGATACGCGCAATAATCACAACCCACCTATGTAGAGTTATGCCACCACCAACAAAATTGGTTATGTGCTAAATTAAATAGCTTTGCTAGTATCATTATTTTTCTCTTATCAGTAAACTTGCACAACTACATAGTTGTTCGTTTGCAAAATCCCCTATAGAAGACCTTATTATGGCGTTACTGTCAACTACTGATTTCCCTCAAACCATAAAAAAAAATGATGGTTTCTCTCATGGTCGCATTGATTTACATAGCCATACACATTGCTCTGATGGTGGTTTGTCACCGCAAACCTTGATAGATAGGGCGGTTAATTATCAAATAGCAGTTTTAGCTATAACCGATCACGATACCATTGAAGGTTTTCATATAGCTCAAGATTATATATTGGAAAAAAACATTCCAATTAAATTGATTTCAGGCATTGAAATTTCAACGGCATGGCAGGGATTTGAAATTCATATTGTCGGTTTAAATATCGATACTAAAAGCCCTGTTCTTCAGGCGTTAATTGTTAAACAGCAGCAAGAACGAGAGCAGCGCGCATTCTCTATTGGTGAGAAGTTAGCTAACAGTGGTTTTCCTAATGCTTATAAGGATGCAAAAAAACTTGCAGGTGAAGGCACCATTACTCGTGCACATTTTGCTAAAATATTGCATCAACAAGGTCATGTTAGCACTATTCAAAAAGCATTTGATCAATACTTAGGTAAAAAAGGTCGCAATACACAGCGAGCTTATGTAAAGCCTAATTGGTGCTCGATTGAACATGCCATTGACGTTATACATGCGGCTGGGGGGACGGCAATAATGGCGCACCCTATCCGTTATGATTTGTCAGCAAAGTGGCTCAGACGTTTAATTGTTCATTTTAAAGAAAGTATGGGTGATGGTTTAGAGGTTGTTCTTCCGCAAATGAATCCACAACAGCGGCAAACAATGTTAAACTATTGTTTAGAATATAATTTGCATGCGTCAATGGGCTCTGATTTTCATCATCCTAATAAATGGTCAGATTTAGGCCGTAATTTGATTCTACCTGATGATGCAAAACCCGTTTGGGCACTGTGGAAGTAATCGTTTCGAGTTAATAGTTACGAGTCGCGAAAAATATAATTGGAATTAGGATAATCTCATGAGTCAGTTTTTTTACGTACACCCAGATAATCCACAAGGACGTTTGATGAAGCAAGCTGTCGCTATCATTAATCAAGGTGGTGTCATCGTTTATCCTACTGATTCTGGTTATGCATTAGGCTGTCACTTAGGTGATAAAAAAGCGTTAGAGCGCATTTGTCAAATTCGAGATATAGATAAAGATCATAATTTCACTTTAGTTTGTCAGGATTTATCTCAGCTATCTGAATATACACGTATTGATAACAGTGCTTATCGGTTATTAAAAGCTAATACGCCTGGCGCTTATACTTTCATTTTTAAAGGCTCTAAGGAAGTACCTAAACGTTTACTTAATCCAAAAAAGAAAACTATTGGTATTCGAGTTCCTGACAATAATATTTGTCAAGCCTTGTTGGTAGAACTGGCAGAGCCTATAATGTCTACTAGTTTAATTATGCCAGGTGAAAGCATGGCTGAGTATGATCCTGAGCATATTCGAGATATATTAGAACACCAAGTCGATTTAATCATCAATGGTGGTTATTTAGGAGAACACCCAACCACAGTCGTTGATTTCTCCAATGATGATATTGAAGTTGTAAGAGTGGGAGAAGGCGATCCTTCCCCGTTTCAGTAACGTTGTTAATTGTAAATGAGTCAGAAGTTAATTTCTAGGGAATTGCTACTGACGTAACTGAGTAAAAATCATGTCACAAGACAAACAAAAACCTAAAAGTAAACGCAATACTAGCGATGCTAAACAAACGAGTAAATCGGAAAGTAATAAATATGGCAGTCGTGGTACGGGTAAGAAATCGACTGTTAAAAAAGGTCAGAGTAAAACCGATAAAAGTAAAACTACTCATAGCAAAGGTGCTCATTCTAAAGGTAAACAGATAGATGAAAAGTCAGTTACAGTTGATTTTCAACAATCTTCAATCAAAGGCTCTGAAAAGCTGCAAAAAGTATTAGCTAGGGCGGGTAAAGGCTCACGTCGTGAAATAGAAACGATGATCAGTTCAGGTCGAGTTAGTGTTGATGGTAAAAATGCCTTTTTAGGTGACAGAGTTGACGGTAGTGAACAAATTCGTATTGATGGACATCAAGTTAAACTAACAACCCAAGAAGAAGATATTTGCCGTGTACTTATGTACAACAAGCCAGAAGGTGAAATGTGTACCCGTAAAGATCCTGAAGGTAGAGCAACTGTATTTGATCGTTTACCGCCGTTAGAAAATGGTCGTTGGGTTGCTGTTGGCCGTTTAGATATTAATACTTCAGGCATGTTGTTGTTCACGACAGATGGTGAGTTAGCGAATCGCTTAATGCATCCTTCTCAAAAAGTTGAACGAGAATATGCGGTACGAGTTTTTGGTGAGATTAATGAAGCCATGTTACAAACACTTCGTACAGGCGTTAAATTAGAAGATGGCCCTGCGCGTTTTCAACAAATAACTTATCGTGGTGGTGAAGGACGTAACCACTGGTTTCATGTTGTGCTTTCTGAGGGGCGTAATCGTGAAGTTCGTCGTTTATGGGAAAGCCAAGACGTACAAGTTAGTCGCTTAATTCGAGTTCGTTATGGCGACATGGAAATGAAGCGTCAATTACCACTGGGTGGTTGGACTGAGTTAGGACTAAAAGACGTTAACTATTATCGTAAACTAGTACAGTTAACACCTGAAACGCAGTCCAAAGTTAAGGTCGATGAAAAGGCTATGGATAACGCCAAAAGTCGTCGAATTCGTCGTTCAGTGAAAAAACATCAGCAACGCCAGCAAGCGACGCGCCGCCGTAGAACATAATTATCAGTTACGCGTATTAAGTCACGAGTAATTAAGTGTAAGTTAGCCCAAAAGAAGTTAAATATACTATGCAGTATCAATTGATTGAAGATTCATTAAGTTTACAAAACCTTTGTCAGCAATATAAGCAAGCAAGTGTTTTAGCTATTGATACGGAATTTGTTCGTACTCGCACTTTATACCCTAGGCTTGGTTTGTTACAAATTTTTGATGGTAAGCAATTAGCGTTAATAGATCCCATCGCTATTGATGATTTGTCACCATTTTGGCAATTATTAACGGATGAAAAAATCACTAAAGTACTACATGCTTGCTCAGAAGATTTAGAAGTATTTTTAACAAGTGCCAATTGTAAGCCCGTTAATTTAATTGATAGTCAAATTATGATGTCGTTTTTAGGTCATGGTTTGTCAATGGGTTATGCTGCGATGGTAAAACATTTTACTGGCATTGAACTTGATAAATCTGAATCTCGTACTGATTGGACTAAAAGGCCGTTAACACAAAAGCAACTTAATTATGCTAGTGCAGATGTTGAGCATTTATTTAGTATTTATCCTAAACTGCTTGCTGAAACTGAGCAGATTGGGCGGTTAGAGTTCGCTAAGCAAGAAACAACATTGTTAATTGAACGAAAATTCAGCCCTATTAATGAAGATCAACTTTATCGCCAAATTAAATTAGCTTGGCGTTTAAACCCTAAGCAGTTGAATTCCTTACAACAGCTAACTAAATGGCGCTATCAAGAAGCTAAAAAGCGTGATTTACCTTTAGGTTTTGTTGTTAAAGAGAATACCTTAATGGCTGTTGCTCAGTATAACCCACAAAGCTTAACTGCAATGAATCAACTAAATGGCGCAGAAGTGCTTGATATTCGCCATAAAGGCAAAGCTATGTTGGCGGTGATAAAAAAAGCATCTCAAGATAGTGAAGCCAGTTACCCAGAAAAAATACAACGCTTAGATGAATACCCAGGTTACAAACAAATTTTTAAAAATGTTAAATCTTTTATACTTGCTGTTAGTGAAAACCATGATTTAGCGATTGAAAATTTAGCATCAAAAAAGCAAATCAACCAATTCTTAACGTGGTACTTTGATTTAAATGGTGCTAAAGCATTGAGTCGTGAAACTAAAACTCATCCTGATATTTTAACTGTTTGGCGGAATGAATTATTTGGTCAAAAGTTACAAGCCTTTGCTGATAATGGTTTTAAAGACTAGCTAGAAAATCTTTTATTTCTTGCTTTAATTCTTCACTATCAATGTTTTCGCTAGCAGTTTCTGCTCTTTTAGCAAATGTTAGCGCTTTTTCTGCTTCTTCAAATTCATTCTGTCTTTGTGCCATGGCTAAATATACAGAAGCAGTGAAGGTGGGCAGTTTTAATTTTTCTGCACTCGCTAAAGCTATTTCATATATATCCATTGCTAAATCACCCTCTTCGGTAAAATCAGCTAATGCCTCCCACTGTAAGGGGTGATCTTTAGGTGTGTTTTGGTTTGTTGCACAAAGTTTTTGCAAGCTTTTACAAGCATTGTCTCTAGCTTCATCATTACTTGTTGCTGAGGCATTAGCAATAAGCTGACAAATATCGAGAATTTCATTGTATAAAGGTGCTTTCATTGGCTTGCCTCAAATAATTAAAAGTAATGTAATTTATTATGTCATTGTATCGCATATGAATGTCGGTGCGTGATATATTAGATTTTTATTTTTGGAAATCTTAATTTCATAGGTCTCTGTTATGCTATGTGTCATTTATAAAAGTGCAAAAAAAGAACAAACCTACCTTTTTGTTAAAACGCGTGATGATTTTTCAGCAGTTCCTGAGCCATTAATGCTTACCTTTGGCACTCCTACTTTAGTGACATTAACTAATTTGGCTACCAAAGAAAAGTTAGCTTTTGCTGATTTGGAAAAAGTGAAAGCTAGCTTGAATGAACAAGGCTACTATTTACAGTTACCACCACCGCCAGAAGATTTATTAAAACAACATAAAGCAGATCTGGACGAACAAAAACAAACTAAACAAGGAGAGTAGTGAATGAAGTTTGGTCAAGTTATAGTATCGTTAGTCGCTGTAAGTTTTATATTAACGTCTTTTAAAAACTTACAAGCCAAAACACTGAGTGAAGATGGTTTTAAAGATTATGTTGTTCAGTTAAAACAAGAGGCATTATCGCAGGGTTTTGAACAAAACTTAATTGATGAAAGCTTTGTTAACGTGCAGTTTCATCAGCGTGCAGTAAAAGCCGATCGTAAACAGCCCGAAAAGGTTGAAACCTTAGATACTTACTTACCTAAACGAGTCCCTAGTTGGAAAGTCAAAAAAGCACGCGTTTTATACAAAAAGCATAAAGATATTTTAACGCAAATAGGTAATGATTACGGTGTTCAGCCACGATTCATTGTCGCTTTATGGGGCTTAGAAACTAATTTTGGCAAGTTTACGGGGGGTTATAATGTTGTATCGGCATTATCTACACTTGCATATGAAGGGCGTCGTGAAGTTTTTTTTAAAAAACAGTTGTGGGCAGCCTTAACCATATTAGCTGAAGGGCATATTAAAATTGCTGATATGAAAGGGTCTTGGGCTGGCGCTATGGGGCAAAATCAATTCATGCCAACTTCATTTTTAGCTTATGCCGTTGATGGTGATGGAGATGGGAAAAAAGATATTTGGAAAAACCAAATTGATATTTTTTCTTCTATGGCCAATTATCTAAAAAAAGAAGGCTGGAATGACGAATTAACTTGGGGACGTCAGGTTAAACTACCACAAAATTTTGATCTGTCACTTGCCATACCTAAGAATACGGGTAGTCGTAAAAACTGGTTGAAAGCATGGTTAAATACCGAAAAAACATTAGCGCAATGGCAAGTTCTTGGTATTCGTCGCACAGATGGCACCAATCTTCCTAAGGTTGATATTAAAGCTGCACTGGTTTTTCCTGATGATGAGAATGGCCGTGCTTATTTAGCTTATGATAATTATAAAAGTTTGATGCATTGGAATTTATCTTATTATTTTGTTAGCTCTGTTGGTCATTTATCTGATCGAATTAAATTTCCACCTATTCACTAACAAGTAACTTTAAATATGACAGAATTACAAAAAAACATGCCGTTTTGGCAAGATAAAACCTTGGCTGAAATGTCTCGTAGTGAGTGGGAGTCATTGTGTGATGGCTGTGCTAAGTGTTGTTTAAATAAGTTTATTGATGATGAGGACACTGACGAGCAAAGTGAATTGCAACCAACAGATCATCTTAAAGAAGGGGAGCAAGTTCTGTATTCAAACATCGCTTGTTACTTACTTAATGAAAAAACCTGTCAATGTAGTCAATATGATAAACGAACTAAATTAGTGCCAGATTGTGTGCAGTTAACTCAAGATAATTTAGCTGATGTGTTTTTTATGCCGCCAAGTTGTACTTACCGACGTTTGCAAGAAGGTCGAGGTATGCCGTCTTGGCATCCGTTGCTGCATAAAGGAAAAAAATCAGCAATGCACAAAGCAGGCATGTCGATACGTGGAAAAATTGTTAAAGATGATGATGTAGATCTGCAAGATTTTGAAGATTACATCGTTGTTTGGCCGTTAAACGACTTAGATTAACCTCATTTATATTAACATACTTCCTTAAATTCACAGTTGAAAACAAATCTATGAAAGTTCAACAGCAAAGCCTATTGTTTTTACATAGCGCAGTACTACTTTTTGGTGGCACGGCATTATTCTCAAAGTTAATAAATTTACCTGCTTTAGATATTACTGTATACCGCACGGGCGTTGCGGCAGTGGTCTTATTTATTTTATTAACATTACAAAAAAAGCAGATAACACTAGCAAGCGCTAAAGATTATGGTATAGCAATATTACTTGGTGTCGTGGTAGGAATTCATTGGGTTACGTATTTTGCAGGCATGCAAATGGCAGGTATAACTATTGGAATGATTGCTTTTTTTACCTACCCTGTTATTACTGTTTTTTTAGAACCGCTTTTAAGTCGAGCTAAAATTAATCGCAAGCCTCAAACTAAAGATGTTGTTATTGCTTTTGTGGTTTTAATTGGCATTTTTCTACTCATTCCAGAAATCAATTTAGGTAATCAAGTCACATTAGGCATAGCGACGGGCGTTGTCTCGGCATTTTTCTTCGCGTTAAGGAATGTTCTCCATAAAAATTATTTTAGTCATTATTCAGGGCCGCATACCATGTTGTATCAAACCCTAGTGGCTTTTGTTATGTTGAGTTTCTTTGTGGAAGTACCTCCAGTAGATATTACGAATGATGATTGGTTGCTTATTTTATTAGTGGGTATAGTTTTTACGGCTATGCCTCATGCTTTATTTGCTTCATCATTACGTCATTTGTCAGCTACAACAGCAGGGCTTATTTCTTGTTTACAACCACTGTATGGCAGTGTGTTAGCATTTTTATTATTAAATGAACGAGTAAATATGTTGACTATTATTGGTGGGCTTTTAGTGATTAGTGCCGCACTTTTTGAAACGTGGTTGGTAAGTAAAGGAAGGTAAAATAATTATTTTCAAATGAATGTTTAATAATAAACCTATAAGTGGTAAAACATTAGACAGTTAGTCTTTTTATCAACTATTTAAAGGTGTTTTATGATCATTGGCATTCCCAAAGAGTCGCTAAAGGGTGAAAACCGTGTTGCAGGCTCACCAAGCTCTATTAGCGCACTTATCAAATTAGGTTTTACTGTTCAAGTACAAAAAGGTGCCGGTAGTAAAGCAAGCTTTACCGACGAAGAATATAACAGCTCCAGTGCTGAGGTTGTTGCTAAGGCAAAATGTTGGAAAAGCGATATTATATTAAAAGTGAATGCCCCAACATTAGATGAAGTTGCCTCAATGAATAATGGTGCCACACTTATTAGTTTTATTGCACCAGCTCAAAGCCCAGATTTATTAGAAGCACTTCGTGCTAAGTCTATAACGACCTTAGCCATGGAAATGGTGCCTCGAATGACGCGATCACAGTCAATGGATGCATTAAGTTCTATGGCAAATATTGCTGGCTATCGTGCTGTTATTGAAGCCTCACATCATTTTGGTCGATTTTTTACAGGACAAATTACTGCAGCGGGTAAAATGCCACCTGCAAAAATCATGATCATCGGAGCAGGTGTTGCTGGTCTTGCGGCTATTGGTACTGCTAGTAGTTTAGGTGCCATTGTTCGTGCCTTTGATACTCGTCCTGAAGTAAAAGAACAAATTGAAAGTATGGGCGCAGAGTTTCTTGAGCTTGATTACGAAGAGCCTGAAGTTGATGCAAGTAAAGGCCCTGGTGATGGCTATGCCAAAGAAATGAGCAAGGCCTTTATTGATGCTGAAATGGCATTGTTTGCTGAGCAAGCCAAAGATGTTGATATTATTATCACCACGGCGATGATCCCAGGGAAAGCTGCACCTAAACTCATCACAGAAGCAATGGTTGAGTCAATGAAGGCTGGTAGTGTTATTGTTGATTTAGCTGCAGGAGGTGGTGGTAATTGTGAATGTACTGTTGCTGGTAAAGTTAATGATGCACACGACGTTAAAGTGATTGGTTATACAGATTTAGTGTCGCGCTTACCAAATCAATCTTCACAACTTTACTCTAATAACTTGGTCAATTTAGTCAAGTTATTGTGTAAAGAAAAAGATGGCAGTTTAAATATTAATTTTGATGATGTTGTTATTCGCAATATGACCGTTGTCAAAGAAGATGAAGTTACTTTTCCACCACCACCTATTCAAGTAAGTGTCGCTCCTGCAGCAACTCAAAAAGCCAAAGTAGAGCCTGTTGTTGAAATAGAAGAGAAGTCAAAATCACCAACAAAAAAATATGCTTTTATGGCCGCAGGCATTGCTTTATTTGGTTGGGTAGCATCGGTTGCTCCTGCCGATTTCCTGACTCATTTTACGGTTTTTGTACTGGCTTGCGTTATTGGTTATTACGTGGTTTGGAATGTTAGCCATTCACTACATACGCCATTAATGAGTGTTACTAACGCTATTTCGGGCATTATAATTGTTGGCGCCCTTTTACAAATAGGCTCAGATAACACTTTGGTACAAGTATTCGCAGCACTAGCAACTTTAGTGGCGACAATAAATATTGTCGGTGGCTTTAAAGTGACTAGTCGTATGTTAAAAATGTTTAGTAAGTAGGGGGTAGTATGGAATCTACACAAATAGCATCAAATGGTTTTATTAGTGCAGCTTATGTGGTTGCTGCATTACTTTTTATTTTTAGTTTAGCAGGGTTAAGTAAACAAGAAACGGCTAAACAAGGTAATTTGTTCGGTATGATTGGTATGGCAATAGCATTGCTGACTACTCTTTTCGATCCTAGAGTATCTAATGTTTTTATTATTATTGTTGCGATGATTATTGGCTCTGGTATAGGACTTAAATTAGCGAATAAAGTTGAAATGACACAAATGCCAGAGCTTGTTGCCATATTACATAGTTTTGTTGGTTTAGCTGCCGTATTGGTTGGTTTTAATAGTTATTTTGACGCAGGACATAATGTCGTCATTACCTCTGCTCAACAAGTGGCAGTGAATATTCATCTTACCGAAGTTTTCTTGGGTGTCTTTATTGGCGCGGTGACATTTTCTGGCTCTATTGTTGCTTTTGGTAAATTACGTGGCTCTATTAGTTCAAGTGCTTTGATGTTACCTCATCGTCATAAAATGAATTTGGCGGCAGGTGTATTAAGCTTTTTAATGTTGCTAACGTTTGTTAATAATGGCGGCTCGAATACGGCATTATTCTTAATGACTATTATCGCTTTGATTTTTGGCTGGCACCTTGTTGCTTCTATTGGGGGCGCAGATATGCCCGTAGTTGTTTCTATGCTTAATTCCTACTCTGGTTGGGCTGCGGCTGCGGCTGGCTTTATGTTGAGTAATGATTTACTGATTATCACTGGAGCATTAGTGGGTTCATCAGGTGCTATTTTATCTTATATTATGTGTAAAGCGATGAATCGTTCATTTATCAGTGTTATTGCGGGTGGTTTTGGCACAACAGTCGTTATAGATGAAGATAAAGATTACGGAGAGCACAAAGAAGTACAAGCAGAAGCCGTTGCCGATTTATTACGTGGAGCAAAGTCAGTAATAATAGCCCCAGGTTATGGCATGGCGGTAGCACAAGCACAATATCCCGTGTATGAAATGACTCAACAGTTAATAAATAAAGGTATTAAAGTACGGTTTGCTATTCATCCTGTTGCTGGGCGTTTACCAGGTCATATGAACGTGTTGCTTGCTGAAGCAAAAGTACCTTATGATATTGTGTTGGGTATGGATGAGATTAACGATGACTTTCCTGAAACGGATGTGGTTTTAGTTATTGGCGCAAATGACACAGTAAACCCTGCGGCTAATGACGATCCTAATAGTCCAATTGCGGGTATGCCTGTGTTAGAAGTTTGGAATGCAAAGGAAGTTATTGTATTTAAACGTTCAATGAATACAGGTTATGCAGGTGTTCAAAATCCATTGTTCTTTAAAGATAACACTCAAATGTTATTTGGTGATGCAAAAGATACGACAGAACAAATTTATAGAGCATTGTAATAACTCTGTTGTGGCTTTAAAATTAACAAGGTTAAGTGTTAATGCTTAACCTTTTTTGAAATGAAGGCACTATTCATAAATTTTATAGCCAACATCACAATTAAGTGATTAGTATCATTAGCTTTTTTGCTTTACTTTATGCAAAATCAGAGCTTAAATCACGATATGTGAAACTTAATCTAAGTTAAGTTAACAAAATTAATGTTTATTATGAATATTAATTGATTTATCATTTTGTTTCTTTTATATATTTCATAGACATTATTTGATGTCCATTCTTCCAATTAGGAGAGCGCTTTATGACAAGTAAAATCTCAATTCCCAGTTCAGGTGACAAAATCACAATATCTAACGGCAAATTATTAGTGCCTAATAATCCTATTATTCCTTTTATTGAAGGTGATGGTATTGGTATTGATGTAACTCCACCTATGATCAAAGTTGTTGATGCAGCTGTCAATAAAGCTTATGGAAAGGATAAAAAAATTGCTTGGATGGAAGTATATGCAGGCGAAAAAGCAACACAAGTTTATGATTCTGAAACGTGGTTGCCTGATGAAACATTAGAGATGTTTAAAGAATATAAAGTAGGTATTAAAGGCCCGCTAACGACACCTGTTGGTGGAGGTATGCGCTCGCTAAATGTTGCTTTACGTCAAGTTTTAGATTTATACGTCTGTCAACGTCCTGTTCAATGGTTTACGGGTGTTCCAAGCCCTGTTAAAAAACCTTTTGAAGTAGACATGGTGATTTTTAGAGAAAACACCGAAGATATTTATGCGGGTATAGAATATCAAGCAGGCACTGAAGCAGCTGAAAAAGTTATTTCATTTTTAACAGAAGAAATGGGTGTAACTAAAATTAGATTTACAGAGAACTGTGGTATTGGTATCAAACCTGTTTCTAAAGAAGGTACACAACGTTTAGTTCGTAAAGCTATTCAGTATGCTATTAATCATAATAGAGACTCAGTAACCTTGGTGCATAAAGGTAACATTATGAAGTTTACTGAAGGAGCCTTTAAAGATTGGGGTTATCAATTAGCATGCGAAGAGTTTGGTGCAGAATTAATTGATGGTGGCCCTTGGTGCCGTATTAAACATCCTAAAACAGGTAAAGAAATCATTATTAAAGATGTTATTGCGGATGCTATGTTACAGCAAATTTTACTTCGTCCAGCAGAATACAGTGTTATAGCCACTCTTAATTTAAATGGTGACTATTTATCTGATGCTTTAGCTGCACAGGTAGGAGGAATTGGCATTGCTCCAGGCGCTAACTTGAATGATGATGTTGCTATTTTTGAAGCGACTCATGGCACGGCACCTAAATATGCAGGAAAAAATAAAGTAAACCCTGGCTCTGTTATTTTATCAGCTGAAATGATGCTGAGACATATGGGCTGGGTTGAAGCGGCTGATTTACTTTTAAAAGGAATGTCAGGCGCTATTGGAGCAAAAACAGTTACTTATGATTTTGAACGGTTAATGGATGATGCTACGTTAGTGACCTGTTCAGAATTCGGCGATTGTATTATTAAACATATGTAAATTAAATATATGTAATTAGTCTTAAATATACCAAGGCCAGAGTGTTCTTTAAATAGCGCTCTGGTTTTTTTATACCTGTAACTCGTTGAGCTTAATTTCTTTTGTTCATGTGATTTATATAATATTACTGATAAAATAGACTTTTCTACATTTTCTTTTGTTAAATTAGTTGAGTTTATTTTGTCGTCTAACACCTTATCCCGTAGCGAATCTAATACAGAGCCTAGTCAAACGCCCAATATACAGTTTTTATTTGATTCTTTAATTCAAGTTAAAAAATCTGATTTACCTTGGTTGAAAAAACAATTAATTAACCATAAAAGAGTAATAACTCAGTTAAAGTCATCGAGTAATATAAAGGCAGCTAAACTTGAACAACAAGCTAAACAATTGAATAGAATAGCGCAAGCTATTGAACAATCAATCAGTGAAAAACAGCAAAAATTACAAAACGTTCCTCATATCAGCTATCCCGAAGGTTTACCTATTAGCGATAATGCCGAGCAAATAGCTCAGGCTATTCGTGATAATCAAGTAGTGATTATTGCTGGTGAGACTGGCTCAGGTAAAACCACACAAATCCCTAAAATTTGTCTACAGTTAGGTCGAGGTGTTGATGGGCTTATTGGTCATACTCAACCTAGACGAATTGCTGCTAGAACTGTTGCTAACCGCATTGCAGAAGAGTTAAATAGTAAGTTGGGAGAGCAGGTTGGTTATAAAGTAAGATTTAATGATCAGGTCAGTAAGCAAAGTTATATTAAATTAATGACTGATGGTATTTTGTTAGCAGAAATGCAAAAAGATAGACTACTTCGCCAATACGATACAATTATCATTGATGAAGCTCATGAGCGTAGTTTAAATATTGATTTCATTTTAGGCTATTTACGACAAGTTTTAGTTAAGCGCCCTGATTTAAAGGTGATTGTTACTTCAGCCACGATAGATCCTCTTCGTTTTGCAAACCATTTTGCTGATAAACACGGCAAAGCAGCCCCCATTATTGAAGTGTCAGGCCGAACTTACCCTGTTGAAATGCGCTATAGAGCGTTAAATGAAAACTCTCCTAGCGAAGGAGATAATGCAAGTGAGGCATCTTATGAAGGCAAGGATATTATCAGTGGTATTTTAGATGCAGTTGAAGAGCTTTCGCAGCTTTCAGATGGTGGTCAAGGCGACATTCTAATTTTCTTAAACGGAGAACGAGAAATCAGAGATACCGCTGCTGCGCTTAGCCGAGCTAATTTACGGCATACAGAAATTTTACCACTATATGCACGTTTAACCATTAGTGAACAAAACCGTATTTTTAAACCACATTCAGGACGGAACATTGTACTCGCTACTAACGTTGCTGAAACCAGTTTGACGGTACCGGGTATTAAATATGTTATTGACCCAGGTACTGCGCGTATTTCTCGTTATAGTTATCGCACTAAAGTGCAACGTCTTCCTATTGAAGCCATTTCACAAGCTAGCGCTAATCAGCGAGCAGGGCGGTGTGGACGTGTTTCATCAGGCGTTTGTATTCGTTTATACAGCGAAGATGATTATTTAAACCGACCTGAATTTACTGATCCTGAAATTCTTAGAACTAATTTAGCGACTGTTATTTTACAAATGCTCTCTTTAGACTTAGGCGAAATTGAAGATTTTCCTTTTGTTGAAGCGCCAGATAATCGAAATATAAATGATGGCGTTAAATTACTGGAAGAGTTAGCTGCTATTGATAATGTGGCTAATAAAACAAGAAAGCAAAGCCAACAAAATCAGCAAAGCCAAGGCACGCTATTAACTAAATCAGGTCGTTTGTTATCTAAGTTTCCAATTGACCCTCGTTTAGCCAAAATGGTGTTAACAGCCATTGATTTAGGTTGTATTGAACAAGTGCTTATTATTGTTAGTGCGCTAAGTATTCAAGACCCACGAGAAAGACCACACGAAAAACAACAAGCGGCAGACGAAAAACATAACCGTTTTAAAGATAAAAATTCTGATTTTATTAGTTTACTTAATTTATGGCAGTACGTAACAGATCAGAAAAAAGGTTTATCACAAAATCATTTTAGAAAACTATGTCAACGAGAGTATTTATCTTATGTGCGTTTGCGTGAATGGCAAGATATTTTTAGTCAACTTAAACTAACGTTAAAAGAGCAAAAAATATCACTGACATCTATCGATTATCAATTTTTAATACCTGATGCCAACTCTCCAACTAATCAGTCTCAAAAAGATCAAAGTTTGCCTGATAGTTTAGTATCAGTTCATCAAGCTTTATTATCTGGCTTATTAAGCCACTTAGGTCAACAAGACGAAAATAGAGAGTTTAAAGGGGCTCGTGGCAGCAAGTTCTTTATTTTTCCTGGTTCAGCATTAGCAAAGAAACCACCTAAATGGTTAATGTCGGCTGAGCTTGTTGAAACCAGTCGTTTATTTGCCAGAATGAACGCACGAATAGACCCTCTTTGGATAGAGCCTTTAGCGGAACACTTATTAAAACGTAGTTATAGCGAGCCTCATTGGGAGAAAAAGCAAGGTGCTGTGATGGCCTTTGAGCAAGTCACTCTTTATGGCTTGAATATTGTTACTAAACGAAAAATAAATTTTAATACTATTGAGCCTCACACCTGTCGAGAACTCTTCATTCGTGAAGCATTGGTTAATGGTGATTGTTTTATTAAAGAAAAATTTTTAGAACAAAACCAAACTTTAGTTGCCAGCATTGAAGCACTTGAGCAAAAAGCTCGTCGTAAAGACTTTCTAATTGATGAGCAACAACTTGTTGATTTCTATTTAGATAAACTACCTGAATCCATTGTTTGTCAACGAAGCTTTTTAGCTTGGTGGAAAAAAATCAAGAAACAAGATGAAAAGCTACTTAATTTTACTAAAGAATTCTTGCTTAATGAATCATCTAATGAGTTGTCATTAAAAGAATATCCCGACACATGGCAGCAAAATAACCTAACCTTACCGCTAACTTATCATTTTAGTCCTGGGGATATTGACGATGGTATTAGTGTTGTTATACCTGTTGCACTACTGAATCAATGTCAAAATGAAGGATTTGATTGGTTAATTCCAGCACTTCGTTATGACTTAGTTGTAGCATTGATTAAGGCGTTACCAAAAGCATTGCGCCGTAACTTTGTGCCAGCTCCTAATTATGCACAGGCATGTTTAGATAATATGAACGAAAACCAAGGTAATTTAGTTGATGCTTTAGCTAAGCAACTTTTACGTATGACGGGTGTTAGGTTACTTGAAGATATTTGGCAAGATGTTGAACTACCAACGCATTTAACAATGAATTTTCAGATAGTTAATGAAAATGGAACGCTATTAAAGCAAGGGCGAGATCTTAATCAATTAAAAGCACAGTTACAGGGCAAAGTAAAAGCATCGATTAAGCAAGTCGCAGAGAAGGGTATTGAAAAATCACAGTTGACTCAGTGGGACTTTGGTAACTTGCCACAAGGTTATGAAAAGAAAGTAGCCAACATGAGCATTAAAGCGTTTCCAGCTTTAGTTGACCATAAAAACAGTGTAGCTATTGAGTTGTTTGAGCAAAAAGAACATGCAGAGCAAGCTATGCTCAATGGTGTTAGTCGGCTTGTGTTATTAAATATTCCATCACCATTGAAATACTTGCAAGAGAAAATGCCAAACAAAGCAAAATTAGGCTTGTATTTTAATCCTTTTGGCTCTATTACTGATTTATTGCAAGACTGCATTCAGGGTGCTTGTCTTTTTTTAATACAAAGATATATGCAAGAAAATAATATTGCACATTTACCTAGAACTGAAAATGATTTTATCTTAATAAGTGATTATGTTCGTGCTGAAATTTCAGACTGTGTATTAACTGCAGCAATTAAAGTTGAGCAAGTGCTAAGTTTACGTCACGACATTGCAAAAAAATTAAAAGGTAATGTTGCACTTAATGTTATTCAGTCTCATGGCGATATTAAACAGCAAAGTGAAACTTTAGTGTTTAAAGGATTTGTTAGTGCTTCTGGCTTAGATAAATTAGATGATATTATTCGTTATTTAAAAGGGATTTTACGCCGATTAGAAAAGTTGCCAATAGATCCTAATCAAGATAGATTAAAGTTAATTGAAGTGAATAAAGCTGTAGATTTATATCATAATATTTTGTCAAAACAGAGAAAGGACAAACCTGTAGATCAAAATATTTTATTAACTAAATGGATGATAGAAGAGTTACGCATTTCATTGTTTGCACAAAACTTAGGAACTGCACAGCCTATTTCTTTGAAGCGACTGGTTAACCATTTGAAAGCTTTTTCGTAGATTGAAGAATATAGATGTTTGACACACAAGCATAAGCTCAGTATAAATAACTCATCTAGTTTTAAATTTACTTTTTATTACATTGGAGTACGAATGATAAGTTTTGATGACAAGCGTAATTTCTATCGCATGATGCTAAACAGTGACGTTATTGTCACTATTATTGATGATGAGGCTAATAGTCAAGTAACAGCGACTTGTCGAGATTTAAGTGCGACAGGTATGGCAATTGAAGTGGAACATCCTATAGCGATGTCTACTCACGTAAAAGTGAAACTTGATTCGTCCTCTGAGCAAGTACAATCACTTGATATGCGTGGTAAAGTGGTGCGTATAGATGAAGAATGTGAAGGCTGTTATTTAGTTGGAATATCTATAGAAGAGTTAGATTAACGGTATTTACAAATAGAATGAATCATTCTAAAAAATAAAGCTTCTACAATAGAAAAAATTTTACATTGTAGAAGCTAGCCTGTAATGAAAATATTACTACTCTAATTCCTCATCTGTAGGCTTTATGCTTGCCGCGTGGTGTCCCTTGGGTCCTGCATTTAATTCGTAATTAACATCTTGTCCTGCTTTAAGTGTACGGTAACCATCCATTTCAATTGTTGAGTAGTGAGCAAAAATATCTTCTCCACCGCTATCTGGACGAATAAAACCAAACCCTTTCGCATTATTAAACCATTTAACTGTACCGTGAGCCATACATCTACTTCCTTCTATATCCTTTAGCGTTTCAGCATTAATAAGTTAAGTGCGCTTAATATCTATTATTTTTATTTGATTTTAGTCTCGTTAAAATAGATATATAATTAAGCGTATACACAACTAAACACGCGGCTAAAAAACAGCCACTTATTGAATCGTAGATAAAATATGAGATTAATCAAGTGAATTTTATAAAAAAACATATTTTTTTAACAAAAAAGTTACAGCAAAAATTATCAGTAGAGACTAAGATAAGCATATGAGCAATTGGAAAGAGTTAATTGGCAGCCATGAGCTTGTTGAAGAAGAGATTAAAGAGGAAATAAAACAACCTCCTAAATATCACGTTTTCTTACTAAACGATGATTACACACCAATGGATTTTGTCGTGGATGTGTTGTGTCGATTTTTTAATAAAACGTCTGAGCAAGCTACCGATATAATGTTAACTATTCATTATAAAGGAAAGGCTCTTTGTGGCACATTTACTGCAGATGTTGCTGAAACAAAAGTGGACTATGTTATCCGCTATGCTCTTGAAAATGAGCACCCACTAAAATGCATTTTAGAAAAAGCCTGATATTGATGGCTAGCATTAAATAAGAAGAGTTCGCAAGGATATATATTGGAGTACCTATGCTTAATAAAGACTTAGAAATTTCCCTTAACTTAGCTTTTCGTCAAGCCAAAGAATCTCGTCATGAGTTTATGACCGTAGAACATTTATTATTGGCTTTATTGGATAATCCTTCTGCTATCGAAGTGCTTGGTGCCTGTGGTGCGGATTTAAATAAAATACGCAAAAACTTACTTGAGTTTATCCAAGAAACGACCCCTGTTATACCAAGCGATGAAGACGAACGTGAAACACAGCCAACGTTAGGCTTTCAACGAGTATTACAACGAGCAGTTTTTCATGTGCAATCATCAGGTAAAAGTGAAGTAAATGGCTCTAACGTACTCGTGGCTATATTTAGTGAGCAAGAATCACAAGCTGCTTATATATTAAAAAAAGCTGATATTAGTCGTTTAGATATAGTTAATTATATTTCACATGGCATTGCGAAAACAGATAGCAATGCCAGTGGCGCGTCTATAGATGAAGGCGAGCAAGTTGCGAATGAAGAGCCGCGAACTATTGAAAACTTCTCAGTAAACCTTAATGAAGAAGCGCTTAAAGGTAATATAGATCCATTAATTGGTAGAGATAGTGAACTTGAAAGAACGTTACAAGTTTTAGGTCGTCGTCGAAAGAATAATCCCTTATTTGTCGGGGAAGCTGGCGTTGGTAAAACAGCGATAGCTGAAGGTTTAGCTAACTTAATTGTTGATAAGAAAGTGCCAGAATTTTTGAGTAATGCAACCATATATTCTCTTGATATGGGCGCTTTACTTGCAGGCACTAAATATCGAGGTGATTTTGAAAAGCGATTTAAAGCGTTATTAAAAGATCTTGAGTCTGATGAAAATGCTATTTTATTTATTGATGAAATTCATACTATTATTGGTGCTGGTGCCGCATCTGGCGGTATGTTAGATGCTTCCAATTTAATTAAACCTTTGCTTTCTGCGGGTAAGCTTCGTTGCTTAGGCTCTACAACTTATCAGGAATATCAAAGTATTTTTGAGAAAGATCGTGCCTTGGCAAGACGTTTTCAAAAAATAGATATTGTTGAGCCGAGTGTTGAAGATACCACTAAAATATTACAAGGCTTGAAAGAAAAATATGAATCCCACCATGGTATTCGCTACACCAATGCTGCCTTACGTGCGGCAGCACAGCTTTCTGCTAAATATATAAATGAACGCTTTTTGCCTGATAAAGCCATTGATGTTATAGATGAAGCAGGGGCTAAACAGCAGCTTGTTGCTCCATCAAAACGTAAAAAAACTATCAACAATACTGATATTGAAACTATTGTGGCAAAAATGGCCCGAATTCCAGAAAAATCAGTTTCATCAACGGAAAAAGATAGCCTTAAAATGCTAGACCGTAATTTAAAGTTAGTGGTTTTTGGTCAAGATAAAGCTATTGAAGAATTAACATCGGTAATTCGTTTATCTCGCGCAGGTTTAGGTAATGATGAAAAGCCCGTTGGTTCCTTCTTATTTGCAGGCCCTACCGGTGTAGGTAAAACAGAAATAACACAACAATTAGCGAAAATTTTAGGTGTGGAATTATTACGATATGATATGTCTGAATATATGGAAAAGCATGCTGTTAGTCGCTTGATTGGAGCTCCTCCAGGTTATGTAGGATATGAGCAGGGCGGTTTACTTACTGATGCGGTAATAAAACACCCACATGCAGTGGTTTTACTTGATGAAATAGAAAAAGCTCATGAAGATGTTTACAATATTCTATTACAGGTTATGGATCATGGCACGTTGACTGATAATAATGGTCGAAAAGCAGACTTTAGAAATATTATTCTGGTGTTAACTACCAATGCAGGTGTTCAAGAAACTGTACGTCAATCTATTGGTTTTAAACAGCAAGATCATAGCTTAGACGCATTGAGTGAAATTAATAAAGTCTTTTCTCCTGAGTTTAGAAATAGACTTGATAACATTGTGTGGTTTAACCATTTAGACCATGAAGTTATTCAGCAAGTTGTTGATAAATTTATCGTAGAGCTTCAAGTACAACTTGATGACAAAGGGGTATCACTTGAGTTAACTAAAGATGCTAAAAAATGGTTAGCTGAACATGGTTATGATAAATCAATGGGTGCTCGCCCTATGTCACGCTTAATTCAAGAGCAGCTAAAGAAGGAACTTGCTAATGAGTTGCTTTTTGGCGAGTTAACTAACGGTGGTGTTGCTAAGGTTAGTGTGAAAAAAGATAAATTAGTCATCTCATATGAAAATAAAGAAGAGTTGATAACCGAAAAGTAATGCCAGTTTCATTAATTAGAGAAAGCTTTGTTTTACGAAACAAAGCTTTTTTTT
>Ga0209081_1000358_pt1 | contig 27574 bp, 31 predicted proteins | sample GOMGulsemesocosm_4_FD_184636 | JGI IMG/M metagenome (GOLD analysis project Ga0209081, IMG submission 184636) | Methane-oxidizing microbial communities from mesocosms in the Gulf of Mexico - GOM15B Gulf of Mexico (SPAdes) (version 2) | ecosystem: Environmental > Aquatic > Marine > Cold seeps... | reverse complement strand
CATGAGTACCAGGAGGAGGTGTGTTTGTAACCATCACTGCCGGTGCCTTCTTTTTCCATAAATTATGCAACATTTAACTAGCCTCTATTAACTGATTTAAACCATTATACGAATGGCAATAAAAAAGGCTATGTCCTAGAGAGCTGTTGCGGCACTCTCCCAACGGCTTCAAGCAAGCATAATTCAGGTGTAATCGCTGATTGGTAACGCTCCAGTAGCAAGCGCCAACCCAAATAATGCCCTAAATACTTGGTGGCCACACCATTAAAGCGGCGCATCCATGTTTTCAAGCGGCTGCCATAAGCATTTACATTCTGAACATGAAAGACACCTCGAGCTCGCGGGCCTTTGGTATGGATAACTTCATGCGCTATCCCTGTCTTTTTAGCAAAGGCAGAATACACGGCCGCGCCGTCGCTACAAAGCACCGCCTCTTTATCAATAAGCGGTTGAAGAGCGTGGTGAATAGTCGTAGCATCAATACGTTTTAGAATAAAGTTGGCGGTCGCTTGATGCCGGTCTCTAACAATCAGCACGGGGATCTGATCGCCTCCCGTACCGCGTGTTTTACCAACACCGCCTCGTTTGCGAGCCGGTCTGTTTAGTTGCCTTTGTCCTTTAAAGGATTCTAAAAAGAACGTTTCATCGGCTTCGACAATACCTTGTTCATGGGTAGCTTGGTGTTGACTGATGACATGAAGAAAGCGATGTCTCCATAACAGTGCCGTATCTTTGTTGATTCCACATTGTTGTGCAGCAGCCCTCAGAGAAAGACCTTCTATCAAGGTATTCATATAGGCGACCCACTGCTCACGTTTATGCAGCTTAGCCAACGGCGTTCCGGTCAGTGCGTTAAATGTTCTTGAGCATGCTGAACAACGATAACGCGGTAAGCCATGACTTGAGCCCCAAGGCTTGGGCTGCTCCACATGACAATGCGGACAGTGTTCAGGCGCTGCTCGGGTCGCCAGCAAGTCAAAAGCAGTGATGTCATGCGCCTTTAAATATCGATGAAGGCGTTGATGCTGACTGGGAGATAGCTCGGGAATATGCTGTAACAATCCGCTAAAATCACGTTCTTTCATGACAATAACCCCTCTATGTTGACCCTCTATTTACTTAGAGCCATCAACTTGCAACAAGTTCCTCTGACATAGCCATAAAAAAGCCCCAATTCAAGAAGAATCGAGGCTTTTGTTTATTTCTTAATCAAACGATTAATGACGCTATCGAATGATTCATTGACCTTTTTTGGAAAGCCAATATCTAGCCCAGTTTGTGTGATGGGTTGAATTATAGTTTTACTACCATAATCCGATACTCTCCAACGACCATTCGAACAACCCATAGCATTTACAACGCGTAAAGGTTCTTCATGGACCGGTGAAGGATTCATATCACCTAAAGTTACTTTTGATGAAAAAAAGTTTTTAAGGTAATACCAATGTTTTTCTCGCATTTGAGGTCGGTGAACTAAAAGAAAACCGTACACCAATAAAACAAGATTGAGATCAGACGCAAATCCGTTGTACATAAAACACTCCTATTAAATAGTAAGAGCGCCCCAAGGAAGCTCCCCTTGGGTTATGTGTATCTAAATCCCCTAGAATTCAGATAATTATGATATTAACTTCCCCTAGAAAGTTAATTTTTTGAATCTTGTTTTTAGTGAACAAGTAAACACTCTAACCAACAATAAATTGTTGGATCGAAAGTTAAATAATAGCACTTTCATCAAAGTCTTGGTAGTTATCGAGATGAAATTTGCCTGTTATAAATATGGTTGTATAATTAAGAAAATGGAATAATTAACTACACTTTAATGGATTACGTTATGAAAGAATTAATTCTTGCTGCTGCGCTGACTCTTATCACCTTTAGCGCCGTCGCTAAAGACACGTGGGAATACAAAACCACTAAAACTGGTCGTCTTTCGATGTCTCAGCCACAATACTTAACAAATACTTTAAACAACCTTGGGGCGAATGGCTGGGAGCTTGTCACGGTCCAACATACTGAAAAACAAACCTGGTTATTCCTTAAACGCAAAAAATAATTAACCCTTCAAATTAACTTTCTAACCCGGTTAAGACTATGAACTTATTAAATTCTTCACTACGCCCTTTTCGATATGGCTATAGTTTTCTAGAACTTAGCTTGTTTAGAGTGTTTGTTATGTTTGCTGCTTGGATTGTCGTTGGTTACATCTTATATAGCAATGGCGGGGCCATTGCTATTGCCAACAACATCCATGCTGGAATCGTTTCTGTCATAGCTGCTGTAATTTCTTTTTTCCTTTCTCTCATCAAATGGGCGGTAGCCGCTGTGATCCTTTGGGCTTATCTCAGGTCTCCGCCTAGTGATACGAGCACCATCACTAGCACGGCTTATAGTGATGACCCTAGCAATATCCATTACACAGGACATAATGATTGATACCATCTTTACCCCTTTGAAACTATTTTTTTGGCTCCGTTACCACCTTCTTGAGCTCCTTTGTCTCCAGATGCTTTCGCATCATTCCCGCCTGAACTCACACTAGACCCAATTTTTATACCCGCCCAAGCCAACATTCCTAGCCATGCTGCGGGCATTAGTACCCACGACATAGCTATAGCAATGTCGAGTACATTGCTACCAATTTGCGAAGCAGGGTCCAATGAATTTGATAAACTATTATTTGAGGAGATTATTGCTGCGAACATCTTTTCTTCTAAGAAATATAGCACTGCAAAAATTACCGTAAAAAACCTAACTGCGAAAATTGTAACCGTCGCGGTTATTACAGTTCCCCAAGCATAGCCACCTAATACCAATATGAATGGCAACACAAAGTAAATCGTCATTAGAGTTAGCGCTTGAATTATCGGCATGACATTCTGCATAGTTATTAAGGTTGTCATCATAAACCCCCAGGCAATACCCGTAGTTACCCCACCTACAGCAGTTTTCCCCATTGTAGAGGCGAAGCCTCCACCTGTAGACTTTAACCCGTCTAACTGCATTCTTTCCAACGAGCTTACCGCGACTGAACTATTTAAAAGTACCGTTTTAATAGCATTCTCTCGCTCTTTTGCCAAATTGTTTCCAAAAAGCGTCCCGAATGCGCCTAAACTTGCATCCTTCGCCGTTGGAACCTCACTACCTAGTCTTGTTAATAACCCGTTGGATGAATCGGTCCACCATTCTTTGCATGTCGGCCTGCCATTTGTCGGTGTTGATACATTGGTGTCATACTGAATATCTCTATTCGAATCATAAGCAAAACCTGTTACTGGGGTTTTAGCATGTTTTGAACTGTAAAGGCCTGCATTAGCAATAAAGAACTTTGATCCTACCCACTCTCTATCATCTCTGTCATATGAACCAGAATTAAACGCAGTTTCCCAAGTATTTGGGTCTTCTGCTACTGTTGACAAAGCTTCTAAATAACATTCATTATGAAATCGGCTCAAATCATCTTTCAGCCCTTGATCTTGAATTCGTAGGTTATTGATCTCGTATTTAACTTGTCTAATTTTCACACTGCAATTTATCCCAGCGATAACGGTGTCATTTATCCCTCCTGTCAAATTCATCACCATGTACCACCAGACAGGAACTTTCGCAACCGACGAGCCTAGAGCAGTTGTTGTGAATTTGCTGTCATACGTTGTATCAGTTGCACCTCCTGTTACAGAAATACCACCACAAGGTTCTTTGTATGTTTGAGCACCCACCGATAAGTTCATGAAAGGAGTCACCACAATAATAACTACGATGAACATAGTGATAATATCAAGCTCCATCCTCCTCTGGGAGACACTGGCCGCATCTTTTGCTTCTTGACTTTTATATGGCTCTGCAAAGTTCTTAATGATTACCGTAAAGAATGGAATATAAGCAATCCCTGTTTCGCTCAAGACACTCCAAACATTGTTATATAAAAGCCATCCAAAGATGGTCGTATATATTTCCAAATAGCTACCAACGCCCATTATGATGCTCCAGATATAAATTCAGCTAGTAGTTTTCCACCTAGGTTTTGGATAATAAAAACCTCAATCAGCCCGATATAAAGAGCAATTTTCCAACGTGAGTTAGTTGCCAACTCTAATTGAGATTCGCTCCATTCTTGCCTCTTAGATACCCAACCCATTATTTGATGCCAATAGCCAAAAAGTCCGACGAAAAAAAGCACTCGAAAAAGAAACATATAGTCTCTTAGCGAATGAATCTTGCTGCTAAGGACCTCTCCACCAATGTTATATTGCAGCAATCCCGTCGTAATAATGACTAGAAATGTTAAGCCACAAAACCAGAGCGTTAATTTTTTTATCATGGTTTTACTGCCCCGCCACTCATTTCTTTAATGTCGTAAGATCGAGTTGGTTTCAGCAATAAACCTCTGGTTTTACGCTTATGTTCTAGCGCTAATAAAACTGGAACCGTATCGCCTACCAATTCCTTTCGTACTCGTTTCTCAAATAACAAAGCTTCAATCTGAGTGTTTATTTTGTTGATACTCTTCGTAATATCTTTACCTTCTAAGGCCTGCGCCATGTCTCCTTCTTCACTTCCCATTAGAATCATTCTTCGTAAGAGAAGAGCTTTCTCAATGGCTTGGCTAATCGCTATGTCTTCTGATAGTTTATCGACGAATATACTTTTTTCTGCCGGTTTTAAGTTATGTAGTGCATCAATTACTTGTTTAGTTAACCTTGTTCCCGGCGCTGTAATCTTTTCGAGTTCATCAACTGTTGCGGTAGCTGGATCAGCTACCATATCCGCCATTATTGGTTTTATCTGATCTTTGTGTTTCGAGATCATGTAGAGCAGGCCCTTGCCTGGTTTATTTTTATTCGTATGTCCATCATAGGTCCATATTTCACTTGATCCTAAAAACTCAACTGAGAACGCCTTTGCTTCCTCTACGGTTCCCCATATCTCTTTAACTCGGCCGCTCCCTGTTGGGGCTCCTGTAGCAGACGGGGTTCTATTCATGGCTATGTTGTATCCTGCATGAACCATATCCGTCGGCAGTTCTATTCCATCTTGCCCCAAGCCACCTTTTAGACCACCTAACCAATCAATCCCGTCTTTCCCACCGTTATTGTCTACAGTATTTTTTGCAGATACAACATCGGAGGTTGCCGTTCCAACACCTCCTGTACCCATTTGTACTTTCCAATCTCTACCCACAGCAATTGTCGACCATTTCTCATACGGGTTAATTCCCTTGGCTATCTCTGCTTCCATTTGTTGACAGGTTTTTGTCGCCAAAGTGACTTGTTCTTGAGCTGCTAATAACCCCCCTTGGAAAAGATCATATAAGCCGGGGTTTGCTCGCTGAAGAATCAAAGCAGGTAATGACGAAATAGCTGATGTTGCTGCGCTTAACATCGTATTCATCATCGAGTTAGCCCCCGTTTTAATGTCATTTAATACAGCGCTTACACCTAAAGTCGGATCAAACTTCCCACAACTGTAGCCGACCCCCCAATTAGATGATGCCGATAGCGTTGTTGTAGTTTGATTTGTATTCGGAGCCACACCAACAGATTGTGCGCCACCTATTTGGTAGTACCAGTCACTTTGCTCTGGTGGCGCTTGTGTAACAGCCAACACGTTTTGAGAAAGTGTTGAAATAACAATTAGGGACGCAATATGTTTCAGCATAATTTAATTCTAAGGGTAGGATTGAAAGTTAACATCGTATAAAAAAGCACCTCTGATTTCGCAGCACTGATATGGCCTCCACAAATTCCATGCATAGTCACCAGTCTTAGAGACCTTTCCGCCTCCCCAACCTGCGGTAGTTGCTAGGTCGTTTGTTCCAAAAGTGCCGCATGAAGTTTCGGCATTTGGGGTCAACATTTGCCACTTACCAGTTTTTGGATCACCTTCTAACAGAGGGTCTTGTGGATACCATACTTTCATTCCGTTAGTACCCATATTTGGTCCAGAAGCGACAGGGGTGTATACATGCGGCTGCCCTGTTCTTGTCACAATATCACCTGCTCTTTGCGATACTACCGCTGCAGCTTTTGATGGTGAGTGTTGTGTTACAAAGCCAGACCGAGGGTAGACTGCCCCCCATGTATTAAGCGGGTAATTCCCTATTTCTCTCATTCCTGGGATTAGAGCTTGAGGATAGATGCTTTCAGGTAATCCCGTTCGCCACGCTAGTCCATCAATTGTCGACATAAAATAAGGGTAAAGCGGGAAAGTCTGACTTGGACAAATATATCCACTATTGGAGCCAACTAGTGCAAGCAGGGTTGATGGGTGGCCGACCACATCAACTTCCTTAAACTTAAAGTTTTTGTGACTTTTTTTATTAGTCGTACCAGCTCCGCTATTTCTATTCATCCCACCGCCAGCAACCGGTGAAGCCCCTATTCCGCCTAGAATTGAAAAGATTGCTGATGCAGCTGAAGATTGTATTGAGCCACTTGTAGCCCTTGCTTCCGTCCAAGGGTTCCCACCAACCCCGTTATAAGCACTAACCACTAAATCTGGGTTGTAATGACCCACTTTTAGCGATACTTCCACGTCATATGGATAAACATACCAAAAGCAAAGCCCTATTATTCGGTATTGCATACATGCCAAACTTGCTGAAGAGGATATAATTTCTGATGATGAAATATCTTCGGCCTTAGCCGTTAAACTGATTACAAGAAAAGCGCTTAATAAGAGATTGATTAACGTTTTCATCTAAGTCTCTTTGAACGTATGTTCATCGCTTTTTTAATATCCGTAACCCCATAAATAACGCTTTCCCCATTGTTAAACACAATGGCTGGGATTTTAGTTAGCTCATACTCCATGGCCTTTAAAACCCCTTTGTAAGGCAGCATGACATGAGCATCAAGATATGAATTTGGTAGTTCTTGTATTTTAGCTATTACATGTTTCTTAGCTTCAATAACTCCCTTCGATTTCAATCCTTTACTAAGGTGTTTATTGAATCGTTTAGGAGCGCTTAAATCATATGCAACGACTTCTACACCCCTACCATCTCTATTCTTAATTTGACCCATTGTTTCAAAAGAATCGTTAGTGAAAACCTCGATTAAAGAAACTGACTCACTTGCAGACAAGGTGGCTGAAAATGATAAAAGTGCAATTAACGTTACAACTTTAACCATTGTTCTCTTTCCGTTTTTTAATGATTTTCTTAGCGACCTCTTCTGCTGCCTGCGCCTCAGTGCATCCTATTTCACGCATGATTTGCATCCTTTCCGCCTTTTCTTCCTTTTCAGTCATCGCCAACGCTAGAGTCAGTGCAGGAGGAACATTTCTAAACGATATGTTTAAATCATCAGTGAGGATTACGCCTTCCGTATACTTTCCTGATGACTTTTTGGAGGCTAATAACTTTGATTTTTGCTCCGGCGTTAAATCTTTGAAACGTGCAATTTGCTCAATTTCATCCTTTGGCATAACTAAACACATCCACCACTCAAGCATGTTGAGCATTTTTCGACTAGCATCCGGGAAATCTTCTAAGTTTTGAGTTGCAATCCAATACCAAGCCCCGAGTTTTCTCCACATCTTTACAATCTTAATAACGTATGGAGCTAATAAAGGGTTGGTCGTAATAATATGGCCTTCATCTGTAATTACAATGGTTTGCCTGTCACTATGCTGTTCTCTTTCGACAAGGGAGTGAATGTGGTTCATTAACCCAATATAGGCAACCGTCAACTGATCTTCATAGCCTTCTCTTGCTAAAATCCCCATGTCAACAATTGTTAAATCTTTGTCCGGCCATGCAATACCTTCTCTGTTAAAGAAGTGACCTGCCAGCCCGTTACAGAATAACTCCATACCATCTGCCATTAGCTCGGCTCGCTCTTTACGCTTACCTTCCAAGCCGTCTTGATTTCTCAAACCATAAACGACATCTTCAGTTAGCGTTTGTTCACGACCTTGATATTTTGAATATTCCGCGCCAAAAATTATGGCTTTCCTAATTATTGTTCTGTCGGCACGCATTAGCGCGGCAGCCTCTTTCGCATCACCACCGGTGATCATAATTCTGGCGGCAATTTCCATTTCGCCCAACAAATCGCGATCATCATCTTCTTCGTCAGCAATATCTTCCTCTGAAAGAGAAAGTGGCTTTTTCTTAATTAATAACTGTTGAGCTAGCGCGAAAGGTGGAAGACTCACATCAGCAGATTTATTAAGCGTTATTTGATTCACACTTACGTCATGTTCTTGCAAGTAATCACCTAATAACCCGAATGAGTTACCGGCCTCAATTACAAATATACGCGGTCGATAGATAGCCAATGCCTGTTGAATCAAATATACAAGTGTTGCTGACTTGCCCGCACCTGTAGGACCAATAATCAATGCATGAGCATTTTTAGAGCGATCTAAGCTATTTAACGGATCGACCGTTAGTGGCTCCCCTCCTCTATTGAAAAACGACCACCCAGGATGCCCCGTTCCTCTTTCCCGCCCATAAACCGGCAGCATTGATGCTATCTGGCTCGAATATACTAACATTGACCGGTGACTATTCTTTTTGTCGTGAAGAGGGTCATAGTTCATCGGCAAGTTCCGAAGATATGAGTCCTGTATTAGTAGATCCCCACTAACATCAATAGGCTGAAGATTGACAGACAATAACTGTGAATACACCTGGCGTTCATGTTCTTTTATCTGTTTTTTCGATTCCCCGCGAATAAAAACAACCATTTGAATAGGATAAAGCTTATTGCCTCGTACAAGGTGCTGTTGAGCTATATCTGCTTCTTCGGCAGCGGCTTCTGATTCTGCGCTATCACCGTAACTTGCCTGCTTTATACGGGTAATGTGATTTTGTATTTCATCTTGAGGTTTGATTTGAATCGTGATGCTTAGAATCGAGTCTTCTGGGAATCGGTCAAAAGCAGCAAAAAGGTGATCACCTTGCTTTCTTTCAGCCGTCATTAAACCCACCTGCGGAACTCTTCTTAACGCGCCAACGGTCACAACCTTATGGGGCATTCTATCAAAGTACCACAAGCCACTTTGAGCTTCTGAATCAGGGCAAGTATGAACTAGGCTTTCTGCAAGATCATAGCCTGTTGGTAAATCATCATCTCCTGGATATGGAGCCATCTTCAGAAATGCTTCTACATCACCGTTGGTTGCCAATGGATTAGGGTTAAACCACTTAAATAGCCATTCGTATAAATCAATCCCTTTCGATCTCCATATCTTAACGCCTGTGGTGCTAAGCTGATTTTGAAATCGATCACCAATTTCATTTATTTCTTCTTGGTCTCTTTCCCACTCAGGCTCCATATCTTCCGCTATATAGCGATATATACAGATTCTAACTCGCCTAATTTTTCCAGCCCATGCCGTGCCGGTTGCTAAATTATCAACAAATAAACCGCCATGTTGTGATATTTGCTGATAATGCTCTTCGAGCTGGCTTAGGAATTCTTTAGAGTAACGGGTGCCTTTAGCTTGTTTTTTTATGTACCGTCTAATTAAATCTACTTCACTCGCAATATCACTGTCATCTTGCACATAAAATTGGACAACCCAGTTAGCCAAATGGTCTTCAGGTATTGTTTCTGTTAGTGATGTTTGAATAACCGTCTGCAAGTTAGCCATATATTCAGCTGTCGAACCTTCTGTTCCGATAGCACGCATTTCAAACATAATGCCATGACTCTTTCCATCCGATAAAACGAACGTATTAGATTTAGCATCATATTCATGCCAAGGTAAAAGATTAGTAAAAGAACGAGGGCTATCATGCATTTTTTTAATGCGGCTAAGCGTCGGCGGCTTATCAGATTCTCTTCTCTGGTGGCGCACGACAACTTCATCTTCATTAGTATTATTGAAGAACTCAGTTATGTTTTTACTAATCCCATTAAACATCGTCTACCTAACCTCACCTGGTAATGCGTACTGAGTTTTCTCATAAAGACTAAAGCTCGTTGAATAACCTGGTACCGGATGATTAGATGGGCCGGCTAAATGCGGGAATATATACATCGATAGCTTAGGGTTAGGGAGCGTTGGAAATTGGTTGTTTATTTCAGTTTCCGAAGTTCTGGTATACCCCTTTAATTCGTCACTTCCAGACTCAATCGACCTAGTTGGCAACAACATTCTAGGCTGTTTCGTTGTCAACGAAGATTTCATTTGGCCTTCATATACCTCAAGCATTTTGGGGCCTGTTTGGGGTAAAATACTCTCTTTATTCCCTGCCGCACACCCTACTATTGTACTAATCAAGAGTGGCGCTATAAAAAGCTTTAGTCTGGTTTCCATAAGTTAATCTCCTACCTTTAGTTTCATAATCAATCGGCAATTCAACGGTGATATGCAGTGCAACCTTCACAGCAGGATCAACATAAATCACGTCATAAGTTTGTGATTGTCTATCTTGGAGCCATTCACCTAACTCACTGGCCCCGCCAGAAAGGGTTTCATAGCCTGCATTTTTAACCGCACTCCCAGTAATATTCGTTGCGGCAGCCCCGGTTACATTTGAAACTGTTGTGGTTGTCTCTGCATCGGCAACTGCTTTAGCACCAGCCTCAAACCCTTTGGCAGCGACTCTAGCTAATAGGAAGCTCGTTGCATTGGATATTGCCTTACCTGACACACATGGAATCCCTCGCTCATCTGAGATCCATGCTAAAGAAGAGCTATCTTTTTCACTGTTACCGCCTGAATTAAGTGAGCCGTCGTCTGATGAGAGCGTTTTAATAGTTCCATCTTCAAAGACATATGTTACTGAGTCCATCTCGCCCCTAACGCATGATAAGGTCCAATCCCCTATTGCCTTGCCGGAAAAAATCATACTCTGTATACCTGGTATCTGGAGGCCATTGGCAGCAAGGTTATCCTTTCCAACAATAACTTTAAACGGGTATGGATCTTCGACTGTCCCATCAGTTGGAACACGGCCTATAAGGGCTGTCATGGTTAAAGAACCAATTAGCGTTGAGTTCCTTGGTACGGTATAGCGCGGTACGGTATCTGATTCTGGCGAACTCAATTTTGAAGGTATTCCATCTAAAAAACCTTTTTCACTTGAATTGTTTTGAAACCCTGTAGGAAACTTGAATTTTTCGTCTTCATCCGGGCTTGATGAAACAGGCTCAATCCACTCATCCTCACTCATTGAAAACTCATCAAGTCCAACACCAACGGGTATATCGCTAGATCCGATAGAACCAATTTGCTGCTCTAATTGGTTGTATTTAGAAAGCAAACTCTCATAAGGCACATTTAACGCACTGTTATTAGCAAGGTTGTCTGCTTGGATTTGTCCTCTCAACTTTTGTAAAACATTACTCTCGACCTGTTCTTGCTGTGAAAGAAGTTTCTTAGCTTCGCCTGAAAGCTTGTCGTTGTTCCTCTTAAGCTCCGCTACCGTTGCAGTTAGTGTCCTAATTGTATCTGCCGGTGTATCTGCTTCAGGTGATCCGGTAGGTGGGAAAGCTTCGAGCGTACTTATATCTGAATCACCTGATTTTTTAGAAAAAACCAAAAAGACAACTAAAACTAAAGCCCCAACAATAATGGGCAATAACTTATTACTGGATTTGACAGCCATTACAATGACTCCTCATACGGACGTTTTGATATTAAATACAAACTCGTTGTATCTCTTGTTGTCCCCCTCTCTCCAAGCGTTACATGCTGGAACGTAGCCGATTCCCATCTGCCTCTAATATCTCGCGGATCAAGGATAATCATGCTACTCGTCATATTTTGTAATTTAACTGCCGTAACATATGTCCCGTTAGACTGCCAACTAACCATAGGCACAGCCTTAATGATCTGACCTCTGATCAACGTGTCTATTTCATTATTTCGGGCTATCTGCGACCGTGTTACTCCAACAGGTACTTCAAGTAAACGCTCAGGCGAATACATGCTTTGAGCCGCAAACCTCGTTAGTTGCACATAATCAAGTGCAGGCATCACCCTTCCCTTATGATCAGCTACAGGCAGTTTCCTTTCCGATTGAACAAGTATCTCAATCGTTGATGTTTTTGTACGGTTCTCCGATGCCGCTAAATCAATCATGATGATTTTGCCGCTTTCGATTAATTGAACTTTCACCCGCTGTCTTTCAAAAGGAGCTTCTGCTTGCCAATAGAGCACACCATCGTTACTTATCGTTCTTAATTGGTGCCTGATAAGAGATGGGACATTAACCCGAACATTTTCAGGGAAAATAATCATTCTCTCTTTATTGATTGGCAGTGTTATAGAGATGGGTGTTTTATCCCATTTAATCTTCTCTGTTGCTCCAGCAATTAGTACCGATGGAACCATGCTGATTAAACATATCAATAGTATTTTTTTCACGTAAACCTCTATTTGGCTAAATCTTTAATTTCAAAAGGAGACTGAGAATAACCATCAAGTAGCAACCCCCAAGGGTTCGTATCGGGATTAGAGTCAGTGGCAACAATTTTTATTGGATAACGTATATTTACCTTCTTAATCTGCAACCCTTTTACATGCTCCGTTAATTCAAAATCAAGCCATACAATCCAGCTTTCATCACTAACAATGTCAACATTGTCGTCAGAATAGATACCCATTAACTTAAGCGTTCTAGCGCGCTCACTTAGCGCCCCTCCCGAACCCTTAGCAAGAACATCATCAAGTAGTTCTTGCATGTATTTCTTAGTGAAAAAGTGCTGAAGTTTGTATATGTTCTGGCTATATTCAACAGACCCATCTACTACCCAATCATTTAAGGTATGAAAAATATAAGCTGTAAATGAAAATACATTTGCTGGGTGCGACTTACCTAATTCAACAATTGCTCCGGAACGGGTATCTGGAGGGATTGAGACTGTTTGTGTTCTTGATAGGTCTTGTATCGTTAACCAAGCTCCCCCAAGAGTTATAAACAGGAGGATCACAAAACCTCTTAAAGTATTGATATGATTTTTTAAATTCTCATGATCATTTCTTAGGCTCATTCCTGTCCCTCCCTAGTGACCAATTTCCTGTATACCTAACCACCTGCTTTCGGTTGGTAAGCTCTTTTTTAAAAACTGAATCATTCAAAAAAAACCTAAGCTTGTGTTGATAATAAAACTTTGGCCGGCCTCTTTTAATTTTTTGAAGCAATGTCCCTGAGATCAGTACAGAGATAATAATCAACACCATTGCTGCGCCGAACCCCATACCGAAATTACCCAATATCCCAGCTGTTATAATGCAAACAGGTAACCAAACTCCTAATGAAATCTTTAATACCAACATCAACTCACTATTCGATAGTCCTCGTAGAATGACAGGCTCAACATTGAGCCTGTCAGCTAATATCTCTGGAATATTGGATTCCACCTAAATTACGCCTGAAGCCTGTCCAAGGAAGAAGGTAATCACTAGCAGGCCGGCAGCACTGACTACTGCTGAAAGACCAACTTCACCCCATTCTTTTTTACCCCTTCTAGCTTCATTAATATCTGCAATGACTATCCAAGCTGTCCAGAGGAATGCAGCAACGGATATAAATAACCCGATGACTAACCCACCGTCTTTGATGTAGCCTTTAATAAATTCCAGCCAATTCGTTGAGGTTGCCGTAACTGTGGATGGGTTCGAAGGTGCAGGCAGTGCAGCCAATGCTTGCGCTCCCCAAAAACTCGCTACAATAATTCCTTTCTCTATAATTTTTTTCATTTTAATCCTCATCTAATAAATACAAATACAAGCAATAATAATCCGCCAACTCGGACTGTTGCCCAGACCAAATCGTTTAAATCACTTGTTCCTTTTTTCCACTGCTGCATCCGAAACAACACAACCCAAGCTGCCCACAAGAAAAATGCTACACCTACCATGAGCGCTATAGTGCCGCTCATATCAGCTGGTGTATGCCCGACAGTAGCTTCAAATACCGTGCTCTGTGTGCTTGATAGCGCCATTAACGATAATCGCCTTTTAGCGCAGGGTAAGTCCTAGGTTGAGATCTTGGGGATAATACGTGCCGCCTGATACCTTGCTTAACCAACTCAAGGTCTGCTTCTAATGCTTGGTAATCGAATTGAATTCTCTGCTCAGTATCAGCTTGTAATTTTGCTTTTTGAACTAAGGTATCTAAAGCAGTTAACTCATGATCTATTCGTGCAAGTGTTTCTGCTTCTGTAGCTGAACTGGCAAATGTTGGTAGGCTATTAAGTGCCAAAAACAAAAGCACATAATTTATTTTTTTAATGTTCACGAAACCACCTCTTTATATTTAGGTGGCCATTCTCTCTAATCGAGATTTAGCAGCAATACTTTATGGGTTTTATATTTTTCTGTTTTTTAACAAGAATTTTAAAATACGGGGTTCTGTCCCTTATATTCCGCCTATTAAAGATACTTCTTAAAGGAGCTCGCCGTTATTGAAATTGATATTCCAAAGAATATAGCGAATGGCAAAATAACATAGTTGGGGTGAATCGTATTAGGCATTGCCAAGTATACAATCCAAGGCATAGATAAGAACGGGAGTATTGTTCGCTTAGCATTGTGATATAAAAATGCACTCTCTCGCCCAGCTCCCCACCGCCTTAAGTCACGCTGAACTAACCCATCAACTAAGCCTACAGCACCAAATAATAAAAATGCTGGGATAGCTAAAACTAGAATGGATAACCTCACCGCAAATAATTGAATTATGGTTATTGCTGCAACAATATAATCAGCTAGGCTTCGTATCGTAGATTTGATATGTATGATCAACCATTTTCCAGATGGGTTTGAATCAAAAGCCCATTCGAGCAACGATTCGAGTCCACTTTTATGAAACGTGTATTTTAGAAAAGTCTCGGAATAGTTCTTTGCCATCTCTCCAGGGTTATCCGAAAGGAGACTTTTTTTGAAGTCATTATTGACGTAGTTAATTTCTGTTTTAAGCATGTTTTGACTGTGCTCTATCCCCTCGTCCGGCCAGTACATTGTCATGCCTACCCACTCGATAATAACTGACATAATTAAGGATAAAAACAACCAAAAAACTATCTTTAATGTCGTTGCCAGTAATCGCCCTAACAGCGTTTCTGGCCTCTGATTTTGAACCGTTCCTGTATTCGACATTAGTTAGCCTGCCACCATTGTTCTCTCGTTGTATAACTAACTCTCATTTGTTCTGCAATTTGCTTTATATCTTGCGGCATAGCGTCATCATTACCCGCCTCTGGCAAAGGTATTCTAATTTTCCAAAGAGCCCCACCGTCCATCAACACGAATGCTTGGCCTTTTGATAATGACATTAAATCCGCCGGCGCTAATAATGGGGCTTCAACAACACTTAGTCGATCTTCATTTTTAGATGTAAAGTCAACCTTTGACTCAACATCGGCCGAATCATTTGCTCCACTGACTTCCATAACGGTATAAAGCTCAACCATATCTAATTGATCAGTAAATATCTCGGCAGTTTTCTTTTCTTTTACTCGAAGCATAATAATCGTATTAAAGTTACCGATTATTTGTCCTGCTTTTGATTCACTGCCTATGCGAGCTTCAATATCTGAGATTGTTTGAGTGTACGCAGTCACCTGGAACCCAGCACCACCCGCTTTATTAATCATGGGAATAAATTCATCACCAATTAATTCATTGAATTCATCGGCGTGCAAACTTACTGTTGGCTTATCGTTATTTTTTTCAGCCGCCGGAAAACCTTTTTCAACGCCATGCTTATACAAATCACCTGCTTCAGAAACCAAATCAGCAAACATCGTATTACCGATTGTTGATGCAACATCAAGATCCTGCATGGCATCTAAACCAATGTAGACCACCCCTTTCTGCCGAATAACTTGCTTCCAGTCAAAAATTGGTCGCTCATCGTCTAAATCCTCATAAATTGGCGATACCAACGCTGAGACATCACCGGTAATTAACTTTTCTAACAGAGGTAATAAGGAAGCAACAATTTTGTCAAAGTAGGTTTTATCGTATTCAAAGGCTGATTTAAGGCCACTGGCTACCATGTCATTTAAGTTACATTTATTTGTATACATGACCAAAGCAATGGCTAATTTATTACGGCCTCTCATTGGCATTGGTAGGCTTCTATCATTGATGTTGCTCTTTATTGCAGCAACATCATCTTCCCAGCCAACATCTGCTTCTTTCGATAGCCAATGCTTATAGTAATCAATTAATAGAATTTCTATTTGCTGTATATGCTGAGCTATTTGTCCATAATCAGGCCGCCGTCCAAGAGCCACTAGTGCCTGAGCTACTATATTCGTGAACCTCCACCCAAATTCTTTAAAAGCGGTTGATGAGCCCTCTCCCGCAAGTTGATTTGCTGTTCTACTCGCGACCTCTGTTATTCGATTGAAATTACCTATGCCGTTGTATCGTGCAGAAATTTCAGGGTGGCCCAAATGGAAAATAGTTAATTCATTTTCACGGCCTGCTTTTTTTGCTTCCCCTATCACTCGTTTCATTAAGTCAGCATCACCTTTAGGGTCAAACACTATAACGGTATCCCCCCTATGTATATCTTGGGTTATCAATACTTCTGATAGTCGAGTTTTCCCCACCCGAGTAGTACCTAGGATAAGCGTGTGCCCAACCCTTTCATGTAATGACATAAAAACATTCTTTTCATGCAGCTCAACTGAGTGCAGTTGTGGTTTCCCACCAATCGGCGGCAAGGCTCTTAATGGGTTAAAAGGGCTTTGTGAAAGTAATAATTTTGAAGCTTTATTAAGGATTGGTTTCTTCTCCCAAGCGACCTCCTTATCTCTAGCCCATATATAAGCTGGTGGCATTTCGATGTACTTACGAGAACCAGGGTGTAAAGTTTCCTTTAAACGCTGGGTATGCTTCTGGGTCCATCTAAACCCCTTTCCTAGGTACAGTTTATGGTTAGATAGTGGTATGTCTTCAGCCGCCAATGAAAACATTGGTAACCGTCGCAGTTTTTTTTGATACATCCAGACATCCTTCAAACCGACCCCTCGATAAATTCCAAATAAAAATAAACAGCTTGCCGTAGCATACGCAACCGGCGGGGTCATCATAAAGGCCCAAGGTGCAATGGCTGCAACTACAGCCCCCATAAAACTAGCTGAAACCGCCCAAATTTCAACTTTTGGTCGTAACATTACTTCTAAGGTATTTTTAGCCATCTTATTGTTCGATAAACTGTTTACTGATTAATACTGGGTAGCGCCTTAATCCCAACTGTTTTGCTAGATCGATTGCCGGTGCCGGAATTATTTTCAACCCTTTAGCCAGTTGAGAAACGTACTTTAACTCTTTCATTGTCTCAACATTTACAAGCATTCCAATTGCATTTATTCGCATTAAAAGCTCTTTGTTCTTTGCTAACCAGTTATATGAGAGTTGGTCGCTGCCGATCAAGAATATTGGGTTCGTTAAATAAGGTTGTTCAATGGGTCTTTTCTTCACTATCCCCGGTGATAGGTTCGGGGTCTCTATCGGTAATGGGTTAAAGACAGTAATAGGTTTTACCTTTTTAGGGTTATATATTTTTATTACGTCGGTATAAGTCGTTATTGAGACGGTCTTACCAGAGTCGTAAATAACAACTGGAGAGGCCCCGGCACCCGTCAATGTAAAATATGCTGTTAATCCTAGAACCTTTAAAATATTTTTCATCACCCTATCCTTTCATACTGTTTCTTCACGCGCTGCCGATAACCTTCCGCTCGTGCAATCTGTGCTTTTTTGCGGCCAGGTGAGTGGTAGCGACCAACACATGCCCACCAATCTCTCTTTCTCTTGTAACAGCTACTCAAAATCTTAGCGCTTACACGCATGTTGTGATAAGGATCAAGAGCAAGCCAGGGGGTTTTAAGATTTTTAGAGTGATACTTCCAGTTCACTTGCATCAAACCTATATCGACTATTCTTTTCTGAGCAATAAATTTATTAAGAGCTACCCATGCTTGTTTTCTATTTTTATACCGGTAACCCTTCCCTTCCACATTGAGTGTCCATGGCCAAGGCATAATTTTTTTATGGTATATTTTTTTTCGGCTTTCTGTCAGTGCAATTGCAAAAAAAACCTTTGGGGGGATGCCGTATGCCGTAGCAACTAATTTATACCCAGAAGGAACCGTTAAGCTTGCTGCGTATGAACTACCGGTGCTCAATAATACAAGAACTATCAAGCACAAAAATTTCATGCGGTTAGCGGATTTTTTTTCATGCTCTGGTTTATATAAAGTGCCTGGATGACTTCATCGATTAAAAGAGACAGCATTTTTTTGCCCATCCACTCCCTAGCATCTTCTTCATTCTCAATTTTAAATCCAATTGTTATTTCACTAAATTGGGTACCTTGATATACGACCCATTTTTGCTTTAATTCATTGAACAAAATGGGTTCTTCATCCGTATATTCAGGAATGACGTTTTTCAGCAATACAAAAATATGTTTCTTTACTTGTTCGATTGTTATTGTATTAACTATTTTTTGAACTCCGTTTAAGCAAATATCCCAGATTACTAAGTTTTTTAATCGTCGCTCAATAACAAGACCCCATGTAAATGGGTAGTAACGCAAATCATCAGGATGTTCCGTTGGTTTAATCTTTTTTATATCTCGAAGATTTCCTAAAGCAGTGTCTTCTGGATTGAATACGCGGCTCCATTTAGACTTAAAATATTCGAGGCTTTCTTGGTTAATGCTCACTATATCTGTCATTTAGATTATTCGCTCAATCTGTCCGGCTCTTAAAACTGCTGCAATAGGTATTTCAGCGGTCATTCCAAAGTGCTTATTTATTAGTGTTCGGTTATGATTTAAGGTTATTTTTCCTTTTATTAATTTTGTCCTATCTAGGCCATTCCTTTTTGCCCACTCACGTAATTTTTTATCGTCTTTTCCTTTTTTCGTATCAATGAAATAGATGTCTAATTGTGATCTTTTCAGGCTAGCCATTTGGCTCTTAATATAAGAAAAAGTCCTTTCACATCGAGAACAGTCGTTATAGCGCACAAATAAAAGGACTCTTTCGTTTTCTTTTATTGAGTTATCGCTTTGCGACTTATTTTGATTTCTTGCACGATTAACTTCGGCCATATTTATCATTTGTTGATTTGATGATAATACCTTTGCGGCGTTGTCATAAGCACGCTGAAACTTTAAAACTTTTTCAGTATCCTCACGCATAGCTTTAGCCCAAGCTAAGGCGTACTTCTCTCGCTCCGCATCATCTCTCGCATGAATCCCTAGCACTTCAAGTGGCGAGATGTTTTTTACACTAATGCTTCCTCTGATCCCCCTCATTAAGTGGTTATATCGATCTAACTCAACTTGATCGATGCCCCATTGTTTTTTAGTGGTGTTTTCTAGTTGGATCTTACTTTGACTTGATGCTGTAGTTTGGACTGAGCCCATGTCAATGGCATTAGCAATGGGCATTAAATTAATTAAAAATAGTGCTGCTCCTAAATATTTTTTCATATCAAATTATTATGAGCTAACCTTTAAATTTAACTTATTCCCTTTTGAATTAATTAGGATTGCACCGCTATTGCCGACATTACTAACTTCCCATTCATCGACTTTTTCACCTTCTCTTAGCAGAAACAATTCTCCACTCTCGTTTATTAACTGAACATATTTGAAACTTCCCCATGTATCAATACCGATAGCTTTATATTTTGGTTTTACTTGGGCTACTCGCCGTTTTTTCTTTTTGATTGTTTTTACGGCTACTTTTTTTTGGAAAAAATTGGTTACTTTACTTGCGAGTATATTTACTTCTTTCTTTAACAATTCGTACATTGAGGTATTGCTATCTACACGAATGATTAAATCAGCTATATTTTTTTCTATGCGATCTAGCCGATCATTAATTTCTTTTTTACTTTTGTTATTACTATCAATTAAAGCGTCAAGAGTGGCATTAGTTGCACTAATTTGTTGTTGATTTTTTTCTGCGGTTGGAAGCTCCACTTCAAACGAAATTGGATCTTTTTCTACTTCTTTAAGTGGTGTCACATCCTCTGCTTCGCAACCTGTTAAAAGCAGTGCTGATGCTGATGCTGAAACTGCACATACGAGTATAAGTGTTCGTGTATTCATTATTGTCCTTCCTTATTGATATACATTACGGTCCTATATACATCGTTTTCTCTTAGCTCAAACGCTTTGCCTGCTAGCATTGATAACGCGCTGCGTAAGGGCATCATTTGGATTTGGCGATGTGCATCAGGTATGTTGTTACCCATCATGATTTTTGTTGCTGTGCTTTGCTCGCTTAAATCAAGAAGAACATAACCGCTTCTCATAAGTAGGAAGTCGATTGCTTGTTTTACGGTTTTTAAGCTACTCGGTATTTTTGTTGATATGGTTACGCTCAACAAATCAAGTTGTTCAGGTAAGGGCTCTTGGCTAACTCTGGTATACCTATCCGTATTAACCAACTTTAACTCTGCATCTGCGTGTTTATACCCGGGGGATTCATCTTTGACCTCGATTGCTTGACCAATGATGATTTCTTGTACTGGTGGTTTAGAGTCTAATGAAGAGCAACCAGTAAGGGTTATTATTGCTATTGATGAGATTAGGTTTTTCATTTCAATATCCAAGTTTAATTATGGATATGATCTTCTATGCACTGGCTACCAACAATAATTAATGGGATTTATTATTGTTGGTTTTTTGACAAGTGTTGGTGGGGAGGTAACGTTTTATTACTCTCTTTGCATATTCATTAGGATTAAATCATGCACTTCTTGTGGTGAATCGATGTTCTCAAAGTACATATCAACTGATGATGTTCCAGATGATGAAAACTCAAGCGTTCCGGTTCTCATAATACGATTGACAAGGGTTCGTTTGACCGTAGGTGTTTGAATATCCTTGTAGCAAATAAGCTTAGTATCCTTCGCGAGGATACCGTGAGCTGCTTTAATGCCTAGGTGATCTATGTAATATGTTTTTGAAAAAACAGAGTAAAGATATTGAATGAAAAACATCCCAAAGATTCCAATTCCTATTAATTCAATTGTTGAATTAATTTTTGTCAGATACTCCAATGCACCGTTGTTATTTAATAACTTGATTATTTGAACTGTTATTTCTTCTGATGTAGCAAATAAGGTAAGGCCTATGGATAAGGGAACAAAATAATTCACTATCTGTTTATTTGTTGGGTGTAGAACAATAGGTTCAATGTTGTTAATAGTTTCATTTTTTGGATTGGCGGATACTTTACAAATGAAATCTGAATCTGCGGTTTGTGTAATAATGTGGTTTTGACCTGTTTTTTTAATTAAAAGGTCGCGTTCTATCTCGGCTTGCTGGAACGTCTTATGCTTTATAGGTTCCATCTATCAATCCTCTCTCCAGGTATTTTGAACGGTCCAAAATTAGCAATGGGTTCTCTTGGTAGAAGGTCAACATAGCGAATTTTTTGAGGTTCAAAAACGCCTGTTTTGTTATTAATACATGCTGTTTGCCCTGGGAAGACACTCATAATCCTGTGAGGTGTTCCAACCTCAAAGTGTAAACATTTCTCACCGCTATTACCATAACTATGAGTTACGTTATATATCCATAAGGCCCCCCAGTAAGGGTGCTTCCATGAAAGAATATCTTGTCTTTTCATCTTTGCTATACGCTGCTGAACGGTCCTTTCTATTCGCTCGTCGTATATTACTAGTTGCCCAGGATAAGTGTTGTATTTTCTTCCTTTAGCAGTGTCTCTCCAAATGCCTGCTGATGCCCTAATCAAATAACCTGCCTTTTTAATTCTGGCGGCTTCTGAGGATCCCGGAAGAGTAAAAAAATTGTTCATTTGAGTGTAATCTAATAGCTCTTGAGCTGTATCTTGTATGTTTTCAGAGGATAATTTTTCGCTTAACTCTGTATCTTGGTATTTTTGATTAACCGTTTCAATAGTGTCCTTCGTTGTTACTTGGATGCTATTAAATGTTGATACTGCGGTAGAGTTTATTTCGCTTATTGTTGGTACCGTTTGGCATGCTGAAATTGATACGGTGAGTAAGGCAAACGTTAATTTTTTTATCATGCTCTAATTTCTTGAATCTCAACTATTGCAGTCGCAATATTCCGTATATTAATTGTTTTTTTACTTCCAGCATTTATTTTACGATGGATTTGAAGGTATCGTTCCCCAGTTCTCATATGTTGATTTTGTTTCCATATATCATAGACTTTATAACTTTCTTCCTCCGTAAGCATTCTAGGTCTTCCATAGGCTTCGTCTAAATCAAAAGCCTTTCTATAAAATCGATATTTATTAGGGGTGACTGCATATTCATCAAACATGAATTTTTTAGTTGCTCCCGCCTTTATAAGACTTTCAATTATAGAATTTAATTTGTTTTGCTTTACACACGACATGACTGCCATTTCTAGTAGTTTCTGATCTACCTTAACTAAGATAAAGTCTTCGTCTGTAGAATTTATCATCTCAATAATTTGTGAATATGAGAGTGACTTAAGCTTATAAAGGAGGCTTGGTTCGAGTCCTTGAAGGGCTATAGTTTTTTGTACTTTAGTTTCTTCTGAAATGTTTTCGATGAGTATGCAAAGTAGATCGTATTGTTTTTTTCTTTCTTGTCTTAATGCCGAGATATTCTTGTTGGTTTTTGGGAGTTGATACTTTTGTAGTTGTTTCTTGTCAAGGCTAACGGTTATTAAGTTTGGTATTGAAGATTTAGATATCCGTTGTATTTCATCTGGTCTTAAAGGTGTATCGGGTAAAATATTGTGGCATGTTATTAGTTTTGACAATAACTTTTGATGGAACTGCATACAACTATCCTTGTTGTTTTTTTGATTACAGGCTCAATTTAGTTAATCCGAAGCATAAGCCTGATCTATTTGATAATACTTCCTATTTGTATACCCGTCTATTGTTTTTTACTTTTATGCTCTATGGGTTTTAGCATTTAGTACTCTCCTATAGTTTTAATAATCTATTGTTAAAAATCTTAATAATTGATTATTATCGAAGGCCTTATATAACGTGGACTCAAAGGATTTAACACTTATTTGGAATTAGAAAACACTTATTTGGAATACGAGGTTTTATTATTTGGAATACGGGATTATTTATTTGGAATACGTTGTGGATAAATTGTGGCTTAAAAAGCTTTTATTACCGACATGAAATGAGTATTTATTGGTTTATGTAACTTATTCCATTAAGTTTCCGGCATTACGCTTGTTTGATTTTCCTTATCTAGACCTTAGTTTAATCACATAATAGGTACCTACTTTTTTTATCCTCGATCTAAGTGGACTACCTACGCTGTAGGTTTAACGTTCTAATCTCTGGTAAAAGGTAGTGATTGTCTTCTTTTGAATTCAGGCTTAGCCTTTCCCGTATAGAAACCTTAATTATGTGGTTTTGAAATAGCTAATAAACTATTGGCTATCAAATAAAGTAACGTGGCTTGGTTATAGTGCCTGTAATGAACTGTGGATTTCCGGTTGGTGTAGGCCTTCCTTACTTCAGTCTTAGTAATCTTTTGTTAAAGATCTAATAATTGTTGGATATTGAATCCCTTGTGTAGCTTGGGTTTGAAGCATTTAATACTTATTTGGAATACGAAAACTTTTATTAGGAATACGAGGTTTTGTTATTTGGAATACGAAATTATTTATTTGGAATACGTTGTGGGTAATTTTCTATCTAATAGGTTCCTGTTAGCAGGCATATTGCGAACTAAACCATGTGATTATCTTGATTTTGGTATTGCATTAGCTCTCTTTTATGGAAGAGCCCGTTATTTGGAATGATAAACGTATTTTGCTCGGGCTAAGGATGATGCATGTTTTCGTTCGTTCTTAGGATTATTTTGATTCCATTAACTATTGTATTGATTAGATCATTTGTGTAGAGAGGGTTTTTTCAAGTACTTTTGGGTTACTTTGCTTGACTCTTCCCGCTCCTTTTTTTGAACAAGGAATTTATGTTTAGTCATAGTTCCGACGTATTTATCTTCTTGGTCCGGAACTATCGTTAGCTGCTGGTTGTTTAAAGTTATTAAGTAGCCGAGGATATTGACGTTTTGGATCTTTAGAACGCCACTCTTTTTCTTGGTTGGCCTGGCCTCTTCCTGTCTATCCTCAAGAAGTTTTATGAAGGAAGCAGAAAAGTCGCTATAGGCCATTGTTGGCGCTGTATCTTTCCATAAAGTTTTCAACTTAGGGGTAAGTAGTTTTCCTCTCTGGCCAAGTTTTTTTCGACAGTAAAAATGAAGTGCGATTGCTAGTGGTTTACTTTCCTTCATGATCGAGGGTGTAACGGTGAAAAGGTTGTATACACCATCAGCAGCGATTCTATTAACAAGGTCTGTTGGAAGCTCAAAGCTTATTGCTGTTGGGATCTTTTGGTTTTCTTTTAAAGTTCCTACGCCAGCTAGTTGCTGGATTAATTGGTGGGTAGAGAAGCCGAAGTTTGAGGTATCAAATCGTTCGTTTATTTCATGGAGTTCGCTTGCCGGAAGATCCCCAAACGTAAACATTGTTCCGTTCCATTGCTTTAAGTGGTTTAAGATGTTGATCCGGTGCCCTCCCTCATTAGGGGTCCGCATAACCTTTAGTATTTGAGAAAGTTCAATAGTAAACCTCTTTAAAGGTTCTGTACCTTGTTTCTTTCTGTCCTTGATGATGATTTCGGCTATCGTTAGAAGCGCAATAATTGTTTTGATGGAGCGTATAGTAGGTATCCGGCTATCAACTTGGGACGTTACGGTTATGGGTATCCTCGTTCCCTTAAATGATACCGAAGAATCAATTTGTTTTATTTGGCTTTGGTCATTTATTGGTAAAACGGCAGCTATTATTTGACACCAAAAGTCATCAATTCTTACGGCTTGATTTTGCGCCACATCTATTTCGTTTTGTTCGGTGCTTGGTTCCATCGGTAAGTGTGTGCCAGTTAAGACTCTTCCTGTTAACTGAGGGAGCTTTTCGTCAATTAAGTTAACCTCGTATAATGTCGCCCCTCTTCCTTTCATCCCTTTTTCTTTAGGGATGGTTTTTTTGGAAACAACATCTAAGTCGCACAAAGGTTGAAGTCTTTTACGAAGAGCTGACGATGATATAGGTTTTGCAGTTCTTAATTTGTTGTCCTGCTCAATTTCCCATAGGTGTGTACGTAATGATTTTGAATCGACGGTTCTTGTCTCCGTTTCGGCACATAACTCAAAAATGGCGGATATGATTGATTTTTCTTTTTCGCCAAGTTTTTCACTTTGAGTTAAGTCGGAGAGGGCGCTTGCCGAGTTCTCACCAAACGTGAAGTAAGGGGGTTCCTGTTCAGGGCTAGGCTTGAATTGAATTCGCGCATCTGCGCTTTTTTTATTTCCTTTGCCTTTTATGCTCATAAGCTCTTGTTTGCTTTAGTTTTGTTTGGTTTTTATCGGTGAAATCAATTGATTTAATTAGTTTCTACTTCTTCTGTTCTTTATGTGCGATGGCCCTATTTTGATAAAACGCGCACCTGCGCATTTTATGTCTACTTCGACCTAAAATAACGCAAGTCATTGTTTGTAAAGCGATTAGCTGCACTATTCCCGTGGGTTTAATTGAATTTAATGTTTCTATACTTTCTTTACATCGAGTTTTTAGGGATTCTTTTGTTTGATTTGTTATTCGTCATAGTATACGATGAAATAAATATAAACAAGGAGTTACTATAATGCCAATGTACAACGGGCTTCCTGTCTTATCCGTTTCTCTTCGAAAAGGTGGGGTTGGGAAAACATTGTTTGCTGTTTTATTGTCTCAATATTTTGGTCATGTAGCCAAGAATAAAAGGAAGGTGTTGTTAATAGATTTAGATACTCAGCAGAATGCTTCTGAGAGTGTTTTAGAAATGGATGGATCCGCCTCCGCAGGTGACCATAAGGTGCCGCCTGTCCATCCTGATTTTGATGAAAGCGACCCTGAAACGGATGGATGGAATGGAATATCTTCTTCGGCTGATATTTTTCATGGTGACGATCCTATTATTGCTCCTTACCCAACACGTTTTGAGAATCTCGATGTATTACCGGCGGTTGGGGCTGCATTGCAGGCGGTTGAAATGGTTAGGTCCGAAGAGGTTAAGGAAATGATTTATGAAAGACTCAAGGATTTTTTCAGTGACGCTGATGTTCAGGATGCATATGATTTGGTGATTATTGATACGCCTCCTGGTAAAGGAGCTATTAATAGATCCGTTCTTCGTGCGGTAACTCATGTTCTTTACCCTGTAGTGCCAGAGGAGAAGCCAATGAATGGATTAAGAGGGATGCTTCAGTTCGAAAGGACGGAGAGGCGATATAGAGATGAGCCGATTAATGTAGTTGGGGTGGTTCCAAATATGGTTAATATTCAAACCACGCTTCATAGAGATAACTTAGATGTTTTAAGAGAAGATCCAATCATTGGCCCTTTACTTACCGAATTTTATATTGGTGAGCGCATAGCTTTTCCGACTATAGATAAGCCGAATATTTCTCCGGATACAATTTGGAAGTTTAAGAATTACCCGGAAGCCAGGCATGAGGCCTATGAACTTTGTGAGTTTGTTGAAAAGAAATTATTTGGTTCTGAAGCGGAAAAGGTTGCCAGTTTATGATGTTTAAAAAAGGTTCTAAGAATAGAGCAGGGGTGCCGTCAAAAAGGAACGCTGGTTCGGGAATTGAGGCCAGTAAAATTGAATATTATGCGGCTCGGGAGAGTGGTAAAGGAAATATTGAGTTTTTACAACTTAGTGATATTTCGATGGATGAAACCAACCCAAGAACTAAAGGGGTAGACGCCTCTATCTTGTTAAAGGTTATACGCGATTTTTTGATTATTGATCCTGCGCATAAGGAATATAACCAAACACTTGTGGATGAGTTCGATGAGGAAATGAGTGAGGCTATTAGTTTGGTTTGCAGTGATCCAGGCTTGTCAACTGAGAGGCGAGAGACGGTATCTAAGTTATTTGAGAAATTAATTCCTCTTCGGGACAATATTCGCTTACTGGGTGTTATTCAGCCAATCGAAGTTATTAGAAATGGCAGGGATAAGTATTCTATAGGGTATGGTCATCGTCGTTTTCTTGCTTCTGTTTTGGCGGGAGAGAAGGGGATTTTTGCAAGAATCGTTTCTGAAGGGAAGGAGGGCGCTAAGATCACCCAGCTGTCGGAAAACGCTCACCAAGAAGGACTGTCTTTGTCTTCAAAGCTTGAGTCATTAGTTCAGGCTATGGAGGAGCAGGGGTTAGATATGCAAAGCGAGAAGGCGATAGTTGTTTCTCGAAAGTTGGGGCTGGACAGGACGTACGTTCAGTTCTGTTTGAGTATCTTGCGCTCAGGCCATACAGATTTGCTTGATGTTATTAATAGCGGCCTTATGGATAGCTTAAGAGGCGCGGCTGTATTAGCTCGTTTGAGTAAAGATGATTTAAAGCGTGCGCTGGATGAATTAAAGAATGGGGGAGCTTCTTCTTTAACTGAGGGTGCTGCGGAGGTGGTTGAGAGAATAGCTGAGCCTATTGATGTTGTTAAAAAACGAGGGGTGAAGCGAAAGTTTGTCGTTACACCTAAAATTGAAGATCCATCTGTGTTTTCTCTAATCATGGCGAAATTTGATGCT
>Ga0209081_1000357_pt1 | contig 27578 bp, 20 predicted proteins | sample GOMGulsemesocosm_4_FD_184636 | JGI IMG/M metagenome (GOLD analysis project Ga0209081, IMG submission 184636) | Methane-oxidizing microbial communities from mesocosms in the Gulf of Mexico - GOM15B Gulf of Mexico (SPAdes) (version 2) | ecosystem: Environmental > Aquatic > Marine > Cold seeps... | reverse complement strand
AGGTAAAGTTCTGAATGTTCCTTGGGGGTTGCACTTTGATGCATACACCAACCAATATAAAAAAACTTGGCGTCCTGGCGGACATAAAAACCCAATACAGCGACTAGCATTCAGACTTGGCAAAAAACTTTTTCTGAACAACCCGAGTAATAAAGCAGAAAACATTAAAACCATCAAAAGCAAGACTCTTGCCGAAAAAGTTATTGATTACGCACGCTGGGCGCCTAGTGGTGATAATGCTCAATGCTGGAGATTTGAGCTGATTAATGATCTTTCATTTATTATTCATGCAACAGACACAAGGAAACAAGTTGTATATGATTTAGACGGACATTCAAGTCATTTAGCACATGGTATTTTGCTTGAAACTATTGATATAGCAGCTAGCAAGTTCGGCTTAAGATCTGATATTGAAACTGATTTGTCAAATGATGAAAATATAAAGTTTTCTGTCACTTTGAAAAGTGATGATAGCCTCACTGAAAGTGTTTTAGTTCCTTATATTAAAACAAGAGCAGTACAACGAAGATCAATGGGCACCCGAAAATTAACAATGGCAGAGAAAGTAGAACTTGAAAGCGCATTGGACTCAAAATTTAATTTACAGTGGTTTGAATCTTTTGAACAAAAACTAGCTATTGCCAAACTTAATTTTTGTAATGCAAAAACGCGTTTAACGATGAAAGAAGCCTTTGCTGTACACAAAGAAATTATTGAATGGAATGCTCAATTTAGTGAAACAAAAATTCCAGAACAAGCATTAGGTGTTGATTGGGTCACTGCTAGATTGATGCAATGGATGTTCAAGAGCTGGAATCGCATTAAATTCGCTAACAAATTTTTAGCTGGAACCATACTTCCACGTATTCAGTTAGATTTTATTCCAAGTTTAAAGAGTAGTGCGCACTTTGCCTTGAAAGCAGAAAAAGAAATCTCTACAACTGAAGAGTATATTGAAGCAGGTAGAAATCTACAACGTTTATGGTTAACAACAACAAAGCTAGGTTTAGGTTTTCAGCCAGAACAAACACCAGTAATTTTTGCTAAATATTTAAGAAAAGATATTCAATTTGCTGAAGAGAAAGCAGTAGTTGCAAATGCAGAAAAGGGTAAAGTAATGTTTGATAGTATTGTATCAAGCTCTAGTCATACGGTTTTCTTAGCTAGAGTAGGAAGGAGTGAGTTACCTGAATCACGGTCAACACGATTGCCACTTGATAAACTAATACTTAATAAAAAAACTACCCCTTAAGTAAATATTCTATACAGAAGCCTTTAAAACTCGCTGAAACGAGTTTTAAAGGGTAACATAAATATATGACCATTTTTTTTCACGACCTCATCAATAAGAGCTCAGCTCTTTATCCAAACACTATTGCATTAACGCTTAAATCTCAAAAGTTAACCTATCAAGATCTATATCACCAAACAAAAAAAATATCTAATAGCCTAATAGCTTTAAACATAGAAAAATTTGATCGCATAGGTATTTATCTGCCAAAAACCTTTGAAACTGTAAGTTCTTTTCTCGGGATAAGTACTGCTGGAGCTGTTTTTGTTCCTATGAACCCCATTTTAAAGTCCCAACAAGTTCAACACATTATTAGTGATTGTAATATTAAAGTGCTCATTACCAACCAAGCTCGTTTAATATCAATAAAATCAATTATCAATAATTTCAATAAATTAACCCATGTTGTTGTTATTGGTGACAATACCAAAGACTATAAAATCAATAATACTACAATAATTTCATGGTCTTCTTTTTTATCCTTGCATCCAAAAAGGGGGAGAATTTACTCTATTACAGGAAATGACATTGCTGCTATTTTATATACATCAGGAAGTACAGGAATGCCAAAAGGTGTAGTACTTTCTCACAGCAACCTCATTGAGGGGGCTCGATCAGTTGCCCAATATTTAAAAAACACTAACAACGATAATATTTTAGCCGTATTACCATTCAGTTTTGATTACGGTCTTAGTCAATTAACAACAAGCCTTTTAGTAGGAGCAAATTGCGTACTGTTTGATTATTTAATACCTGCTCATATTCCTAAGGCTATTATTCAATATAAAATAACAGGCTTCGCAGCAGTCCCTCCTTTATGGGGACAATTATGTAAAATTAACTGGCCAAGCAATGCAGGAAAAACGCTGCGTTACTTCACAAATTCAGGAGGTGCATTACCGACAGCGCATTTAACTAAATTAAGAAGGTTTATGCCCCATGCAGAGCCTTATTTAATGTATGGGCTAACAGAAGCTTTTCGCTCTACTTACCTTGCTCCTTGTGAGATTGACACAAAAGAAGGATCTATAGGTAAAGCAATACCCAATGCAGAAGTATTAGTGCTTCGAGAAGATGGCACAGAATGCGATATAGACGAAGTAGGTGAACTGGTTCACAAAGGCCCTCTAGTAAGCCTAGGTTATTGGAATAATGCTGAAGAAACGGCTAAATGCTTTAAAGAAATATCTAAAGAATTACCAGAAGTAACACCGACAGAGATCGCAGTGTGGTCAGGTGATTTTGTAAAAAAAGATCATGACGGCTATCTTTTTTTTGTTAATAGAAAAGATGATTTAATAAAAACGTCTGGCTACCGTGTAAGCCCTATTGAAATTGAAGAAGTTCTATACCAACATAATGACATAAAGGAGTGTGCCGTTATAGGTGTGCCCCACCCTTTTTTAGGACAGATTATTTTAGCTCTGATTTCTTTATCCAGTCAACGCAATGAACTAGCAATCAAAAACTCTATTTTTACACTTTGCCAAAAAAAATTGCCTACCTTTATGCTCCCTAAAAATATCATTATCGTAAAAGAGATACCGCACAATACTAATGGTAAAATTGACAGAAGTCTTATAAAACAACATTACTTTAACTACGCTACGGAATAACATAAATGAAAAAGCATCATGAAAATATGGATCAATTTCAGCTAGAAAAAAACAGACTTCTCATAGGTGGAAAATCACTTTCACAAATAGAATTACTCGTTAGTGGAACACCATATTATGCTTTTGATCGACAAATAATAACACATACAATTAATAAGCTTACTCGCAAATTACCCAGTAAAATAAAACTCCATTATGCTATTAAAGCCAACCCCTTACCGGCAATCGTACACTGCATTGAACCATTAGTATCCGGGTTTGATGTTGCTTCACAAAATGAAATGCTACTTGCACTACAAACAGGAATAAAACCAGATAATATCAGTTTTGCTGGCCCAGGGAAAACAAATACAGATATCCAAGCAGCTATTATCGCAGGAGTTACTCTTCATGTTGAATCTGAACATGAAATAGAGCGCATAACACTAAATAGTAAACACCTGAAAAAAAAGGCAAATATCGCTATTCGTGTAAATCCCTTGTTTGAACTAAAGGCTTCCGGCATGAAAATGGCTGGTGGTTCAAAACCCTTTGGTATTGATGAAGAACTGTTACCTAGATTGTTAAAACGACTTGACTACCAAACCATAAATTTCAAGGGATTTCATGTTTTTGCCGGTTCTCAAAACTTAAGCAATAATGCTATTATTGAAATGCACAATAAAACTTTTGAGTTAATCCAAAAACTCATTATCTTGACTCCAGTAAGCATTGAATACATTAATATTGGTGGAGGGTTTGGTATTCCTTATTTTCCAGGAGAGAAACGCCTAAACTTAGACATTATTTGTAATAATTTGGCTAGCCTTATTGAAAGTAGCCCTAATTTAAGTTCAATTGATTTAATTTTAGAATTAGGTCGCTACCTTGTTGGCGAAGCAGGTGTTTATATTACTAAAGTAATAGATAAGAAAATTTCAAGAGGTGAAACCTACCTTGTTTGTGATGGAGGGCTGCATCATCACTTATCTAACTCTGGAAACTTTGGGCAAGTAATACGCAAAAACTACCCTGTGACTATAGATAAAATCACGCCTTCTGATCATTCTAACCAACAAACAGTAAATATAGTTGGCCCCTTGTGTACACCTTTGGATATTCTAGCTCAGCAAGTTTTACTACCTGAAGCTAAGGTTGATGATTTTATAGTGATATATCAATCAGGTGCATACGGAGCCTCAGCTAGCCCAAAAGATTTCTTAAGCCAGCCGCACGTTAAAGAAATACTCATTTAATTTAACATTGTACATAAAAAAACCGAGTAATAATTTACTCGGCTTTTTATTTATAAATTTAAAATTATTTTAATAATTATAAATTAGCTATTGCGGCGACGTGCACCTGCAAAACCTAAAAGACCTAAGCCTAATAGTGCAATTGAAGTTGGCTCAGGAACGTCAAAGCGCATTGATGTAGCATTTTGACTTGCAGAAATCACAATATCACCATCAATACCACCTTCACCGCCAGTGATACCTTCCAAATTTGCATCAGCATCGGCAAGAGCAAACGCTTGGTTTATTGAAATAAAATCATGGATGCTATTATCATATGAATCACTCCAATAGCCTGTTGGTGTTGTAGTATCGAAGGCAAGAGCCAATTCAAAATTCTGTGTTACTGTACCGCCACCATCAACACCACCAGCACCACCACTTAGCACATCCCAAACACCTACAGTCGTAGTACTACCATCACCATCAAACCAAGTTAACTGAACTCCCGCATCGGCAAAGTCAAAGATAACATCAAAAGTGGAACCTAAGAATGCACTTTTTGATGCATCATCAGAGCCCGAAACTACACCACCAACAAAATTATCAATATGACCGACAAGATCTAAACTTAATTGAAAGTAACCATTAGTTACGTCACTAGTAGCTGAGTCAAAAACAGTGTCAGAAGTGTCTCCATAAATATCAGTTGTACCACTAGTAAGAAATAATCCAGTAGGAACCGTATAAGTTAATGATTCAGTAAAGGTATCTAAATCGCTCAACACTCCGTCAGCACCTAAATTTTGATAAATAACACTTGAAACAGCATCAGGCGTTAATGATAACTGAGAAAGCAATTCTGGCGTGTGCCATGTTCCAGTAGCACCATCTGGGTCAAATTTAATATTACTAGCTAAAGTAGATGTACTTGCCAGCAGGCCCGCTATTAAAGCAATTTTTTTTATATTACGTAAATCCATGTTGTTCACCTTATGTTGTATCAATTTATGTCATTGTATTGGAAGTCTTGATTACTACTACAGTATGCCATATTCATGCCATTGATAAAAAAAACAATAAATACAAGTGACTACATATTATTTATAATTTCAAAAAAAACTTATGTAAAAAAAGCTGACAGCTATTTATTATTTTTTATTTCATTACTAATTTCTTTTAGCAGCTCTTCTAATGTTTTTATTCCAACGATAGTTTTCAATTTATCCAGTGCTACGTCTCTTTTTTTAAGAATAATGAGACCTTTTGCATAAACCATAATTTGGTCAGCCGATAATTTAACTTCAGCTTCCATCGCTTTATAAATATTAACACTTTTCTCAGCTTTACCACTTGCTAGTAATATTTGCGCATAAGAATCCAATACAGCTGTTCTTCTAGGTGCGAGCTTCACCGCACGTTCAATATATTGAATAGAGCTTGCTAAATCCTTTTTTCGCAAACTTAACAATGCTAAGTTATTTAGCACAACAAAATTATTTGGCAAGCCTTTTAAAGACTGCTGGTAGTATTCTATTGCTAAATCAGGCTTGTTATCGCTAACTAAGTTAGCTAACACTATAAGTTCACTATAACTTCTTTCATGCTCAGTGACGTGCTTGGTTAAAAAAGATACCGCTAAATCTTTTTGGTTATATTTTACATAGTATGCCGCAATAGCCAGAGAATAGTAGGATGAAGGAGTTTCCTGATAAGCTATCTTGATGTCATTAATTTTTATATTTTCATTGCTTAGACCAAATTCAGCTAATGCAGAAATACCTTTAAACTGTGGCAGCTCTTTTGAAGCTGAACTCACCAAATTCAGAACATCTATCGCTTCTTGATACTTTTTAGTTTGTGTTAAAAAATATCCTTGCATTATATATAAATAGTCTGAATTACCTGAATTCTTCTTTAAATTTCTAATAAAAGTTAGAGCTTCATTGTATTGAGACATGCTATCCAGTAGAGCAACAAGCCTATTGAAAGTTAGACCATTACTAGGATCCTGCTTTAATACGGAAGAATAAAGATCTTTAGCTTTTTGCCACTTACCTTGTTTTACATATAAATCTCCAAGCAACAAGTCAATAGATACATCAACCTTATTTTGTTCTTTTAACTGCAATAAATATCTCGAAGACTGCTCTATTCTATTCTCTTTTATCAAAATAGCCGCATAAGCTAAGCTTAACTCACGGTTTGCATCAAACCTTAATGCTATAGACTTAATTTTTTCAATAGCATTAGGGACATTATTCGTTTGTTTCGATAACCGGTACAAACTCAATATGCCATCAAGATATTCAGGGCTTATTTCAAGAACTTTTTCTACATGTGCATAAGCAACATCATAATCACTTTTCTTCTCGGCTTCTAAAGCTTTGAACATGAAAGAAAGAATATTTTCTGGGTTAATTATTAATGCTTTTTCAAAGTGTTTTTTTGCATCCTTAAATCTATTTAGTTTTACCAGTATAGAACCCGCCAAATTATAGCCGATAGTGCTATTCGGGGTTTTATTGATTACTTTATCTACTGCTATTAACGCTTTACTTAACTGACCTTGGTAAATATAACCACTAACTAACATTAGCCTATATTCAATGCTACCAGGCTCCTTTTGAACCACCTTTTCCACATCTTTTAGCCCTGTTATATCACCTAAAGACATTTTCATTAAACCAATCTTAGCTAAATCTATCGGTGCAATATAATTCAATGCACTGGTTTTTTTTAGTACTTCTTTAGCATTTTTCGAATCGCCTAATTTCAAAAAATGCTCTCCCATTGACAATAAAACTTTATTGTAATTTTCCGTCGAGCTGTCCATATTCAAAATGCTTGTTGTTGCCTCATCAAGCTTACCTATTTTCATTTCTGTTATAACGATGACTTTGTGCACAGGATGGGTAGAAGAAATACTTTTCTTAATTTGCTTAAAATGCTCGTAAGCAGCTTCAAACTGATTAAGTGCAAAATTACTTAAACCTGCGACCAAATGATTTACTTGACTTGCCAGACCATTCTGTATGGATTTATTAGCATGAAAAATTGCTTTTTCGTATTCATTGGTTTTATAAGAAGAAAAGGCTTTAACTTCATTAGCAAGAGGTTGGCTAGGTATAGTTTTTAATACTATATCCGCCAATGAACTAGCCTCATTATAGTTAGCTTGCCCCAAGCTACTCTTAGCTAAAAATAAATTAATTCTTAGATCTGATGTTCGCCCATTTTGGTATTTTTTGAAAAAATACTCTGCTTTTTCATAATTCTGATACTGTAAATGTAGCTTTCCTAATAAAAATAAAACCTCTGGTTCAATCTCTTTATTATCCATTTCATGCAATAGCTGTTTTATTATTTTATGATTCCTTGCATTAATGGACTCTAATAATTTACCTAAATTCTGGTTCTTTGAGCTTTCACTGTCTGTCAAATAATTAATTACATCAGGATACTCAGGCAGCTGAGAAGTGTAAAAATATGAAAGTACTTGATATATTCTAACCTTTTCTAAGGTTTTAGCACTTACCTCATGTGAAATGTTTATCACTCCCTCATAATCGCCATGAAACATCAAACTTTCAACGAGAAGTGGTATAAGAATACTCTCATCCCCACCTAATTCGATGGCTTTTTCCACCTCTTTTTGAGCATTCAGACTTTGGCCTACGTTAAGATATGCTTTTCCTAATAAGCTTCTAATTCTAATATTTCTAGGTTCTAGCTTTAGAGCTGTTTTTAAAGTGATAATAGCATGAGAGAATTTTTTTTCTTTCATACTTTGTTCTGCTTTAACAAGATATGCTTCAGGTGTTTTTTTATCAAAACAGCCCGTAACAATACACATTGAACAAATCAGTAAAAATAAAAAACCTGATTTTCTAATTCTAATATTCATTCGGAGTTTCCTTTTTTATCATGAGCCACGCATCCGCATTATTCTTGGTTCAACTCAGTCAGCTAGAGAAATTAATCTATCATTTTACAATTAAATAAGTATTTATTACGCTCGAGTATTGAGCAAGGGACTTTGTACATTTAAATCAACGTAACAAGTGTGATCTGTTACTAAAATCAAAATATCTGCCCAGTTATCTAACTCTGCTATTGAGTTCATTCGTTTACAACCCCATGTTGGTACGTAAGGGTCATGGTAACCCACATCAACACCTACACTTTGCAAATAGAGCAAAATTGCATCTGCTGGGGTTTCACGACAATCATCAACATCAGCCTTATAAGCTACACCTAATATACCTATTTTATTACCCTTAATAGATTTCATGATTGATAATGCCTGCTGTGCAACTATATTTGGTCTTTCATCATTAATAGCTCGGGCTAAACGCACAAAGTCACCTGCTTTAGTGTTTTCTACCAAAAACCACGGGTCAATTGGAATACAGTGACCTCCAACTCCTGGCCCTGGTTTTAATACATTTACTCTTGGATGGCGATTGGCTAAGCGAATAACTTCGTAAACATCTACATTAAGCTCTTTGGCTATTTCAGATAACTCATTAGCAAAAGCAATTCCCACATCACGAGAAGTATTTTCAACTAATTTAATACACTCTGCAGTTGTTAAATCAGTTAAAAAGACCTGCCCACTAACAAAACTTTGATAAATTGTTTTCACTTTCTGTTGTGCACTAGTATTAGATGCACCAATAATGCGGTCGTTAGTCACAAGTTCATGTAATGTTTGCCCTGGAATAGCACGTTCAGGACAATGTACAACATCTATAGTTAATCCTGCATCAATAAAACGCTGTTCTACAGATAGACTTGTTTGCGGTGAAATTGTTGATTCAATGATGACCGTTTGACCATTTTTAGCCACTTTCATGATTGCATCTACAGCACTATAAACATAACTACGATCACAACACTTCCCTTTAGGTGAACCTTTATGAGGTGTAGGCACTGCTACAAGGTAAGTATCACTACACGGTATTTGAGTTGAGGCGGTTAAAAAATGTTGATCAACAACTTTTTTCACCAACTCAGGCATACCTATTTCATCAAATGGACATTCACCTCGGTTAATGGAGTCTACTTTTTCTTGGCTTAAATCAACGCCTGTAACACTATAACCCGCTTGAGCAATTAAACTAGCAATTGGTAACCCCATATACCCCATACCAATAACAGCTAAAGTTTCATTTCTGGCAACAATAGGAAGCGCTTCCTGAGTACAATTATTATTTATAATAATGTCGATAATTTTACGAGCAACATAGCCATCACCAAAAGGGTTATCCCAGGAATAATCATCTCGACTTAGCCACTGTTTTGCTGCAGTTACCGCTTTTTCGGCATTACGACCAACAAGCTCGCTTGCACCGACTTCTACGGCTTCAGGTCGCTCCGTATTATCTCTCAATGTAAGACTTGGAACTCCCAATAAACAAGCTTCTTCCTGAATGCCACCAGAGTCAGTTAAAATCAATTTAGCGTGTTTTTGTAATTGAATAAAATCTAAGTAACCTACGGGAGGAATTAACTGCAAGTAATCGGGTACTTCAATATCAAATTCTTTTAGTTTTGATTGAGTTCTAGGATGAATGGGCCAAACAATTGTGCCTGTATAGTTTGCATGCATTTCATCAAACAAATACAACAACTCCATAAGATTTGATGCGACATCAACATTAGAGGCTCGGTGGGCAGTAACTAAAAAATACTCTCCTGCAGATAACTTTAGTTCGGCTAGAATAGTACTTGTTTTTGCTGAAATATCTAAATGTTGGAAAAGAGAATCAGAGACAGTATTTCCTACTGTGTAGATTTTTTTATGATCAATTCCTTCTGACTTCAAAATTTGCTCTTGATTTGGTCCAACAGCAAACAAATATTCACTTATATGATCGGTCATTATTCGGTTTGTTTCTTCAGGCATAGACCGATCATAACTGCGTAAGCCGGCTTCAATGTGCCCAACTTTAATATTCAATTTAGAAGCTGTTAATGCGCCGGCTAATACTGTATTAGTATCACCTTGAACTAACACCACGTCTGGTTTCTCCTCCAATAAAATAGGTTCCATTTTAATTAAAATATTACCCGTTTGATTACTGTGTAAACCAGACCCTACACCTAAATTATAATGCGGAGCGGGTAAGTGTAACTCATCAAAAAAAATGCTATCCATTTCTTTAGAGTAATGCTGATTAGAATGGATAATAAAATAAGATATCCCTCTATTTTCACACTCGCGAATAACAGGTGCCATTTTGATAATTTCCGGACGAGTACCAACGATGATCCCTATTTTCATGTTAAAATCCTTAAATATATTTAATTTTTATAAAACAGTGTAACTAATTTGAAACTGAAATTCATTACTTAATAATGCCTTGGTAGGTTATATTTTCAACCTGATCTTTCCATTGCTCTTTAGCGAAAGTATGATTTGCCTGAGGAATAATTTGTAGTGTGATATAACTTTTTTGAATAACTTTTTTCCATTGATTATTGCTTTGAATTAACATTAAAAATTCTTGTGCCACCAAATCATTTTCACTAAGAATAATATCTACATTTCCTGTAAATAAAGTCAAACCTTCTAACATAGCCGTAACAAAATCAACTTCAGGCATAGAAGTACATTTCATTTCATTAGCTAATTTTTTAATATCTATTATAGTGTTTAACGGTTTTATACGCCCTAATAATAATTTCTTCCAAAAGGAGGCTTGTTTTAATCGCTGCCAATAATAAGAATTTATCCTTACTTTAGCCGCCGTTTCTTTTTTATAAACCCAAGGGTTTAATAAAACCAAGTGATGAATATTATTATTAAACTCTTTAATATATAACAAAATGGCGGAAGCAGCATCACACAAACCCCAAAGGGTAATTTCAACATTATAACTAAGTACTTTTTTAAATTGAGATACTGCAGCGTCAACATCAAATTTAACCTGTTCGAAGTGGGCTGGCTCTCCTTCGCTATCACCACCTCCTGTATAATCGAACCGAAACACATCAATTCCTTGCTTAGCTAAAGAACGAGCGAGAGTGACAAAATGACGATGACTACCAACTCGAGTTTGAGGACCTCCTACTACAATAACAACAGCCTTATTCTTATTTTGCAAGAATGATTCTTCTTTATGATGATGAATTCCCATTAATTGCTTATTGCTTGATTTAAAAAGCAAAATAGACTCATTCATTATTAATATTCTCAAGCAGTAATCTAAGTGAATACCCAATAAGAATGTCAGGTACAATTAACGTAGCAGAAAGCCAGTATTTCTGCTGCTCAATTAAAAGTAATTTGTCACTATCAACCCATAATTCACAATCTCTTATTCTGTTTTTAGATAAAACCTCATCATTCGCCTCAATACATTCTAACCAAGTGACTTTAGATTTATTTTTCGCATCCAGTTGATATTGCCTATCTTTCAATATTGACCATAATTTATTATTTACTTGATAACCGGCGATTTCTTTGTACTGTTTTGATTTTAACAGCGCTGCATTACCGTTTAAAAGATCTAATCTTTCCATTTTTTTTATAAAACGAGCACCTTTTACTTCTGGATGCCACAATTGAACACCATTAACCTTTAATAGAATATCATCATCAAGCAGCAAAGCAGCAGAGCCAAAGGCAACGATAAATATAGGCTCTGTTCCTCTTGCTTTAATGCATGCTATTTGAGATAAAATATTATTTTGCCAATATTTAAAAGTTGCTTGACGTGACTCACCTTGGCTATCACCGGTACCAAAATAATCAAAAGTTGTTGAAGCTATTTGGTTTTTAGAAAAGGTAATTGAAGCTTGAGTAAATGCGTGTCTATTAATATTTAGTTCTTCAAATAAACCTTGTAGAAAAAGTACATGTGCTTTAATAACACTTGGTGATCTTGTAATACGAAAAATTGCTTCAGACTCATTTTGCAAAAAGAAATCAGCAGAAACAGTACTAGCCATAAATAAACTACACTAATTTATTTTCTAAAAAATTAGTGAGAGACTCAACTGTTAAAAAATTGTCTTCTGTGATGTCTTCATCGTCAATTTCAGTATCAAATTTATCTTCAATCTCCCCAATTAAGGTAACAATAGTCATAGAGTCGAGTTCAGGTAAAGCACCAAATAACTCAACATCATTTTGCCAAAAATCAACCTCATAACTTGGCATAAGCACTTGTAAAATTTTAATTAGTTTTTGTTGTATCTTGTTTAATTCACTCATACTCACTCACTTGAAAATTTATTTAAAAACCAACTCTTTATTTTCGACAAAGCAATATACCTAAACGCCAATATATTACCAAGTATTGTTTTATGATTAAATATTTGTAAGGTCGCTCTTTTTTTGCATTTGGACATCCAGTCTTTTTTATATGATTCACTGCCCATTCCAAACTCAATGGTATGTATTTTATCTATATCAATAACCTGTTGAGATAACGCCATTGATAAAATAGAGCCTACTGAATACTGTTTGTATTGGGGATCATAAGCCAACTTAAAAATTGATGCAGTTCCTTGTTGTAAAAACCAAATTTGAGCGGCAACCGCAATATCATCAATAAAAAGCAGCCCAAACCTTAGCTTGTTTTCATCTATCGCTTTTAAACAAACTTTTTCAATAAAATCATAACTGAACTCTTCACCTTTCCAGCTTTTTTGATAAATCGCTTTATATTGAGGAAAGAATAACCCAAAACGTTTTTCGCAAGATATAATTTTAATTTGATAGTCGTATTTTTTAGCAAGTTGTTTGGTTTTACGCTTAACCGTATTTTTAAGTCGGCTTGAGCGCCCATCATAATATTGTTCAAAAGAACGAATATTATCTTCATACCAATTATCCGTTTTACTAAACGTTTTCACATATTTACATTGCTCTACTATCTCATTGTATGTGCTTCTTTGCTCATTAAATGCACCAAGTTGCATACCATACCACGAATGTTTTTTACAAACATGAGAAAACAGAATGTTAAAATACTCATGTCCATGCCCTTTTTTAGTGTAAAGTGGCTCTGATTCTGCTGAGTAAACAGAAGTCAATGAAAGTAAATTCACATATAATGTTGATACGTCGACTTTATGCACAAGAGGCCAAGCAAGCAATAACTTATCCGCTTTAAATAGGCAGTGAACAATTATATCATGACCTCTACTAGCTGCAATTTGACTAACTGCTTGCTGCCAAGCTATCGTTTGCTCAAACAGCTCTGGCGAACAGAGATCATTTTCATAACTGTCGATGAAATGATAGAAGTCTAATTTTTGATATTTAAACACGATAACTTAACTCGATAAGACAATAAAACATACAAAATAAATGTTACATCAATTATGAAACTAAACTGTCTTTCCTTATCTTTATATTGTAAAAGTGATATCACTTCAAGACACGAGTTCCATCACTCATTGCTATTTTACTCGTTTTAAAAACAAATAAAGTTAACTGAGCACTTTAGTGTTTAGTCTGGTTAAAATCAAGTTGTGCTTCTGTATATGAGAAGGTATTCTTAATGCAACTTAATTAATACAACATTGCTACTATGGCCTATAAGCAAAATACTTTTTTTCATAAAGTATCAGCTCTCATTACTTTATTTATCCTACTTCTTTTTCTTACTGGTTGTAACAAGGATGCTGATTTAACATATTATGAGTTATCTGTTGAAACGACTAACAAAGGAGCGCTGCGTATTGTTTACGAAGCCGACACATCTTACTGTAAAACGAATTGTTCATATTTAATAAAAGCAAATACTGCGGTAAGCATTAGCGCCATAAACTCTAACCAGACAATATTCAAGCAATGGTTGAATACTAAAGATTGCTTTAAAGAAAAACATTGCAACATAAAACTTAGCAGCGATTTAACAATTAAAGCAGCTTTTACCTCACAAAAAACATTTGCAGATTTTTTAATATCATCAGATAAAGCAAAAGCAGGACAAAAAATCTTTTTTACCAGCACATCATCAAAGGATATTATCGACTGGGAGTGGGACTTCAACAACGATGGTATCGTTGATTCTACAGAAGAAAACCCCACGTATATATTCCCTAAAAAAGGCTTGTATGACATAACCCTTACGGTAAGCAATTCACTTAAAAAGGTTATTTATACACACGAAAATGCGGTGGCAATTTTTGATGATAACAGTAATGTTTATGACATTGGCCCCAACAAAGAGTTTGGTTCCACTCATGAAGTGGCATTTCATAAGCTGCAAGCCGGTGATATTGTTAGAATATTCCCTCAATTAAATAACATCCCTTACCATGAAAAATTATTCATCAATGGTATAGGCAGTAAAAAAAACCCTATTAAAATTGTTGGTGTTGCTAACGAATTTGGCCGCACACCTATTTTTGATGGTAATAATGCCAAAGATAACCCTTTTCACGGAAATTTTTACTGGAATGAAAATAGGCAAATTATTTTAATAGGGCAATACAATAAAACACCTGCTGATTATATACATTTAGAAAATATTGAAGTCAAAAATGCTATTAGACACACAATCTTCTCAAGCGACACTGCAAAATCAAAATATCACAATAATGCCTCAGGCATCAGGGTCGCTTCAGCTAATAATGTTATAATTAACAAGGTAGTAGTACATAACAATGAAAATGGTATTTTCACCAGTAATACAAAAAATATAATCATTAAACATAGTTATGTTTATAACAACGGCGTAACCACGGCAAGCACCCAAGAGCATAACTTTTATTTAGGTGGTGGTGCAGGATCAATTGCTACGGTAGAGTTTAACCATATTGGCGACTTACTTAACGATGGACAACAATTTAAATCTCGTGCTGAAACACTTTATTTTCGCTATAACTGGGTTGAGGGTGGTAAAAACAGTTTACTTGATTTAGTGGAAGAAGCTCACAACGGCCGCTCAGATGCATACGTGTATGGCAACACTCTAATTAAGCAAGCACCCATGAATAACACCAGAACTATACTTTTTGGCGGTGATAATAAAAAGGCCACACGGGAAGGCACGCTATATTTTTATAATAACACGGTAATTACCCGTGTTGAAGGTAGCTATTTATTTCAAATAAATGAAGACAAAGCAAATGTCGTCGCCTATAACAATATATTTTATCGTGATGAAAAACTTAGTGGCGAACAAAACATCTTATACCCTTATGCACTACCAGGCACATTAAACATAAGCATAGTAGGGAAGCATAATGCACTAAATAAGAGCACCAAAGGTAGTGACTACTTTAAAAACAATCAACCAATAAATAAGATAATGTTTACCAATTACAAAGCCGACTTGTTTTCTCTATTAAAAATGAACTCACCACATTCTAACCATCATTCAATACTCTTGTTACCACCGGTAGAGTATGAGTATTCAAAAGATAATAAAAGTGTAAAAAGAACTGACAATGGAGAAGGTGTAGGTGCGTTCTCAATTGAAAAACAACCAAAAACATAAAGTTAAGCGTCTTATAATTTAAACGTATATTGAAATAATATAAGAAATAACTCATAGTATATATGTAATTAATATTTAGCTGCTTAGGATGTTGCATGCTTTTTAACTCTTTTGAGTTTTTATTTTTATTCTTACCTTTTTGCCTATTTGTTTTTATCTCATTAAACAAACAAAGTAAACATGAAACCGCAATGATATGGTTAGTTTTTTGCTCACTATTTTTTTATGGTTGGTGGAGCCCTGCCTATTTAATTTTAATAGCTGGTTCAATGGTTTTTAATTATATACTAGGGCAACAACTGAGCAGTGTACGCCGATATTCAAAGCTATTATTATGGATTGGTGTTATTACTAACTTAAGCTTTCTCGGTTATTACAAGTATGCCAACTTTTTTGTAGATCAACTTAACTTTTTTTCGGGTACTAGCTTCCATCTCGATAGAATTTTACTACCATTAGCTATTTCTTTTTTTACTTTTCAACAAATTGCTTTTTTAGTTGATTCATATAGGCACGAAACAAAAGAGTTTAATTTTTTACATTACTCTTTGTTTGTTACTTTTTTTCCTCAATTAATTGCAGGACCAATTGTTCACCACAAAGAAATATTACCTCAATTTTTACAAAAGTATAACTCGAAAATCGAACTCAGAAATATTGCCATAGGTTTAAGTATATTTGCTATAGGTTTCTTTAAAAAAACAGTTATAGCTGATGGTATAGCTCCATACAGTAATGTTTTTTTTAACAGTACCCTTATTGAAACTAGCCCTAGTTTTTTTGTTGCTTGGGGAGGATCCCTAGCTTATACCTTACAACTCTATTTTGATTTTTCAGGCTATTCTGATATGGCTATAGGCCTAGCTCGCATGTTTGGAATAATACTTCCATTAAATTTTTATTCTCCTTATAAAGCTATAAATATTTCAGAATTTTGGCGTAGGTGGCATATAACTCTCTCTAATTTTTTACGCGACTATGTATACATAGCCCTTGGAGGAAATAGAAACGGATCATTTAATCGTTATAGAAACTTATTTTTAACTATGTTTTTAGGTGGCTTATGGCACGGCGCAGGTTGGAACTTTGCACTATGGGGTGCACTGCATGGCTCATATCTCATAATTCACCAAGGTTGGGGGAGATTATTTAAGCACAAAGTGATTCCTATCCCTAATTCAATAAAAGTTTTTTCTGCTTGGCTACTAACCTTCATTGCCGTAGTAGTAGGCTGGGTTTTTTTTAGAGCAACATCATTAGATTCTGCAGTAGATATTTTGATAGGTATGTCTGGTGCTAATGGCTTTGCTATTCCTAACGCTATTAGTGTACGTTTAGGTATATTTGGTGATTTTATTACTATGTTAGGCGTAACAACATTCTTAGGTGGTGGTGAATCATTTCTAAATAATTGGCTATGGATTTTAATTATTTTACCCACTTGTTTAATCCTGCCAAATACACAAGATTTATTTGTAAATAATATAGGCTCATTAAGTAATAATAATCACCTAACAGCACATACTTTTTGGCCATTACATGCCTTATGTAAAAAAACACAGTGGAAACTCTCAAATAGTTGGGCGTGGCTAATTTCTTTCGCTTTTATTTTAGGGATACTATCGCTGGCACAAGTGTCAGAGTTTTTGTATTTTCAATTTTAATATGACTATTCACAGCTATCTAACACGAGTATTTTCTATATCTCTTGGTATATTCATTATTGTAGGGGGATTTAATTACATTATAAATCCTTATAACATTCATAATACTGAAAGAATAACAGGTATAAATACATTTAAGCCAGAAGCAGCAAAGCGTATTCGTACCTTCAAAAAATACCAGCCATTTCACATAAAGCCCAACACTTTAATATTAGGGAACTCCAGAGTTGAAATGGGTATAAACCCCAAACATAAAAACTTAACAGCCTTAGGTAATGTCTACAATTTAGGCATACCGGGTATGCGATTTAAAGATCAAGCAACCTATGCAAACCTTATAATACAAAGTGAACAAATTACAACGCTCATTATTGGCATTGATTTTAGCGATGATATTTTCAGATATGATGAAGTAAAAAAAACATTAAATACAACAAAAACCGTACTGTGGCTTGAAGAGCCAAAAGACAAGCTTTCTTCTTTATGGTCACTCGATGCCATTAAGTCTTCTATTAGTACATTAATAAATCAGCACAGCCAAGTGTCAAACCGATATAACAATGGTTTCAATCCTGCGAACGATTATTTACCTATTTTAAAGTTAGAAGGGCAAAAAGTTCTCTTTAAGCAAAAAATGAAAACATTAGATCAAGTGTTTAAAGATAAATATTGGCTTGAAAAAATGACAGATGTTGATAAGTCTAGACTAGGATCTAATGTCGCTATACAAGTAAAGCAATGGTTGAAACAAGGAATACATGTACATGTTTTTATTAATCCATACCACAATGATTATTATCAAAAACTAAAAGAACATAATTTATTTACCGATTTTAATCTTTGGAGGCAGCAGGTTAGCCAAAAATTAAGTAGATTAGTAACGTTTTGTGACTTTACAGAACTCGGAAAATCAAAATCAAATGAACGCCTAAATAACAATGAATTACGTTACTTCTGGGAACCATCACATTACAAGAAAGAGCTAGGAGATATTATGTTGCCGTTGATTATGAAAGGCTGTAATTCTGTATAATAATCAGTAAACAGGTTATACCAATAAAATTAATCATAATTTTATTCATTTCAAAGATACGGATACATATAAAGTAAAATGAAAGTAACTCAATACCAACAAAACATCCTAGCTTCTTGGTCGGCTATGTTATTAAACATTATTATTATATTTTTTTTAACACCTTATTTAATTACCGAATTTGGTACTTATAAATATGGTATTTGGTTATTAATTAATTCACTTATCGGTTATCTAAATTTTGTTGAACTAGGCATCAATATAAGTACCGGAAGATTTGTTAATATACATATAGGTAAAAAAGAATATAAACAAGCCTCTGAAGTGTTAAGCACTACAAATTTCTTTTATTTTGTTTTACCCTTGGTGATCCTTCCTATATTTTGGTTTTTTAGTCCTGAAATTATTAATAATTTTATTTTATCTGAAGAATTAGCCGATGATATTTTTTATGCTGTATTTTTTACAGCTTCTACATTTTTAGTTAACCTTGCTTCTGCCAATATTCGAGTACGTTTAAATACCAAACATAGATTCGATGTGGCGTCATTAATAGATATTATAAACACATTAACAAGAACCTTGTTAATCATACATTTACTTTATACTGAACAAGACTTTTCATTAACAATTATTTCAATTTTTACTCTAATGGGTGCATTTATTGCGTTATTATTATCTGTAATTTTATCTATGAAATACGGGGAGAAAATCCCCTTCCTTTTGAGCAATGTAAAATATAAAACTCTTAAAGTTATATTAGCTTTTAGTGGTTGGGTGTTAATTAGCAATATTGGAGCTATTTCTATTAATTATACTGATAATATTATTATTTCTTACTTTATTAATGTGTCTGAAGTAGCAATATACTCCATTGGCTTTATGTTAATCACTCATTTATTGACTATCCTATCTAAAATAAATCAGGTTAAAATTCCCTCTATAACACAACAAGTAGCAAGAGGTGATGTTCGCTCATTAAATAAAGAATTTAACTCGTTATTATTCTATTCTGGTATTGTTACTATTCCTGCTATTTGCACCTTTATGTCGTTGGTAACCGCTTTTATCTTTTTATGGTTAGGTGCAGAGTTTTCTGATAGCACATTAATTAGTCAAGTGCTTGCAATCCCTATTGTTTTTAATGTCGTAATGCAAGGTGTAGGCGCGGCGTTATGGGCTAAAAACATTGTTAAAACATTGGCAATACTAAAAATAACCGTTGCCATTCTTAATGTAGTATTATCAATTTCATTTATTCAGTATTTTGAGGATAAATTATTAGCAATTGCCATCGCAACGTCACTGGTAAGCGTAATTGAAAATATTATTATAATTCCCATTTTAGCATCACGAGAAATTAATGTTTCATTTATAACTAGTGCTAAAATTAACGCTGTATTTCTACTTTTAGCTATGACAACATATTCATTTATTCAACTTTTAATGCCTGCCCAGATAACAAATTGGTTAGACCTTATCTACGCATCAATATTGCTATTCTCTGTAAGTATGTTAATTGTTGGTGCTGTATTACATTTGACTAAGAACTATTTAGTATTAAAAATTAACCATTAAATTAACTTTATGAAAATTATTCACCTTACTAGCCATTTTTACCCCCGAATAGGCGGTGTAGAAAAACACGTTTTAAACATAGCTAAAATACAAATTGACCTAGGTCATGACGTAATAGTTGTAGCTGGTCAATACGGTAAAGCAAAAAAATTTGAAATATTTGAAGGTATAAAAATTTATCGCTTTCCCGCTGAACGTTCTTCATTAAGAATGAAGCTCTGGCATATAAGACACGCATTGATATATTTACAAGCAGATATACTCCATATTCATAATTTAATGTCTACTGTAAATATATTTCGCTTATTGTTAACGAAAAGTAAAACTGTCTTAACCTTACACGGTTGGGGTGGAATATACCCAATTCCAGAAAAACATAAAAACGCCACCAAAATAAATGCGCGCAGGTATGCAAAAAAAATAATTACTGTGGGTCGATTTATCAACAAATGGTATGATTTAGAATCAAACCTGACAATTTACGGAGCTATATCAACCAGTTTACTAGATACCTCATCAACACAAGTAAAGAAATATGACATTTGCATTTTTGGCCGATTAGAAGAAGATGCGGGTATTAATATCTATATTGATGGACTATCACAAATTATTAATTTCTATCCCGATAAATTAAAAATATGTATTTGCGGCGACGGTCAATTAAAAGGTTATATATTAAATCAATTGAAGGGTGCTGATGTTAGCTTTAAAGGTTTTGTTACTGATCCTATCAAGTACGTTAAAAGATCAAAATATTGTTTCACTAGTGGCTACCTAGGTATATTAGAATGCCTTGCAGTAAAAACTAAAGTCTTTAGTGTCTTTGATAATCCTTTGAAGGAGGATTATTTAAAGCTTTCGCCTTTTGAAAAATACATTTATATTGCCGGTGATACCAAGACCCTTATTCAACAATTGCAGAATGAACTATTACAAAACGCCCCACCTCCTGTAATACCTGATTTTGTTTTTCAATCAACTTGGGAAGCTTTAGCTAAAAAATTTGAGTATTTATATGAAGAAATAAGGAAATAAGGCAATAAAATGATAATTTGCGATCCCGTATGTGAAAGTATGGAGCATGTTCCCTTTAATTCTAGGTTCATCAACCAAACTTTATTAAGTAATTCTAACGAAATCATTAAAATTTGTTGCAGCCAAAGCCACTGGCAATGTATAAAGCCAACTATTGAACCAGCACTATTAAATAGAGTGATTTATCATAAAATATCTCCTGTATTCAGGCGCACAAAACCTTTTCAATGGCTTAAGCAATTACTTTTTTTAAAAAAAATAAAAAAAATATCGAATAAGAATGAAAAATGGCTATTTTTAAGTACAACAGTTCCTATTTATTGGTGGTTATGTCATCTATTTAAAAGTCATCACTGCACTGTTATTTTTCATTCTATATTAGCTGAGGTTGAAGGCTGGATCCCTAGAAACCCAATACTTAAATATTTATCCTTAAGAACAACCTTCCTAAAATACGCAAATGACTCGCCTCAAATAATCATTTTAGAAAAGTATATCCGAGATAATTTAGTTAAAATAACGCCAGATATTGCAAAGAAGATCAGTGTAATACCACATCCTTTACCTGACGATGAAATACATAAAAAAGTGATTAATAATTCTCATGTTGTTATTGCTTTCCCAGGAAATTTTTCAGAAAACAAAGGTGCACATGAATTTTTAAAAGTGGCAAAGAAGCAGAGTTCATCCTTTTTCAAGTTTTATATCATTGGTAAAAATGCTTTATCTCAACCGGTAAGAGAGCTATCCGAACATTTTTCATATGGCCCATTTACACAATATTTATCAAGAGATATATACGCTGATAAATTTCAGGAGTCTAATTTTATTTTTATTTCTCAGAGTGACTCTCATTACAAATGGACGGCAAGTGGTGTAATACTTGATACCTTACATTTCCAAAAGCCCATTATAGCTCGTAAAACTAAGAGTCTAGCGTTATTAACCAATAACAAGTGGGATATAGGTTATTTTTATGAAACAGTAGCAGAGCTCAATGATATATTTTTACATCTTAAGCTTAATAAAGTTAATGCTTCGTTGGAGTATCAGCAATTTATTTTAAATTTAGAGAAACTTAAAAAGCAACGTTTTAGTGGATATATCATAGAAATACAAAAATTAAATTTATGATCTATCTTTAGTAAACTATGCGCTAATGTTATTTTTAAACCCTAAACGAAGCTCTTGTGTGATATCTACAATATGGCCTTTACATAGAAGCAGTGATAGTAAACTATACGCAACAACGCCAATAAAAACACAAATAAAGAGATTAATAACCCCAGTGTCAGCGTCACTTAACGCCATAACAAAATAAATAATAATCCACATTATTATCGCGCATAATACTGGCGTTAACACGTTAAAAATAAAGCTAAAGTAACTAAAGTCAACTTCTTTAAGAATCCTATACGATGTAATAAAAAAACCAATAATCGTGGCACTCACTAAACATATGATCATAAATTGTAAAGAATACAAGCTACCGATAAGCACTCCACCTAAAACAAACACAAAATAAATAATGGTATTAAATAAGTGTAGTTTGACTTTCCCTAAACTGAGAATATATGTACTCAAAAAACTACTAATTAACTTAAAAGGCATTGCTACAGAGAGTATTTGAATTAACAGAATAGATTGCATCCATTTATCCCCTATTAATAAAGGTATTAAGAACGGAGATATTGCAGCGATACCAAAAAAAAGAGGAAAAATAACAACCGCCATAATACGAACTGGTTTAAATAAATTTTCTTGCTCTTTGTTAATATTATTTTGACTGTAAGAAGAAAAGGCAACTTGATTCACAGTACCTGATATTTTATCTAGCGGCATAGAAGCAACCTGTAATGCTACCGAGTATATTCCTAATAATTCAATCCCGAATACGCGCCCAACAATAAAAGCATCTACCCTATTGTAAATAGACCAAATAGCCCGAGAAATAAAGGTAAAAAATCCAAAATGAAAGAAAGAACTAAACCCGCTAAAATCACGAGTAAAAGTAAAGCGAGACTCTCCATAAAGATTAAAAAATATCACCTTCACCAGAGTGTTTGAAAACTGCCCTATTAAGATAGACCAATAGCCTGCACCATAAATTGCTAGGCTTAAGGTTATCAAAGTATTTACCATACTTGCCACGGTTTCGATTAGCGCTCGTTGCTTAAATAACATCTCCTTGTTCATCATGCTTTCGGGAATAACAATAAAAGAAGATAACAACAGGTTTCCAGCAACAAATTTCAAAACCAACTCTAATGCATCATTTTTATAATATAAAGCAACCTGTTCTGAGCTAGCCCAAAGTAGCAGAAAAATACCGCAGTTAAGTAAAAAAGTAATGGTAAATATTTGAGAGAAATTATTTAAAGATACCTGCGTTTTTTGAATCAACGCATCAGCCAAACCAAACTCACTCAAAATAGCAAAGAACCCAAGAAAAGCAAAGGCTAACCCGATCAAGCCATAGTCATTCGGCTCTAAATATCTAATTACAAAAAATGTACTTACCCAAGAAAGAAGCTGAGTAAATATTTTTGCTAGGCTAGACCAAGCTAAACCGGAGACAATTTTATTTCGAATATTGCTCAAACTTTATTTCAACCTTCCTCATATCCCTACAGCAAGCCAGGTGGCTTTAGCCATCGATAATTTAGTATCACACCAAGTATTAAAATTAATCACAAATGATTGTTTAGTGATATTAGATATTTTGAGTTGAATTCTATGGTCGGTACCATCTCTAAAGTCTAAACTAGATAACGATGCAATAACTTGTGGAGGTTCTAAAAATGATTGGCTGAAAAGTATTTGGTGCTTATTGTAACCTCGATTTGCAACACAGCCCGAAGGGTTGTTTAAACCTTCATTATTAACCGAAGACAGTGTTAATTCACCACCATCAGTTATAACTATATTACCTCTCTCAACTGATTCAGCAATATTGCTAATTCGCTTTACAGTCTTTTCTACAAATTGACTTGCCTTCTTTGCTTCTAAAGTTAATTTTCCAATCAATTTCAAATTGTTTTTTTGTCGCTCTATTTCTGTTATATCAATTACTGACATTATTTGATGTACTTTATGATTAATACGCTGTTCAATATACACACCTAAGAAGAGTAGGCTCACTACCACAATTAACGCTATAAACGCTTTTTTCATATATTCCACCTAGCTAATTTAAAGATAATATACGGTAACCATTCCAGCAAAAGTCTGATGCAAACCAATTCATTTATACTACTAAGGAAACTCTATGTAACTGTACAAGCTAATAACGCCGCTTCGGTTTTACTTAGCACTAAACCATTCAAAATAAAAACATTCCCATATTTAAAATCTTGCACTCTCTGCTGCTTCAATAGTTTTACATCACTATTAACACTAATATTTTTATCTGCTAAATAAACTTCGGGAGTGTCTTTTTCTCTAATATTCCATTGTGTTAATAAATGCTGTAATTCATCTTCAAGAAAAGATTGATCAACTTTATTATAAGTATTAATAAAAGAAGAAAGTGGTAACAATGTTATTGCACTGGTACTAAAAGCTAAAAATCGTCTTCTATTCATAGTCACATTAACTCCTTAACCCTTTAATATGCTCAGCTAGCCTAATTGTCATGGCAACAATGGTTAATGTAGGAGGCACATGACTCCCTGTAGTGAAAACAGAACTACCAGCTATATATAGATTATTAGTACCAAAAACTTTTTGATTACCATCAACAACACCCTTGCTTTCATCTACCCACATTCTTGTTGTACCCATATGATGATGTCCAAAACCCATTTGATCACCAAATAAACGGTCAGATCGCTCTTTTAATAAACGAACTCGGCCTAAATCAGCCTCTCCTACCGCCAAAGAAAAAACCTCAAGAGAACGCCATAACCGTTCTCGATCAATTGCTTTTAATTCCCACTTTATATCTACACGAGGTATACCAAAAGAATCTTTTGTGTTTCCTAATTTAATTTGATTATCTCTATGTGGTGCTTGCTCAAGCATTATCCTTGAGTTAAACCCATCAAAGTCATTTGCAGATTCAAATAAAGGGGTATCGAATGATTTCCGAGAAATAGCCTCTATCACCATGTCCATATCCATTACAAAATTAGACAAGTGCGAGCCAAAATCATCTGGCAATTTACCTTTAGCAAAAGACTGATTTAATATATGAAAAGAAGAAATGCCATCAGACAATTCATATTCGCTCGCTGGCCCTAACGGAAGCCTTATATTAGTTGTTTTAAAGTTTTTCAATGCCTTTTCAGTGAGGCTATAAAAGCTAACAATTGCTTTTGACTCAACAACAGATGAAAAATTTTGCAGGGTTTTATCTCCGCCTGTATGTACATGAACAGGGCTTACCATAGGGTGATCCATAAAATAACGCCCTACGTTGTCAAATTTATTTCCTAGTTTATTATTATATTTTTCATTAAACAATAACATCATTCTGGCATTTTCTATACCACCAAAGCACACAACAAAATAGTCAGCCTCAACTGAATGACGGATACCATTATAGTTTTCAAAGTATACTTTTGTAATTTTTGCTGTACTACTTGAATAATCAATATCTACCACATTGGAATTTTTATATATAGTGACATTGTGTGATCCTGCTAATTCTTCCCCGTATGCATAAAAAAACCTTGTAGGTGGTAAAGCAGCCTTAGCAATCATGGTTTCTATATTAGCTTGTGATGAAAAAGAATCTTTTTGATTAAGTAGTTTAAACCAATAATCATTCAAGTAACCATCATCTCCTGTGCCGCAATATTGTGCAGCTTTTTTATAATAGGGTGAAATATCATCAAATGTAATTGGCCAACCACTGTTATCAATCCACTCTCGCATTTCAAAATCTATCGGCGTGAAGGGTGAGGTATTATTGGCCCAATGATTACTTGCTCCGCCAAGAAAACGTAAACGAGAAACACTAGTGTCAGGGTAATAAGGGGAAACACTATTGGCTTTATACAAATTTTGAGCTTGTTGTGTATATTCATTACTACCTGACTCTAACAAAACAATATCAGAAAAGGATTCTTTTAACTCTTTTGCTAACGTTAGGCCTGCAACCCCTCCCCCCAAAATACAGACACTGGCTTTAATTGTTTTTTGATTTTTAAGATCATCCCCATTAATCAACATTTTTTTGTTCCATCTTTTTTATTTTTTCAAAAAATAAGGGTATCAAAGCATAAAGCCAAATATCAATTTCCATCACTTTATTATTAGATCCCAAACCCGCCACCATTAAACAAAACAAGCCTAAAAGTAAACCCGATAATAAAGTAGATAACTCACTAGAGTGGGGGATACTTCTTAGTTTTCTTAATTTATTTAAGCAATAAATTATAATTAAAAAATAAGGAAGAGACCCGATTATGCCGTGATCAACCAACATAGCCATAATAAAATTATGAGATGCTCTAACACCATAATCACTGTACTGTTTTTTACCTGTTAAATATTTAGTATCAATATAAAAAGGGCTTAAAAAAAGAGTTCCTTTATGGCCATGCCCCATAAAAGGCCTTTCTTTAAACATTTCAATTTGGGCATTAATAATAACCATCCTTGAGTTTGCACTTCGATCTTTCATATCCCCAGCATCATTTTGATTCATACCATCAAATCTTTGAATTAATTGGGGGCCAATCAAAATAGCAAACGCAACCACCCCTAAGAGAATCAACGATAAAAATTTCTTTTTATATTTTTTAGGTATATACAATATAGATAATGCTCCGGTAATAACTAGCGCAATAAGTACACTTCTACTACCCGCAAGCATTATTGTGTTTAAAATTACTAAAATTGGAAAAACAATCCAAATAAACTTTTTCCAATGAGTACTTAATAATAAATACCCCGCGAAAACTAAAATCACGGAAAAATGTTGCCCAAGAGAATTAGATGAATTAAAAGTTGGCCCCCCTACCCCTTCAAATCGGCCCCCGATGTGAGTTGTGTATGCTAAATAACCAATATAAAAACAACAATAAGCATTAAATAAAATAAAGGCTTTCAAGTCACCTGTTGTTTTTACTGTGTTTTGAATAAGTATAATTAGAATTAAAAACTTAAATACCATTATCATATACTCCATATGAATGACGGTATTTATAGCCCAGAAATACTGGATGAGAACAAAAAAACAAAAAAATAAAAAAAACTTTGTTTCGGTAAAGTCAAATAATATTATTTTTTCATCTTTTCCTTTTTTAATAAATATAGCTAATAAGGTAAGTAGTGCCGCAATTAATGACCAACGTAAATCTGGTACTGCATACGCCCAATATTTTGATTGAGGGTGCATATAAAAAGCTAATAAATATGCCCAAAGTCCCCAAATCGGTTTAGAGTTAAATGCTTTAAACAAACACCCTAAATAAATAGCTAGAAAAACCAATGCTGTTATAGGCATTTAAATTACCTTATGGAATATTTTTTACTATGTGTGGACCAATTAAATTAGCCACAGGAAGCGGTAATTTTTGCCAAATTTCTACTAATTTTTCAAACTTGCCACTTTTAGGGTTTAGTTGTTGAATTTCTTTGCCTTGTGCATTATCACCCGTATATTGGTACCAATATAGCTGCTGCTCAACTGAACCCCATTGCTTTTTGAATTTATGGGTATTAGAATTTTTAT
>Ga0209081_1000356_pt1 | contig 27637 bp, 28 predicted proteins | sample GOMGulsemesocosm_4_FD_184636 | JGI IMG/M metagenome (GOLD analysis project Ga0209081, IMG submission 184636) | Methane-oxidizing microbial communities from mesocosms in the Gulf of Mexico - GOM15B Gulf of Mexico (SPAdes) (version 2) | ecosystem: Environmental > Aquatic > Marine > Cold seeps... | reverse complement strand
TGCGGACATAAACAAACATACCACTATCAAGTGCTTCTTTAACTTGATGTAATCTTTGTTGAATATTTTCTTGTTCTATCATTTCAGGCATAAGAATATTACTTGAAAGTTGGTGAGCTACATATAGCAACGCTATTAAACTCTCACTAGGTGGAAATCTAATAGACTTAATATTTCACATGGTTATGTAGATGGTTCAGGATCCATTGTTAAACTACTTTTTACAAAATTTAGCGTTTTTCCTGAGCGAAATGCATAAGCACGATATTTAATAAACTGTAATCAAGTTTATCGTAACTTTGTGTTTTTTTCAGGTTTTTGTTTGTTTGGTGAGAATTATTCGTTTTCATCAAATTTGTCAGAAATCAATTGACTGATAGCTTGTAATGCTTGTGGGGCATCAACACCTTGAGCTGTTACTTTTACTATCTTTCCTTGCCCGCCAGCCAATAGCATGATAGCCATGATACTAGCGGCATCAGCATCTTTTTCTTCAAGGGTTAGGGTGATTTTTGCTGAAAACTGCTGGCAAAGTTGTGCTAATTTACTGGCAGCACGTGCATGTAAGCCTAATTTGTTAATAATGGTTAATTCTTTACTTACTGAAATATTACTCTTTTGTGCTGAGTTAGATTGGTTACTCATAGCAAAACCTACTATTTACTTTTTTTAATATCACGATGATGAATTTGTACATCTTTTTGTTCTTTTCTAAAGTTATCGGCTAATAGCTCAGCAATGTAAACTGAACGATGCTTGCCGCCAGTACAACCAATAGCAATAGTGACGTAGCTACGGTTATTACGTTCTAAATGAGGTAACCAAGTCATCATAAAGCTATTAATTTGCCAAATAAATTTAGTTACTATTGGCTGGCTAGATAGAAAGTCTTTTACTGGCTGTTCTAAACCGCTATAAGGTTTTAAATTTTCTTCCCAGTGTGGGTTTGGTAAAAACCGTGCGTCGAATACATAATCAGCATCAGCAGGTATACCATGCTTAAAACCAAATGATTCGAATACTAGTACCATTGTCCCTGTTTTCTTACCTAAAATACGTTCTCTAACTAAATCAGCCAATTGGTGAGGACTTAGTTGGCTTGTGTTTATATATAAGTCTGCATTTGTTGAAATAGGCGTTAAAAGCTTTTTTTCTAAAGATATTGCTTGATCAAGTGGAATATCTTCTTTAATTAATGGGTGCAAGCGTCTTGTTTCACTAAAGCGGCGAATTAGATCATTATCATCTGCATCTAAAAATAATGTTGTTACGTCAACTGCATTGGGTAGGTACTCTATAACTTCTAGAATATCGTTAGGATCTTTTGGTAAGTTACGTACATCCAAGCTAACAGCGACATTTTCATAATCATTAATTACGGTATGTATTAAGGCTGGTAATAAGTTAACAGGAATATTATCTACACAATAATAACCTAAATCTTCCAACACTCTTAGTGCAACTGATTTACCTGATCCAGAGCGACCACTAACAATAATAAGTTTCATTCTTTTAAAGTTTCCGAGTTACGAGGTGATTAGTTTGAATTGACTAGTTTCGAGTATAATGTTCGCAACTCGTAACTACTTACTCGCCACTTAATGAGTTTGTTGAATAAGGTTAAACATTTCTCGTTTGTTAGTGCATTTACGTACTTGTTTAGCGGTTTTACGATCGCTAAGAAGTTTAGCAATACTTTGCAGTGTTTCTAAGTGCTCTTGGGTATTATTTTGAGGTACAAATAAACAGATGAAAATATCGACTGGCTTATTATCTATGGCATCAAAATCAATAGCCTGCTCGGTTGTTAGAAATACTGCAATGGCTTTGTCGGTGTTATTTAATCGGCCATGCGGAATGGCTATACCGTTGCCAATGCCTGTACTACCTATTCTTTCTCGATTAAGTAAACTCTCAAGTAAATCACTGGGATTTGAGTCGCCTAATTTATCTGCAGCAAGTTGACAAATTTGTTCAAGCAGACGTTTTTTACTGCTTGCTGGAACAGCACATTGTGTGCAGTCCAGCGTTAAAATATTTTGTAGTGTCATAATGTTAAAAAGTGGTGCTAATGTTGGGTTATTTTGCCTTTGTATTTGAGTATTTGGCGATCTAATTTATCAACCAAGGTATCAATAGAAGTGTACATGTCTGCATTTACTGCTGAAGCATGGACTTCAGCACCTTTTAAATGTATCGTCGCCTCTGCTTTTTGATCTAACTTTTCAACGGTAAGCACAACGTGCACATTATTGATGTGATCAAAATGTCGTTCTAATTTGGCAAACTTTTGTATCAACATAATCGCGTAATGATGAGGTTACTTCTACATGGTGACCGGTAAGATTAATTTGCATAAGCGTGATCCTTATTTAGCTAAAAAATAACTTGTTATAATAAACTTTTGCGTTGATTTGACGGTGGAATAGACAATGATTCACGGTATTTGGCTATGGTACGTCTAGCAACATTAATTCCCTGCTGGGCTAATAAATCAGCCATTTTACTATCACTTAGCGGTTTGGCAGGTGATTCCGCTAAAATGAGTTTTTTAATTAATGAGCGAATAGCGGTTGAAGAACATTCTCCGCCATTCTCAGTGCTTACATGACTTGAAAAGAAGTATTTTAATTCAAAAATTCCTCTTGGTGTATGCATGTACTTTTGTGTTGTTACTCGTGAAATAGTTGATTCGTGCATGTCTACTGCTTCAGCAATATCATTGAGCACCATTGGGCGCATGGCTTCTGCACCATGCTCTAAAAAGCCTTGTTGGCGCTGTACAATACAATTAGACACTTTTAATAGGGTATCGTTGCGAGACTCTAAACTTTTAATAAACCATTTTGCTTCTTGTAAATTAGCGCGAATAAATTGACCATCGTTACTAGACGATTTTGTCGTTTTAGTCATGGCGGCATACTGCTTATTTACAGATAACTTGGGAGCAGTGTCAGGGTTTAATTCAACGATCCAACGACCATTTTTTTTCTCGACAGAAACGTCAGGAATCACGTATTGATCGTCGCCCTTAATAACCGCGTCACCGGGGCGAGGGTTTAAGCTTTGAATTAAACGCATTACTTCGCGTAATTGATCTTCTTTGAGTCGTGTTTTACGCATCAATTGGCGATAATCACGATTACCTAGTAAATCTATATGCTCTTTAATGATTAACTTTGTTTCTTTTAAATATGGCGTGTCTGATTCAAATTGGTTTAGTTGAATAAGTAAACATTCGGCAATAGAGCGAGCGGCAACTCCAATGGGATCAAAAACATTAATTCGTTTTAAAACAGCTTCTACTTCATCAAGTTCAAGGTATTCAAGTCCGACACTTTCTAAAATATCTTCACTTGAAACTGTAAGATAACCAGCGTCGTCTACTGCTTCGATGATAGCAATGGCAACAGCTCTATCTGTTTCAGTAAAAGGGGTTAATTCCATTTGCCAAAGCAGGTGATCTTGTATGGAGTCTGTGGTTTCACCTTGATAAGTATAATCTTCACTGGGACTGCTGATGGCACCCGTGTTGGACACGCCTGCGCTGTAACTTTCTTCCCATGTGGTATCGATATTTAGCTCTTCAGGAATGTCATTTTTTTCCATGACTTCGGTAGTGCTAATCTCATCAATACTTGCTGATGCATCTTCACTGCCATCACTTGTTGATTGTTCTGAGCTTGTTGCTGTAGCCGAGAATGCTTCTTCAAGATCTCTTGGGGCATTATCTGAATTTTCATCAGGCTCTTGTTGTTCATTTACTTCAAGCAGAGGGTTACTCTCAAGTACTTCTTGAATTTCTTGTTGAAGTTCTAACGTTGATAACTGCAACAGCTTTATCGCTTGTTGCAGTTGTGGCGTCATAGTGAGTTGTTGTCCTATACGGAGTTGCAGAGTTGGGCGCATCTACCTTATATACATCCTATTTTTGTTTCTTTTATTAACTTTGTTGCTTATTTTATAATCGTTAAAGATAAGCATAGTCTAAGTTAGCTGTGTATGCTGTAACTATAGCGTGAATTGCTCGCCTAGGTATACATCTCTTACAGTTTGATTGGCAAGTATTTGATCCGCATCACCTTCGGCAATGATTTCTCCGCGGCTAACAATATATGCGTGCTCACAAACGTCAAGGGTTTCTCTAACATTATGATCAGTAATGAGTATACCTATTCCGCGTTTTTTTAGATGAAGAATGATTTTCTTTATATCACCAACTGATATTGGGTCAACGCCAGCAAAAGGCTCGTCAAGTAGTATAAATTCAGGTTCAGCAGCGAGTGCGCGGGCAATTTCTACACGCCTTCTTTCGCCACCAGATAAGCTCATACCTAAGTTGTCTTTAATATGATTAATATTAAATTCCTCTAGTAAATGATCTAGCTTTTCTTGTCTTTCCTGTTCGTTAAGGCTTTTTCTTGTTTGTAAAATAGCCAGGATATTGTCACTAACAGTCAGTTTTCTAAAGATAGAAGCCTCTTGAGGAAGGTAGCCTATACCAAGGCGCGCTCGTTCATGCATAGGCGCAAGTGTGACATCTTCACCATTGAGTATGATCTGACCATTATCATTGGGCACTAAACCAACAATCATATAAAAAGAGGTGGTTTTTCCCGCACCATTTGGACCTAATAAACCAACAATTTGTCCTGCACTTACGGCTAAACTAACATCTTTTACAACTTTTTTAGCTTTATAAGACTTTGACAAGCCTTTAGCTATTAAGGTTGACTTAGCTGAAGTGTTTTCAGTGTTATGGGTTGTTATTGTCATTATTTTTCTTATTCTGTTGAGCTTTGATTTGAGCAGGTTGTAAAATAGTAGTTACTGGTTCGTTATCACTACTTATTGCTTCTAATCTTTCACTTGATGTATTGTATGTGATTGTTTCACCTGTCACTTTACTGCCAGCTTGCTTTACTTCTGCGTTGCCCGAAACTGTGATGATGTGGAGATCTGGCTGATATTTTATTTCATTTGCTTGTAGGCTAATTAAGCTGCCATCGTCTAACTGTTGTTTAAATATAGCGGGCTTGCCTCTAGCAAGGTAAGTGTCAGATTTTTGTTTGGTTTCTTTGTCAATTGTACTATATACCTGAACGATATCAGCATTGATAGAAATAGAGCCTTGGTTGATGCTCACCTCATCAAGGTAACTGGCTATTTTGTTTTTTAAATCGGCAGATTGACGTTTAGATTTAATGGTGATTTCTTGGATGAGATCTTTCTTCGCTGCATTTACTGGTGCAGATAAAGTGAGAAATAGTGAGGTGAGTAACACCCCTTTGCTAATGTTTTTAATTGTCATTAAGATATTAACTGTTGTTTTTTTTGTAAATAGTACGTACATGTTCGGTTAATGTCATCTGTTTGGTGTTTAAATCAATTATTAAGCCAGAGCCATACATAGTGAAATCTTTCCCTTGTACCATCACTGTTTGGTCTGAGCTAATAATATTAGTATTTAAGTCGAGCTCTAAATATTTACAATGTATTTCTTGTATCAAACTATCTTTATCGGTTGCCTTTAAGTGTACGCGATGATTTAAAATAACCCTATTGTTTTTGTAAAGAGTTGCCTCTTTTGCGCTAAGTTTCCAAGGGTAGTTTACTTTTTGAGGCCGAGAGTTAGGCAAAGTGCTACCCGAAGCATCTTCAGTTGAGAGGCTAGCATTTAATGAGTGCTTTGTTGACGGATTTGTTGACGGATTTGTTGGAAATAAGGTGTAATTAGGTAATTCAAAGTGAGTTACTTCAAGTGCAGCGTAATGCTCCATGCGATCAGCAATGATCGCATGAGATAACTGGCCTGACGCGGTGTAAATATTACTTTTAAGGGCTTCAGCAATGAAGTCAGGGGTGAGTTCTCGATCAATACTTCCATTGGGCATTACTTGAGAATTACGCCATTCAATAATGCCATAAGTCATAGCAGCTAATAATAATATAGACAGCGCTAAAAAATTTGTTCGAGTCATGGTTATATACTCGCACCTGTGGCGTTATCAAGAGTGCCTTGGCATTGCATTATTAAATCACACACTTCTCTCACTGCGCCATAACCACCACGAACAAAAGTTGTGTAATCAGCTTGTGCTATTACTCTGGGGTGAGCATCTTGTACTGCAATACCTAAACCAACTTGAACAATACAGGCTAAATCAGGAATATCATCACCAATATAGGCAATTTCATCAATATATATACCTAACGTCTTACTCAAATCAATAAGAGCAGGGTATTTATCTTCTTGTCCTTGTATTATGTGTTTAACATTAAGCGCGGACATTCGGTTGGCAACAATAGTAGAGCGTCTACCTGTAATAATAGCGACGTGAACGCCACTACTACCAAGCGCCTTTATACCAAAACCATCTTTAGTATGAAAAGCTTTTAACTCTTCACCGTCGTTGCCTAAATAAATTCGACCATCTGAAAAAACGCCATCAACATCACAAACCAATAATTTGATTTTTTTAGCCTGATCTATAATATCTTGAGCAACATCACCATATAATGTATTGGTGTTAATATTAGCTGTATAGTCCATTACAGTACTCCCGAGCGAAGTAAATCATGCATGTTCATTGCGCCTACTGGTATTTGTTTTTCATTGACAATAATCAAACCATTAATTTTTTTATCTTCCATAATATGAAGTGCCTGTGCTGCGAGCATATCAGCCTGTGCTACGGTTGGTGATTTGGTCATTACGGTGACAATACTATCTTGATGAATGTCAATTTTAAGATCGAGAATTCTACGTAAATCACCATCAGTGAATAAACCCACAAGTTGATTACTATTATCAACCACAGCAGTCATTCCTAAACCTTTGAGTGACATTTCAACTAAGGCATCTTTTATTAGTGCGTTTTCAGTGACAACAGGTAGACGATCACCTTGATGCATTATGTCGCTCAAACGTAATAATAAACGTTTTCCTAAACTGCCACCAGGGTGTGATAAAGCAAAATCATCTGCGGTAAAACCACGAGCATTAAGCAAGGCGACAGCAAGAGCATCACCCATAACTAAGGTGGCAGTAGTGCTTGAGGTTGGCGCTAATCCTAAGGGACACGCCTCAGTGCTAACTTTTATACAAACATGAGTATCGGCTAGTTTTGCTAAGGTAGACGAAGTATTTCCGGTCATGGAAATAAGCTTAGCGCCAATACGTTTTATGACGGGAATTATCGCTAACACTTCGCTCGTTTCACCAGAATTTGAAATGGTTAAAACCACATCATCTTTGGTGATCATGCCTAAATCACCATGGCTTGCTTCGCCAGGGTGAACAAAAAAGGCGGGAGTTCCTGTGCTAGCTAAGGTTGCAGCAATTTTACCGCCAATATGACCTGATTTTCCCATACCAATAACAATAACGCGTCCATGGCAATTAAACATTAACTGGCAAGCGTGTTCAAAGCAGTCATCAATATATTGTAATAGCTCAATGATTGCTTGTTGCTCAATGTTTATAACGTTTTTGGCAAGTTCTTTAAAATTTTTCATGGCTCTGCTTAAGCTAGTGAGTGTTTAATGCTAATTAACCTTTAATGAATAGTCGTTTGGCTAAAAAGTAGCATTTGATAAGCGATAAAGCACATCAGTAGTAATGCACCTTTTACACGAGTAAGTCTAAAGCTGCCAGAGTCGCGACTAAAACACAATATAAAGAGTAAACCTGTAATTGCTAACATGACAGGTGCATCGCGAAGTGATGCATCTGGATTAACAGCGCCAGGAGCGATAATTCCAGCAAAAGGAAGTACGGCTAATATATTAAATATATTAGAACCGACAATATTACCCATGGCTAAATCATCTTCTTTTTTCAAGATACTAGCAATGCTTGCTGCTAGCTCTGGCAGGCTTGTTCCTATGGCAATAATAGTTAAGCCAATAACAAGATCACTAATACCGTAAGATCGGGCAATAAATATGGCTGAATCGACTAAAAAGTGAGCGCTCAATACTAAAAGTGACATGCCAATAATAAGCCAGATAACAGATTTTGTGGTGTTTATTACTTCAGGTAATTCTTGTTCAGCTTCTAGAATCATTGGATCACTTAAGTTATTATTTTTTCTTTGTTTTAACGCTTTGATTAACAAAATAGAAATAAAAGCAAAAAAACTGACCATTAAAGCAATACCCTCAGGAAAACTGAAAAAATTATCAGAAAGTATCCAATAAGCAAATAATGTCAATAGAAGTAGTAGTGGCAGCTCTTGTTTAATGGTTGAAGATGAAACGACTAACGGCTTTATGAGTACCGTAAAACCTAACACTAAAGCAATGTTAGTAATGTTAGACCCAATAGCATTGCCAATGGCCGTATCAGGGTTGCCTTGTAACGATGCTGCTGCAGCTACCATCATTTCAGGCGCTGAAGAACCCATAGCCACAATAGTTAAGCCTATTATCATTGGTGAAATACCTAAATTTCTTGCCAATGATGAAGCCCCTAAAACAAATTTATCAGCACTCCATACAAGTGCAGTAAGGGCAACTAATAAAATACCAACGTGTTCTAACATTCACAGCTCCAATTTTAAGAAAGTAAATTGTCGCTGTTTGTAGCGTAAAAACAAAGTAATTAATGAGATTAGAGAGAAATAATTGTAATAAAAACTAAAAATGAGCTCTCTTTTACATTTTCTGACATTTTTTATGAGTAAAATAGTGAATTTTTAGTGAACAATTTTAGGTGCTCAGGTAAAATTGTAATTAATTAGCGCCATATATAATGCCATACAAATAATAATGACAGTAAACGTATCCCCTAAAAACTTAGTTGAAATAAACAACCTGACCTTTAAACGAGGTGAAAGAGTTATTTATAATAATATTAGCTTGTCGATCCCCAAAGGAAAAATCACCGCTATTATGGGGCCTAGTGGTATTGGAAAAACCACTTTACTGCGTTTAATTGGTGGCCAAATTCGTCCTGAATCTGGAAAAATATTGTTTGAAGACAAAGATATTCCACAACTTTCAAGAAAAGACTTATACGAAACTCGTAAAAGAATGAGTATGTTGTTTCAAAGTGGTGCGCTTTTTACTGACATGACTGTTTATGACAATATTGCTTTTCCTATTCGTGAGCATAGTCAGTTACCTGAAGCTATTATTGAAAAAATAGTATTGATGAAGTTAGAAGCTGTAGGCTTACGTGGAGCACGTGATTTACATCCAAACGAGCTTTCTGGTGGTATGGCTCGCCGTGTTGCATTAGCTCGCGCTATTGCGCTTGACCCTGAATTAATTCTTTATGACGAACCTTTTGCCGGACAAGACCCTATCTCCATGGGAGTGATTGTTCGCTTAATTCGTTCTTTAAGTGATGCTTTAGGTTTAACCTCTGTTGTTGTATCTCATGATGTACCAGAAGTGATGAGTATTGCGGATTATATTTATATTATCGCTGAGCAAAAAATTATTGGTCAAGGTACACCAGAACAAATCAGGCAAGATGAATCTCTTTTGGTGAAACAATTTGTGCAAGGTGAAGCTGATGGTCCTGTGCCATTTCATTTTGATGCACCAAATTATCAAGATGAATTAATTAAAGGTTCATCCTCGGTAAATATCAAAAGGAAGGCGTAATGCAAAAGTTGCAATTATTAGGCAGAAACACATTAGCTTTGATTAGTGGTTTAGGCTGTGCCGTTATTGTCTTATTATCGGCCTTATTTCATCTGCCAAATTTTCGTAAAGGCACACCTTTATTGTTGCAACAACTTTATAATGTTGGTGTTATGTCGTTGGTTATTATTATCGTATCGGGTGGTTTTATTGGTATGGTGCTAGCGTTACAAGGTTATACCATCTTGGTCGGTTACGGGGCCGAAGCAAGCCTTGGTCCTATGGTCGCTTTGTCATTACTGCGTGAACTAGGCCCTGTTGTAGCTGCTTTATTATTTGCAGGTCGAGCAGGCTCCGCTTTAACCGCAGAAATTGGTTTAATGAAAGCAACAGAGCAATTATCTAGTTTAGAAATGATGGCGGTTGATCCCCTACGCCGTGTTATTGCGCCACGCCTTTGGGCTGGTTTTATTAGTTTACCTTTGCTAGCTGCTATATTTTCTATGGTAGGGATTTTAGGCGCTCACCTTGTTGGTGTCGATTGGCTTGGCGTTGACGGCGGAACATTTTGGTCTGTAATGCAAGATCAGGTAGAGTTTAGAAAAGATATTCTCAATGGTATTATCAAAAGTGTTGTTTTTGCTTTTGTCGTTACTTGGATTGCAGTGTATAAAGGCTATGATTGTGAACCTACCTCTGAAGGTATTTCAAGAGCCACAACCTCTACTGTGGTACAATCATCGTTATTAGTATTAGCATTAGATTTTATTTTAACCGCATTGATGTTTGCGGTATAAATTAGAGGCTAGATTTTATGCTTGTTTGATTAAACATCAATGTAGGAGGGGGTTTAATCCCGCTTATTGAATAACAAATAGAAAGGCGTTTGGTGAAATACATGGTGTCAAAAAAAATAGAATTAATGGTTGGTATTTTTGTAGCTTTAGGTATTGCTGCATTACTTATGTTGTCTTTAAAAGTAGCTAATAATGGTATTACGGGTAGTGGCGAAAGTTACGATCTTTTTGCCAAGTTTGATAATATTGGCGGCTTAAAAGTTCGCTCACCTATTAAAGTTGGTGGTGTTGTTGTTGGCCGTGTGAGTGATATTTCTCTTGATGAAGAAGATTATACGCCTATAGTCACCATGGAAATCTACCAAGAATATAATCAGTTCTCAGAAGCAACGTCAGTAGCTATTTTAACTGCAGGTTTATTAGGCGAACAATATATTGGTTTGCAGCCCGGTTTTATGGATGAATCAGTAGAAATACTACAACCTGATGATTATATTGAAGACACAAAGCCAGCTTTAGTATTAGAAGAATTAATAGGACAATTTCTATTTAGCCAAGGAAGTGGTGACGAGTAATGATATATATGAAAAGTATAAAAATCACAGCGATTAATTTTTTCAAAACTGCATTTTTTTTGACCAGTTTATTGAGCGCGAGTGTTTTTGCATTTGAGCAAACACAAGCCAACAGTGCGCTTGTAGATAAAAAAGATCCTTACTTGATGATCAAAACAGTAGCAGGTAAAATATTTAAACGTTTTGCTGATGAGCAGCAAGCAATACAAGCTGATCCAAATATCCTTAAAAATATTGTTCGCGAAGAATTGATGCCTTACATCAATTATAAATATTCAGCATTTAAAGTGATTGGCAAGCATTTAAAGAAAACGACCGCTGAAGAACGAAAAGATTTTGTGCCCGTTTTTAGAGAGTATTTAGTAACCTCTTACGCACAAGTTTTCACTCTATATAAAAAACAGCTAGTAGAATTTGCGCCATCGAAAAATTTTGCCAATAAAAAAATAGTCGCGGTAGATACGCGTATTATTATGACCGGAAGAGATGATATTGATATTTCTTTTAAAGTAAGAAAAGACAGTAAAACTGATGAATGGAAAGCATTCGATATGGTCGCAGAAGGCGTCAGTTTGCTTGATAGTAAACGGGCTGAGCTCGGTGGTGTTATTCGCCAAAAAGGGTTGCCTTATGTCACCGAACTGTTAAAAAATAAAAGTCAGAGAAATATTGCTTTTAAAAGTAGCTCAGTTAGTGAAAATTCAGCTCAAGAAAAGCAGGTAAAGTAGTGAGTAAACTTGTAACTAAAATAGTGTTGAATATCTCTAAAGACAATAACTTTTTAGTTGGAGAGTTAACTCGACAGACCGTTATGCAAATATCAAAAAAGCAGATGAAACAATTGACTTCTCACCCATCTTCAATAGTAGATTTACAGCAAGTTACTCGTGTTGATACTGCTGGTCTTGCTTGGCTTTTCTTTTTATTAGAGCAAGCAAATAGTGCCAGTTGTCAACTGTCTTTTAGCAACATTCCTGCTAAATTAAATAAATTAATTAGCTTAAGTGGTGTTGACGACTTTTTACCTGTTCATACGTAAAGCTATACAAAACAGTTATACATAATTAAGGAATTCCCTTGGAAGTAATAGAAATAGAAAAATTAATTAACGATGCGTTAGCGCTTGATGAGTTACAAGTTAAATTTGATGGCTCACAATGTAGTGTGGTTGCCGTTGCCGATATGTTTGGTGACTTATCACGTGTTAAACGCCAGCAAATTGTTTTTGCTCCATTAACTGCTGCAATTAAAGATGGCAGTATTCACGCTGTTACGGTAAAAACTTTTACCAAAGCACAATGGCAACGAGATAAACTGTTTAACTAATGAGATTGCTTTCGTTAGTATTCATTATCACTCCTTAATAAAAAACTGCTCCATAAACTATTTAATGTGATATTGTTTTTAGTTAAGCATACATGGGGTACTGGTTGCATAGTTCCCTCCTTATTAATCAAAATTTAAGAAAGTAAGTTATTTTGGACGCATTTAAAGTTATTGGTGGTAAACCCTTACGTGGTGAAGTCACTATCTCAGGGGCTAAAAACGCCGCACTCCCTATTCTCATGTCTGCACTATTATCAAAAACACCAGTTGTTTTTAGTAATGTTCCTCAGCTAAATGACATTTTAACTACGGTAAAGTTATTGGGTCAGTTAGGGGCAAAAACAAAGTGGTTAACTGAAAATCGATTAGAAATTGATGCTGGCAATATTAGCCAATGTTGCGCACCTTATGATCTGGTCAAGACGATGCGTGCTTCAATATTAGTGTTGGGCCCTTTACTGGCTCGAATGGGACACGCTGAAGTTTCATTACCTGGCGGTTGTGCCATTGGCGCTCGCCCAGTTAACCTGCATATTCAAGGTCTTAAAGCGATGGCGGCTGATATAAACGTTGAAAATGGCTATATAGTTGCTAAAAAGCAAGGTCGTCTTGAAGGTGCTAATATCTTTATGGATATTGTTAGTGTTACTGGCACTGAAAATTTAATGATGGCAGCCGCTTTAGCTGACGGCACAACCGTTATTGAAAATGCAGCACGAGAGCCTGAAATTGTTGATCTTGCTAACTGTTTAATTAGTATGGGTGCAAAAATATCTGGAGCAGGTACTGATACGCTAACCATTGAAGGTGTTAGTGAATTACATGGTAGTGAATACAGTGTTATGCCAGACCGAATTGAAACAGGAACTTTCTTGGTTGCCGCAGCGGTTACTCAAGGTAAAGTTAAATGTTTAAATACAGATCCAAGTGCGTTAGAAGCTGTTTTGTCTAAATTAACAGAGGCAGGCGCTGATATTACCACAGGTGAAAATAGTGCCGGTGAAGAGTGGATTGAGTTATCAATGTCTCAAAAACCAAAAGCAGTAAATGTTAAAACTGCACCACATCCCGCTTTCCCTACTGATATGCAAGCGCAGTTTATGACTATGAATGTGTTAGCTGAAGGCACAGCGACAGTAATTGAAACCATTTTTGAAAATCGCTTTATGCATGTGCCAGAATTACAACGCATGGGTGCTGATATTGCTCTTGAAGGTAATACAGCCATTGTTAAAGGTGTTGATTCATTAAATGGCGCACAAGTAATGGCGACAGACTTACGGGCATCAGCAAGTTTAGTGATTGCAGGTTTAGTTGCTAAAACACCTACCCAAGTAGATCGAATTTATCATATTGATCGTGGTTATTTGAAAATTGAAGATAAGCTTCAAGCATTGGGTGCCGATATTACTCGTATCACCACGTAACATTTATCTCTTATGATCTAAAACCAAAATAGACAATAGAATATTCTACTGTTTATTTTGTTTTTTTCAGTATTGTAAATGGTTAAACCCCTAAGATAATCAGCACATTCTGTTGTGGTATCTTTAAAATGCGTCGATAAAATTATTAGCTATAATTATCATAAGACTGCTTTGGAGGACTACACATGCTTTTTACTGGCTCGTTCATAACAGATTGTCCAATTCGTCAAAAAATTCGCGAATTTTATCGTATTGATGAAAATGCCGCTATTGATCATATTCTTCCTTTTGCTGAAGTGAATGTTAGTGCTCGAAGTAGAGCTTGGGAACGAGCTCGTCAAATGGTGTTAAAAATTCGTCAAGATCAAGAAGGTAATGGCGCTATTGATGCGTTATTAAATGAATACTCACTTTCTTCAGAAGAAGGGGTGGTATTGATGTGTTTAGCTGAAGCCTTATTGCGTGTTCCTGATAAGCATACTCAAGATGCGTTAATTCGTGACAAAATCTCTCAAGGTCAATGGAGTTCTCATTTAGGCACTAGCGATTCATTCTTCGTTAACGCTTCATCGTGGGGGTTGTTGATTACGGGTTCTATGGTGGGTTATGTCGATAAACGAAATCAAGATAGATTTGGTTTATTAAAAAAAACCATTGGTCGTTTAGGTGAGCCTGTTATTCGCAAATCAATGAACTATGCTATGAAAATTATGGGCAAGCAGTTTGTTATGGGCGAAAGCATTGCTGATGCAACAATGCGCGCAGCAGATAAGGAACAGCAAGGTTATGTTTATTCATACGATATGCTGGGCGAAGGTGCTCGCACCATGGCTGATGCCAATCATTATTTAAAATCTTATCAAGAAGCTATTCAAGCTATCGGCATGGTAGCGCAAGCTTCAGGAAAGAATAATCCTCGTAAAGTCCCTGGTATTTCAGTGAAACTCTCTGCTATTCATCCTCGCTATGAGTTCACTCATAAAAGTCGTGTAATGAATGAAATTGTACCTAAATTGAAGGCACTATGTTTACAAGCCAAGCAATATAATATCGGTTTAACGGTTGATGCTGAAGAATCGGATCGTTTAGATATTTCTTTAGATGTTATTGAAGCGGTGTTCACCGATACTGATTTAGGTGACTGGCAAGGCTTTGGCATTGCACTACAAGCCTATCAAAAACGTGCTATTTTTGTGGTCGACTGGCTACGTGAGTTAACGCTGCGTACTAACCGTAATATGATGGTTCGCTTGGTCAAAGGTGCTTATTGGGATACCGAAATTAAAAATGCTCAAAAAGATGGTTTGAGCCATTTTCCTGTGTTTACCCGTAAATCTTCTACTGATGTTTCTTACCACGCCTGTGCTAATAAATTACTGGATTATCGAGATACTATATACCCACAGTTTGCTACTCATAATGCTTATACCGCAGCCACTATTGTTGAGTTAGCGGGTGATGATAAAGAAGGCTTTGAGTTCCAATGTTTACATGGCATGGGCGATTCATTGTATGATCAAATTGTTTCACAAGAAGGTATACAATGTCGTATTTATGCGCCTGTTGGTTATCATGAAGACTTGCTAGCTTACCTAGTACGTCGTTTGTTAGAGAACGGTGCTAACTCTTCTTTTGTTAATGCTATTGTGGATGAGTCTCAACCTGTTGAGTCTTTGCTAGAAGATCCTGTTGAAAAAACTCAACGTTTAAAAGATAAATATAATAAACAAATCCTTATGCCTATTGATCTTTATCGCAAAGAGACAAATGGTCAAATTGAAGGAAATAATACTGTTGGCCTAGGACTTGTGGGTAGAGATAACTCCAAAGGGTTAGACTTAACAGACATCAATGCCATTATGCCATTAAAAGGTGCATTAGATGATTGGTTTGTTGAAAACTTACTTAACAAAAATGATGTGCCTGATAACGCTAAAGCAGTGAGAAATCCAGCGGATCACAGTGAAATTATTGGTTTTCATCGTCATCATGGTAAAGAATATATGATGATAATGATTGATAAAGCTGCAAGAGCTTTTACTTCATGGTCACAAACGCCAGTAAATGAGCGTTCAGCATTATTATGTCGCATTGCTGATGTTATTGAACAGCATATGGATGAGCTTATTGCGCTTTGTATTAAAGAAGCGGGTAAAGTTGCGAAAGATGGTATTGATGAAGTGCGTGAGGCGGTAGATTTTTGTCGTTATTACGCTGCACGTGCGATAGATCAAGGAGAAGATGAACGTCTTGAAGCACGTGGCGTTGTGCTTTGTATCAGTCCGTGGAATTTTCCATTAGCAATATTTTTAGGCCAAGTAGCCGCTGCTATTGCAGCGGGTAATACGGTATTAGCAAAACCTGCCGAACAAACAGGTCTTATTGCTTTGCGTGCTATTGAGTTAATGCAGTCTGTTGGTTTACCTGAATACGTGGTACAAGCCGTCATTGCTCGCGGTAGCTTAGTGGGTAGCACTATAGTGCCAGACGAACGTATTGCTGCTGTTATGTTTACCGGCTCTACTGAAACAGGTACTCGCATTTCTCAAACCCTAGCCAAGCGAGGTGGTGATCAAGTGCCATTGATCGCTGAAACGGGTGGTCAGAATTGTATGATTGTTGATTCTACTGCTTTGCCAGAGCAAGTGGTTGATGATGTTATTTCATCTGGTTTTCAATCGGCAGGTCAGCGTTGTTCAGCGCTGAGAGTTTTGTTTTTACAAGAAGATATTGCTGATAGCGTGATCATTATGCTTAAGGGAGCTTTAGCTGAATTATACATAGGAAACCCTGCAAAATTGAGCACGGATGTTGGCCCTGTTATTGATCAAAAAGCCCTTGATGCCCTCAGTACTCATGCTGATTATATGAAAACGCATGGTAAGCTTTTATATCAATGTGAGTTGTTTGCAGGAAAATCAGGTAATGATGTACCTGATGTTGATAGCCATTTCTTTTTCGCACCGCGTTTATATGAAATTAGCGATATTAATATCTTAACCAAAGAAGTGTTTGGCCCTTGTGTACATATTGTTCGATTTAAAGGCAATGAAATAGAACAAGTGATCGAAAAAGTTAACGGCACTGGCTTTGGTCTAACCATGGGAATTCACACTCGAATTAAACACCGAGCTGTGGAGTTAGCTAAGCTTTCTCGTGCAGGAAATGTTTATATTAATCGTAACATGATTGGCGCTATTGTTGGCGTGCAACCTTTTGGTGGTCGTGGACTGTCTGGTACAGGCCCTAAAGCAGGAGGTCCAAATTACCTGTCTCGTTTGGTTGTTGAAAAAGCAACATATGATGAAAAAACTGTTAATTTTTCATCATCACAAATAGCCATACTAACAGGTGATAAAAACACTCAAGATGAAGCTGTTGTCTTAATGAATAAAGCAGATAACGCCGAAAAAGAGTGGCGTATGGCAGAGTTAAATACTCGTATTTCTTATGTTCGACAACTGTTAGCAAAAATTGCGCATGTAGAAATTGTTGATAATTTAGCTGATGATTTAAATAGCACCTTGGCAGCAGCTCGTAATCAATTAATCAATATTGAAAAGCGCATGAAAAAACCGCAAGAATTATCAGGGCCAACAGGTGAATCTAATATTATTTATTTAGAAAACCGTGGTAACGTTATCTGTTTTGCGGATGAAAAAGTCAGCTTTCATTTTTGGATTATGTCATTGGTAACGGCGTTAGCGACGGGCAATACTGTGATTACTGTTGTGTCAGACTTATTTTATAAAGAAGCACTCGCGTTAAGAGATAAATTTATTTCAACGGGTGCTGATAGAGGTATATTACAAGTAGCCAAACTTGCTCACTTAGAAACTATGTTAGCTCACCCCACACTTGCTGGTGTAGTCGTTGATGGTAATTGTGATCGTAAACACTATATAAGTGAAAAGCTTGCAGAGCGAAGTGGTGCAATTCTGCCTGTGATCTCTTCTGAATATTTTGATAATTTAATTCAACGCTTGTTAACAGAGAAAACGATTAGTATTGATACCACTGCATCAGGTGGCAATACATCGTTGATGACCTTGGTTGAAGAAGAATAATATATGGTTTTATATCTAAAAGTAATTGTTTGTGTTATTTTTATTCTTTTAAGGTATAACTAATTCAAACTTGATTACGACAGACGGTATTATTCAACGTAAAATTCCTGACATCAAATTAGTAAAACTAGCTTTTACTGGCTAGCATGTTATCTACACGTTATCAGGAACAATAAATGAAAATCAGCACTATTCTGTCATTAAGCTTTTTATTGGCTTCACCATTATCTTTTGCCACTAATGGTTACTTTACTCATGGAAAAAGTATCATTGAAAAAGCACAGTCAGGCGCAGGCGTAGCACAGGTTAATACCAATTTTGGCTTAAACCTTAATCCTGCACAGCTTAATAGCAGTGAACAAGTGTCTGGTTTTGAAATAGGCGCGGTATTATTTTCACCATCTAGAGAATACAATGTTACGGGACAACCTAGTGCTCCTGTCGGTGCGCTTTGTGGTAATCAATGCCCGTTTAGTATTGGTAATGGTAGTCAAACTATAACAAGTGATAATGATATTTTTCTTATTCCACAATTCGGTATCAGATATCAGCTTGATGATGTTAGTCATATTAATTTTTCTGTTTTTGCCAACGGTGGTATGAATACCGAATATAAAGGCGGTTCAGCTCAGCTTGCACCACAAGGTACAAGTATCAAACTTGATGGCACTTTTGGTAATGGCACTACAGGTGTTGATCTAGCACAAATCTTTACGGCGTTAACTTATAGTCGTAATGTATTCAACGATAATCTTGCCATTGGCGCGAGTGTATTTTATGCCTATCAGCAAATAGAATTAACAGGGTTGATGAACTTTGCAGGTTTTTCAACAAACCCTATGGCGTTATCTGAACAAGGACTTGACTCTAGTAATGGTATTGGCTGGCGATTAGGTGGGCAATATAGAGTAACACCAGCTTTTAATGTTGGTACTACTTACCAAACAAAAGTAAGCATGAGTCGCTTTGATAATTATGCGGGTTTATTTGCTCAGCAAGGAAAATTTGATATTCCCTCAAGTTGGACGTTAGGGCTAGCCTATAAAGTTACTCAAAGCAGTGAATTTTTATTTGATTTTCAAACAATTAAGTATAGTGAAGTTGACTCTGTTGCCAACTCAATGAATCAACTGACTAATGGCTCTTGTATGCCTACCGCGCAAGGTGGTGTTGGAGCAGGGTGCTTAGGCAGCGAACAAGGTGCAGGTTTTGGTTGGATGGATATGGATATTTACAAATTAGCTTATAAAGTAGATTATTCAGACAAGCTTACATTAAGAGTTGGGGTGAGTAAAACTGAGCAGCCTATTGCCAAGCAAGAAGTATTATTTGGTATTTTAACACCAGCGGTGATTGAATATCATTATACTTTAGGGGCGTCATATAAACTTGTCTCTAAGAACAATTTACATTTCTCTTTGATGTATGCTCCTGAAAACGCTTTGTCAGGTAAAAATAATTTTGATCCTAATCAAGATATTACTGTCTCTATGAGTCAATTAGAGTTAGGGTTTTCATATGAAGGTAATTGGTAAACAGTAAACTTTATTTAGAACGGGTCAAACATATTTTAAAAAGCTAACATGAATTTATGTTAGCTTTTTTTTTAGCGTTTTATATGTCATTATTTCTAGTCTAGAGCAATATCCTTTATGAACAAAACCCTTGGTTCGTATCGATATGATCATTTTAAAATACCTTCAAGTGGATGGTCGAATAACCACTGTTGAATAAGCACAAAAAGAGAAGATAACATTATGAACGCACATGAATACGCATTACAAGCAAATGGCTCTTTTGCCCTGCCCGATGCTTGTTTTAAAGTGAAAGCTTTAATGGAAGATGAAGATTCAGCTATTAGTGATTTTGCGGATGTGATAAGTGTTGACCCTTCTATGACTTCAAGACTATTACAAATAGCAAATAGTGCTATTTATCGCTTTCCAGGTGAAATAAGTACAATTTCTCGCGCTATTACCGTTATAGGCACACAAGCTATTTATAATATGATGTTAGTGGATGTTGCTGCATCTGCTTTTAAGCATTTCTCTAATCAAGCTATCGACCTTAAACGTTTTTGGCGCATGAGTATTTATTGTGGATTAGTGACAAAAAATTTAGCGATATTAGTGGGTATTAAAGATATTGAGCGACTCTTTGTAGCGGGTTTATTACAGAATTTTGGTGAATTGTTAGTGGCAAAAATCACCCCTGAAGTTGCTACGCGATGTGAGCAATATAATCGCGATAATTTACCTTGGGCGTTACAGGAGTTAGCATTAGGTTTTAGTTACACTGATATTTCGGCTGAATTACTGAAAATATGGCAATTACCTGAAAAAATCATCATACCTATTCGCCATTTTAATCAAGCACAAAGTAATCAAATTAATCAAGATGTTAAGGTACTAAACTTAGCATCACGACTAGCATTATTAGATAGCCATGAAGATGAATTTGACTATGGTGAAGTGATAGATGAATCTTTATGTCAAAGTTTAAAACTAAGTAAAGAAGATATAGAACAAGTGACTGACGTTGCAGCATATGATGCGGTAGGTATTTTAACGGTGATGAACCCTAAACTGTTTTCTAGATAAAAAGTAAAGTGGACAAAATACTATACACTTCGTCGTTTTTTTATCTGAAAGCGCAAGGAGACATAGCTAGTAAAGCTTGCTAGCATCAAATGCTTTTGAATTATAAAAACTATAGATTTAAAATCATCAATTGAAAAATTAAAATTATAATAAATATATATAATAAGTATAAGTGAAGGAAGTTTATGAGCGCATCTAGAGAGCATTTTAGCTCCCGAATTGGTTTTATTCTCGCTGCGGCAGGCTCTGCTGTAGGTATTGGTAACTTGGTTGGATTTCCTGTAAACGCAGCTAAAAATGGCGGTGGCGCATTCTTATTGATGTACGCCTTTTTTGTCTTTTTAGTTTGTTTACCTGTGATGATTGCTGAAATGGCTGTTGGTCGAAAAACAGCAAAAGAGCCTGTTGGCGCGTACAAAGCATTAAGTGGTAATAGTTCCTTATGGGGAGTTGCTGGGCTGTTTGGGGTATTGACTCCTTTTATGATCGCTGTTTTTTATATGGTTCTCACCGTATGGCTTTTTGGTTATATTGTTTTAACGCTTTCTGGAAATTTAGACTACTTAGCTAGCGGTGCTGGTTTTGGCGAATTCATCAATAGTCCCTATTTATTTGTTGCTATGGCTATTGTTGCTGCCATTGTGAACTTTATTTTAGTCGCTGGTGTAAAAGACGGTATTGAGAAGGCGGCTAAATTGCTAATGCCCGCTTTGTTGGTGATGCTGATTATCATGGTTGTTTTTGTATTAACCCTTGATAATGCTTTTGCAGGTGTGAAGTTTTTCTTGATTCCTGATATAAGTAAAATAACGCCTAGTGTTGTTAATGGCGCGTTATCACAAGCTTTTTTCTCGCTGTCACTTGGTATGGGAATTTTAATAACCTATGGCTCATATATTGACAATCAAACTAACATTCCCAACTCAGCAAAACTGGTCGCTATAACGGATACTGGCGTGGCTTTTGTTGCTGGTTTAATGATACTGCCAGCGGTATTTTCATTTAACCCAAATGTTAACCCTAGTGAGCTAAGCGATAGCTCAGTATCTTTAATATTTACTTTTTTGCCTAAAATATTTTTAGCGCTACAAGTTTCAATAGGCTATATTGGCGCGAGTGCCGTGGCTGCTTTCTTCTTTATTTTAGTGTTCTTTGCGGCAATAACATCTTTAGTGTCAATTATGGAAGTACCTGTATCCTATTTAGTGACTGAAAAATGCCATAGCCGTAAAAAAGCACTTTCTATTTTATTGATGACAGGAGGGATTTTAACTATTTTTGCTACCGTTTCTTTTGGTATGGTAACTTTCTTTACTGAGTTTACTTCGTATGGTGGCGGTGAAAAATCCTTTTTTGATATTGTTTATGACGTTTTCTATGACACTATTTTACCACTTAACGGTTTCTTATTGTGCGTATTTGTTAGTTATCGTTGGAAGAAGAAAAACTTATCTGAGCAATTAAGTATCGGTAACGATGGTTATATTGGTTCTTGGGTGGAAAAATATATTAACTTCTCATTAGGTACGTTTATTCCTGCTATCGTGCTCGTTATTTTTGTTAATACCGTTGCGCAAAAATTCTTTGCCGTGAGTCTATTTGGTTTTTAATCATTACTTACCTTAAAGACAGAATAAACACTTTGGAACACAAGGCCGAGCAATGTTATTATTGCTTGGCTTTTTATTTTTAACGCTTCTATTTAAAATACCTCACCATGATTGAACATATTAACGCTATTGATTTTACTGATTGCCAACGCCTTTTTCACGGCCGAGGTCATGCTTATGAAAACTTGTCTCATGTGAATGTTGACTGGCTATCGCCTGTTATTTTAATTACCTTATATCAAGCAGTAGATGAAACTTGGTTATTAACACAAGCACAAACACTACAAGCGCTAATAAGTGACTGTAAAAGCGTACAAGTGCAGCGTCGATATGAAAAATTTGCGCCGACACAAGTTTTGCTTGGTGAGGCTATCAACCATACTGTTGTTAGTGAAAATGATCTCTCTTATCATATTGAATTTGGTAAAGCGCAAAATAGTGGTTTGTTTTTAGATATGGTTAATGGTCGCTCTTGGGTTTATCAGCAAGCTAAAGATAAAAATGTGCTTAACTTATTTGCTTATACTTGTGCTTTTTCTGTTGCTGCTACCGCTGGAGGGGCTAGCAAGGTAGTTAATATTGATTTAAGCAAAGCCTCTTTAAGTAAAGGGCGAGAGAATCACCAGTTAAACAAATTGGCAAAAAAAGATGGCAAGCAGATTATTTTTGAAGGCGTTGATATTTTTAAATCAAATAGCCGCATTAAAAAATATGGCAAATATGATTTATTAATTTGCGATCCTCCTTCATTTCAAAAGGGTAGTGTCAATATTGAGCGTGATTACGCTAAAATTATTCGAAAAATTCCTCAATGGATGAATGCTGATACTAAATTGATGCTTTGCTTGAATTCGCCTGATTTAGATGAACAGTTTCTAAAAGATGAAGTGGCACGTGAATGCCCCGGTTGTGTGTTTGAGCAACGTATCGCAAACCCTGAAGTTTTTAAAGAAGCGCATGCAGGAAAAGGATTAAAGGTACTTATTTTTACTTATCAACCTAGGGACTAGAGCCTAGGAATCATCTTTTCTTACTCTCCAAAAGCGGGCAAATCTTGGTATGCCTGCTTGGGTTTTTCCATTGTATTTATAAGTAATAACACTGCCAATTGTTGGTGGATTAGCTCGCTCTGCATCTGTAAAACCTGAGCCAATATTAAAGATAATACCGCTGGCTGTTTTCACTTTTAATGATCCTAACATTCCTTTATATTTACCTTTTCCTGGCGAATGAGCAATAACCTTTGCTTCATCATTTTGATATTTTTTTACTTTCATAATATTTGTGGTTCTGCCCACATGATAATAAGCATTGCCAAGATGTAGCATTAAACCTTCGCCTTTATTTGCAATAACAATATTGAGTTTGCTCTCTAACTGCTCGGTACTTTCTAACTTCACTTGTTTGATCATGGCTAGATAAGTTGAACTTGTTTGCTTGATTAGTTGTTGCATGACGTTGATGCGTTCAGTGAAAACGCGAGGATTTTTAGGTAAATCAAAAATCATAAAGCGTACTTCTTGCCAACAGTTTTCATCAATATTTGTTTTTCTAACACAAGAAAGTGCTTGCTGAAATTGATCTCTGGCTATCCATAGTTCTCCATCCATTGCGTTTGTTGGCCAGTTTTTAGTAAACCATTTTGGGCTATGGATAAGATGACCTTGGCGGGTTAACAGTTGCTTGCCATCCCAATAACCTCGCATACCATCTAATTTTTCAGAAAGCCAATACTCGCTAATATTATCAACGGTTTTATAGGTTGTGGCATGTTGAATAGCAGGTTTTACTTGAGCGATTATTTGATCAGAGTAAAAAAGGAATAGTAAAAGGCTAATTAAAAAAAGTTTCATTGGTAACATCCATGTTTATGAGATTAATTTAATACTAGTCTAAATTTATAAGCTATGATTATATTTGTAGAAAATAACTTGTAGAAAAACTCATGGAAAATAATTCAAGGATTGAATGTATGAAGCTCATCAAATTTACTTCTGTTGTTATCTTACTGTTGCTTGCGCCAATAAGTGAAGCGAAAAAACGCTGTAAACCACTATTAGAAAAATTACATAATATTCAAGCAATGCAACGAAATAGTTATTCATCTAAACGTGGTATTAGTTTGCGCGCTAGAGAAGATAAAGCGCGTGATAAATGGTGGCAATGTGAAACAGGACGAAGTAAAAAGACGAGCAATAAAAATAAGAAAAAAAGTAAGTCTACAAGCTATCAAGCCAAGGAAACAAAATCAAAAAGCGTAAAAGGTAAAAAACTAAAAGCAGGTACGCCATTTAAAACGAATAATGCGGTCGTTATAAAATCAAAATATCAGGGGGGTAAAAAGCAGGCATGGTTGGCATTTTATCAACAGCCAACTCGATGTCATCGGCCTAAAAACTTATCTATGTTTGCTTTGTGTAGTGAAGATAAGCAAAAACAAAGGAAAAGTTTTGAGGTGAAATATAATCAGAACAGTGACTATACTTTATATAACGGCACGTTCATTAGAGAATAATATTGTCTTGATTTTTTTACAAAATGCAATAAAATCAAATGTTAATGTTTATAACTACAATTATCAGGGACATAGCCTAAGCATTAATTAGCCTAGTTAACCTGAATAACTAAATTTTAATCTTTTTTGTTTTGAAAGAAAGTGTTATAAAACGAAATAATTATCATAATTAAGTTAGCCTTGCTATGACGGTACCGTTACCCATTTCAATCCATGTTTGTGATGAACTTCAACAACAACTTGGAAAGGCTGGATCCGTTTGTAATAAACTTGAAGCCCAGTTTAACTTTCACACCATGACCGCCAATTGGTATGGTGAAGAAGATAGTATTTTGTTTATACAATTATGCTTAGAAACACCACAAAGCTTTACCGAAAGGCAAGAACTTTTGTTGAAAGTTGACACGACAACTTATTCTGATGATGTTTTTAGTTGTTATGATAAAAGTGAAAAAGAAAAAGTATTAATTTGCTATATTTCGATAACAAGCACTGAATTAGCGCTACTAAAGCAACAACATAAATTATTATCTGGTTTGCTACAAATTAAGTTGCAAAAAGTACTAAATTTGATTGCTACACAATTAAAACTAACAGCTATTTAGCTATATATTAACTTTGTTGAATTATGTCTATTAGCCGTGCTCGCCTCGATCGCTTTATCAGTGAAAAATGCCACATTAACCGAAAAAAAGTGCGTTTATTGCTAGCACAAAAACGAGTTAAAGTTGATGGGTTTATTGCCACAGATGTTGCCCAAGCCATTAATAAATTTTCTGTTATTTCATTAGATGATCAAATAATTCAGCAACATAAAGCCTTATATATAATGATGTACAAACCTGTAGGTGTTGTTTGTGCTACAAAAGATGACAAGCATAAAACGGTAATTGATTTACTTGGCGAGTTATTAACACCTAAAGAGAAAGTAAGTTTGCATATTGTCGGCCGTTTAGATTTAAATACCTCAGGTTTAGTTTTATTAACCAATGATAGTCGCTGGTCTGAGCAACTAACGTCACCAAAAAGCAAAGTGTCAAAGCGCTATTTAGTGACACTACAAAACCCAATAAACCATGAATATATTCAAGCCTTTGCTGATGGAATGCACTTTGCTTATGAAAATATCACCACCAAACCAGTAACGCTTAATATTATTTCTCAATATCAAGCAGAAGTGATTTTAACTGAAGGTAGGTATCATCAAATAAAAAGAATGTTTGGTAGATTTGAGAATCCAGTTATTGCTTTACACCGAACCTCGATAGGGGATTTTTCTTTAGATAAAAACTTGGCAGTAGGAGAAAGCCAAATACTTAATATAAGTAACAATATTATAACCTAATTCATAGGCAGTATTGGATTTTAGCGCTCAAGTGTTGCGCTGAATCAATAATTTTTTTGACTATATTAGTTATTATGTATATATATTTATAAAAAACACCTACTTGTGTTATTTTTATAGTAAAACTGCAGTGTACCTAAGTATAATAGCTAATGTGAAAGTTGTTAGCTATTCTAAAGCTAATTATTTAAGTTAAGTCATAAAGTTAAGTTGCGTAAAGTTATGAATGAAGATGTTTCCATAAGCCCAAAGCAATACGATGTTATTGCTAGTATTCAGCAAAAAACCTTAGAAATGTTAGTTGCTAACGATTCTATGATAGATATATTTAACACTCTGTGTTCATTAGCCGAAAGTGTTTTATCTAATGCTGTTGCCTCTATTATGATGAAGGATGAATATAATGGCTTATTAAGTGTTAAGTGTGCTCCATCTATTCCTCCTGTGGGGCATGAAGCTTTAGCTAATTTGCAACCCGGCCCTTGTGGTGGCTCTTGTGGTAATGCTGTTTTCCATAATGAAGCGCAATATGTGCAAAATACCTTTGAAGATGATCGTTGGATAAATCTTAGACAAATTGCCTATGATTTTAATTTATGCTCATGTTGGTCTATGCCCATACGTGATGAGAATAAAGAAGCGATCGGAACTTTTGCCTTATCATCATTTGAACATCGAACACCAGCCCCTTTTCATAAAAAATTATTAGAAACTTGCTCTGCTATTGTCAGTATTGTCTTAAAAAGACAGCGTAGAGAAAGTCGAATGCAGCTTCTTTCAGTAGGTTTAAGTAATGCAACCGAAGGAATATTTATTACCGATAAAAATAACCTTATTTTGGAGACTAACCCTGCTTTTGAAAAAATTTATGGCTATAATGAAAATGATGTTATAGGTCTAGACCCTAAAGTTTTCTCTTCGGGGGTACAAGATGAGATTTTTTATGATCAGTTTTGGCAAGAGCTCTTAGCAAATGGTAAATGGCAAGGGGAAATTATTAACCGCCATAAAAATGGTAGTTTAATTACACAATGGATGAGTATCACTGCCATTAAGAATGTACACGGAGAGATACAAAACTACTTGTCTATTTTTAGTGATTTAACTGAGTTGAGAGCGGCTCAACAACAAGTTGTTGATATGGCTTTTTTGGATTCTGTAACGCACTTACATAACAAAGCTTTTTTAGAGCAACAAATACTCTCTAATCCTAATAATCATACTTTACTATTACTCAATATTAATAACTTTAGTTATATCAATACAGCTTATGGATTTGATATAGGCGATAAAATTTTAAAAATAATTGCAAAAACATTATCGGAAAACTTTTTTAAGCATGAAACATTTCGCCTTAACTCTGACGAGTTTGGTTTATTATTTGAGAGTACAATTAATATAGTATCGCAAATCAAAAGTATTCAACGTTATTTTTATAACACCTTAATTCAGGTTGATGATATTTCTTTGCATATTGCTTTTACTTACGGTGCCGCCAAGGGAAATGGTAAGTTACTCCGTAATTGTGCTTTAGCATTAAAACAAGCTAAGTCTTTAGGTAAGAATCGGTATCATATTTTTGATGAGCAAGTTGAAAGTACTGATATTTTAACGAGAGATCGCTTTATTGCTACCAATAGCTTATTGCATACTGCATTAGAGTTAGACCAAGTTGTTCCGTATTTTCAGGGAATATACCACAACCAAAGTAAAAAAATATCAAAGTTTGAAGTGCTCGCCCGTATAGTGAAAGATGACGAAGTGCTTTCACCTTATCATTT
>Ga0209081_1000355_pt1 | contig 27686 bp, 20 predicted proteins | sample GOMGulsemesocosm_4_FD_184636 | JGI IMG/M metagenome (GOLD analysis project Ga0209081, IMG submission 184636) | Methane-oxidizing microbial communities from mesocosms in the Gulf of Mexico - GOM15B Gulf of Mexico (SPAdes) (version 2) | ecosystem: Environmental > Aquatic > Marine > Cold seeps... | reverse complement strand
CCGGCGCGGATACTCATCGTGGAGCGGGAAGTGAAAGCCTCCCAACCAAGACTCCGAATACATTAGCGCAGACCAACCTCGCCATCGCACACTGTTGTTGCAATCGCGAGGGGAACCATACATTTTTGTGTGTTTCATGTGGTGTGCTGCTGTTTCTGGTGCGACCTTGTGGTCACCATTTCGAAATAAAAATAAATTTTTATATTCACTTCTGGTATAGCGTTTTATCTGGATCTGAGAGGGCGGCTGCGATAACTTAGGCCACGTCTATGTTTGGTATTGATAAAAAATAATAAATAAATACTTACTTCTGAGAGAGACGAATATGACAACACAGAAAGTTTTTGTCCGTGCAGCCTTGGCTTCCGCCATTGCAATGGCGGGTATTTCATCCATCGTTAACGCCGAAGAAACATTTACGTTAGAGGAGATCATTGTTACTGCGCAGCAGCGTGTAGAGGGTCTGCAAGACGTACCCATTTCAGTCAGCGCCGTTTCCGGCGAGAAAATGAATGAGGCCGGCATCACCAACCTCGAAGGCATGACCGCCTATGTACCCAACCTCACTATGAACCAAACCGGCATCGGCACGATTGTGGCCATTCGCGGCATCAGCTCGGGTATTAACCAGGGTTTTGAGCAGTCGGTTGGTCAGTATGTTGACGGTATCTATTATGGCCGTGCGCAGTTAGCCCGCGCCCCGATGATGGATATGGCCCGTGTCGAAGTGCTGCGTGGCCCGCAGAGTATTCTGTTTGGTAAAAACTCGGTGGCCGGTGCGATCAGTATGCACACAGCAAAACCGACCGATGAGTTTGAAGGCTCGGTTACCGCTTTGTATGAGCCAGATCACGGCGAGCAGGACATTCGTGTTGTGTTGTCGGGTCCTATCACCGACACCGTGTCGGGTCGTCTTGCGATTCTTGATCGCAGTATCGATGGTTACTACGAAAACAGCACGCTCAATCGCGACGAGTCTGCCGAAGAGGAAAGTGTATTCCGGGCTAGCTTGCAGTGGGAGGCGAGTGAAGATTTAACCGTTAATTTGAAAGTGGAAGACGGTTCGTTTGATACTAAGGGTCGCTTCTTGGAGATTATTGAACCGGATCAAATTAACCCCGGTGCATCTTATGCTCAGGCCCTATCTGCACTGACCGGTGGTGCCTACACGCTTGATACGACACAGGATTTCAAACGCGACTCTAATGGCGATTCAGGTACCAACGACACAGAAAACGTCACGTTAAGTATTGATTATGATTTGGGTGACCACACCTTAACGCTCATCAGCGGCTATAACGCTTACGAGTTTGACGAAATATGTGACTGTGACTTTACCGGTGCATCGATATTTACCGCGGATACAACGGAAAAGTTTGACCAGTACAGCCAGGAAATCCGACTGACGTCACCGGGCGGTGAAACCGTTGATTATATTGCCGGCTTCTTCTACCAAAAGTCCGAGATAGACTTTGAAGATGCGATTAGGCTCCCGATGGACTCACTGTTGGCGGCTGCGATTAGCCCAGCGCTTTACGGTACCTCATCAGAGCGAACCTTTACTCAAGATTCTGAGGTGATGTCTGTCTTTGCCCAGGCGACTTGGAACATTTCTGATGCGACTCGGCTGACGGTTGGCGGTCGCTATACCGATGAAACCAAGGACGCGACAAGACATCAGTACCACACGGATGCGACGGGTACTGCATTGCCCGAAGGGACGTCTGCGGATACGTTGAATTTCTTATACGGTTTATTCTTACTGGAGCCGTATGACGAAATCAGTCAGTCGCGTAGTGAGGGCGCATTTACGCCTCTGGTTACCATTCAGCATGATGTAAACGAAGATTTGATGGTGTATGCCACCTACGTGACAGGCGCAAAGGCTGGAGGCTTCGATGTTCGCTCCAATGCGCACCCAGATGCATCGGTTAATAATGCACTAAATGCTCTCGGTGGAAACTCGCCAATTACCGGTGTATTTGAGTATGCGGATGAGGAGGCTAAAAGTTTTGAGTTGGGCAGCAAGCTTACCTTTGCCGATGGCGCTGCTGAGTTAAACGCGGCTTTGTTCTATACCGAGTTTACCAACCTACAAACCAGTCAGTTTGATGGCAAGCTAGGTTTCAATGTGACCAACGCGGGTGAAGCGACGAGCCAAGGCCTGGAGTTGGATGGTCGCTGGCGTGTAAATGAAGGCTTAACGCTTTCCGGCTCTATGGCGTACTTGGACTTTGAGTATGATTCATTCCCTAACGCACAGTGCTACTTTGGACAAACCCCAGACAGCTCTGTAGACGCATCCCTGTGTGATTCAAGCGGCAAGACGCGTGAGTTTACGCCGGAGCTTCAAGCAACCTTTACTGCGGATTATGTTTACGCCGTGAGTGAGGGCTTAGAGTTGAGAACGGTCATGGACTTGGTGTACAGCGATGAGTACTTTGCGTCGCCGACTATTGATCCAAATTTGATTCAGGATTCTTACGTGAAGGTCAATGCACGTATTTCCCTTGGCTCAACAGATGGGCAGTGGGATGTGGCCTTGGTGGGTAAGAACCTGACCGACGAGACGGTAATGAGCTTCGGTAACCAAGCGCCGACATCGACGACTTTGACGGGCGGTAACGCAACGGCCTACTACGCCTTCCATGACCGTCCTATGTCGGTTGCTCTGCAGGGAACCTTACGTTTCTAAGCAGTGGCAACATGGATGATCATTCTGACCGTTAGGTCGTTTTGGGCTAGTCCTTGATTGCCTCGGGCGAGAGGAGTAATCTCTCGCCCGAGGTTGGCTAGGCAGTCGCCCTGTCGGTGGCTGAGTGATTCGCTTGCGTTTCATTTGGTATCTTCGGGGAGGAAAGTCCGGGCTCCATAGGGAAAAGCGCCAGGTAACGCCTGGGGGGCGAAAGCCTACGGAAAGTGCAGCAGAGAGTAGACCGCCGATGGCCTTCTTCTTCGGGAGGGGGCACAGGTAAGGCTGAAAGGGTGCGGTAAGAGCGCACCGCGCGACTGGTAACAGTTCGTGGCATGGTAAACCCCGCTTGGAGCAAGACCAAATAGGCCCTCATTGGTGCGTCCCGCACTGAGGGCGGGTAGGTCGCTCGAGGTATTCGGTGACGGATATCCCAGATGAATGATTGTCCACGACAGAACCCGGCTTATCGGCCGACCTCTTTATAAAGGCCACTCCCTGCGGGAGTGGCCTTTATTCGTTCTGGGGGAATAGCTGCTGTTGCTGTGGCGGCGGGATGGGTGAATTTACTTTTCTTGACCTGTTGGCAGTGGTATTTGTGTACTGACGGTTGCTTTTGGCGTCAAATATCGGTAAAAATTGATGCCTTCGTTTTTATACGCCGTTTCCGGCTATTCTCGTTATTCTCCATTTTTTCCTGACTTGCCCCACACTCTTAAGAAGTTACTTTAACTTTGCATGCTATCCCTCTGTTATACCTCAGGTTTAATTGTTTGGCATTCCGTTTCTTGCACGATGTCGTCCTTTTTCCTGAGGATACCGACCTGTTTGCCGCATTTCACGCCAGAGTTTCTTGACTTTGGTGTGTGTGTATTTATAGTGTCAGAGTGGAAAAAAGTGGGTAATTGTGGGTTCTGGTGGTTTTTCACCGCTTACGGGGAAGGGATGTGTTTTTAGGCAGTCACGCAATCACAATGGACGCCAAAGGCCGTATGGCCATACCAGCTCGCATACGCGAAGCGCTGGCGGCGACCTGTGGCGGACGTATTGTGATTACTGCCAACCCTGAGACTGAGGGCGCTGAGCGCTGCCTGTGGATCTACCCTGAGCCTGAGTGGGAGGCTGTGTCGCCTTCTATAGAGGCTTTGCCAACTTTTAATAAAGTGGCTCGACGTACGAAACGCCTGCTGATGGGTTACGCAACCCCCCTTGAGTTGGATGCGAATGGCCGGGTGTTGGTGTCGCCGACACTGCGCGAATACGCGGGTTTGGAAAAGAAATTAATGCTGGTGGGTCAAGGCAAGAAGTTGGAGCTCTGGAGTGAGGAGCGCTGGCTGGCTTGGTTGGATGAGTCGGGCGATGACGATGAGGTCCCTGCAGAAATGCAGGCCTTGTCGCTTTAAGGGTTAGTCGATGGCAAAGCATATTACGGTGTTGCTGGATCAGGCGGTTGAAAGCCTGATTACCGAACCTAACGGCTTCTATATAGATGGTACGTTTGGTCGCGGCGGGCACAGTCGCTTGGTGCTGGCCGGTTTGGGTGAGCACGGGCGCTTGCTGGGTATTGATAAGGACCCGGAAGCGGTTGTGGTTGCGAATGCGTTGAAGTTGGAAGATAAGCGCTTTGAAATAGAGCACGGCTCTTTTGCCGATATGGATGCCTTTGCGCGCGAACGCGGCCTCGAAGGTAAGGTGGATGGCATCTTGGTTGATCTCGGGGTTTCGTCGCCGCAGTTGGATGTTGCCGAGCGCGGCTTTAGTTTTATGAACGACGGCCCGCTGGATATGCGTATGAACACCGCCGCCGGACAGAGCGCGGCTGACTGGGTTAACAGCGCCAGTGAAGAGGAGATGGTGCGCGTTATTAAGGTCTACGGGGAAGAGAAATTTGGCACCCGTATGGCGCGCGCCATCATTGCTTACCGCGCTGACAAGCCGATTACTCGGACGGTGCAGTTGGCTAATATTTTGGCAGAAGCCAACCCTGTGTGGCCGAAGAGAAAGCACCCAGCAACCAAGGCATTTCAGGCGATTCGCATTCACGTGAACAACGAGCTGGGTGACTTGGAACTGATGCTTGAGCGCGCGCTGGAAATTTTAAAGCCTGGCGGCCGGCTGGTGTGTATCAGTTTCCACTCGCTGGAGGATCGCATGGTGAAACGCTTTATCCGTCAGCAAGAAAAAGGTTTGGATTTGCCAAAGGGCTTGCCGGTAACCGATTCGCAGCTCAACAAGCGATTGAAATCAATTGGCAAGGCTATCAAGGCCGAAGCCTCTGAGGTGGGCGATAACGTACGCTCGCGCAGCGCTGTGATGCGAATTGCTGAAAAGCTGAAGTAGTGACGGTATTGTTGCCTCGTGTGTTACTGGTGTTTTTGTGGTTGTCGGTTATCGGCAGCGCGTTGGGGGTGATCTATAGCGCGCATACGGCGCGCGGTGCGATCAATCAGCTGACGCTGTTAAAGCGCGAAGCTCAACAGTTGCACGTTGAGTGGGGGCAGTATTTGTTGGAGCAAAGCGCCTGGTCTGCTTACAGTAGAATTGAGCAGCAGGCAGAGGAAGAGTTGCATATGCGCGTGCCAACCGGCGAGCGTTTAGTGATGGTGCATAAATAATAAAATGATAATAAAACGCACATTCAAGGATAACGACTTCGGTATTGCTCGCTGGCGCTTTGCGCTGGTGGCAGTAATGCTGTGCGCCTTGCTGTGCCTATTGGTATTTCATCTTGCTAGCTTACAGGTTCTGCCTAATAAAGATGAAGGCTTCGAGTTTTTACAGAGGCAAGGTAATGCGAGAACCTTACGGGTTGAATCTTTGTCGGCCAGTCGGGGCGTCATCACCGATCGTCATGGCGAGCCTTTGGCTGTTAGTACGCCGGTAGTATCCCTCTGGGCAAACCCTATTGAATTAACCGCCGACTCCGTTGATGTGGTCCCTTTGTCTAAGGCGTTGGGTATCTCGGAGGCGGGCTTGCGTGCGAAGCTCGCGAAGGCGAAAGACAAAGAGTTTATTTATCTAAAACGCCACCAGTCACCGCAACTGGCTGAGCAGGTACTCGCTCAGAACTGGGCGGGTGTTTATGGGCGTGCAGAGTATAAGCGTTTTTACCCAGCGGGCGAGGTGGCGGCGCACGTGGTGGGTTTTACGGATATTGATGATCTGGGTCAAGAAGGTTTGGAGCTGGCGTTTGATGATTGGTTGTCGGGTTTGCCGGGTGAGCGCCAAGTACTGAAGGACTTGAAAGGCCGAGTTGTTAAGGATCTGGGTTTGTTGCAAGCGCCGGAGGCGGGCAAGGATCTTCGGCTTAGTATTGATTTACGTATGCAGTATCTCGCGTATCGGGAGCTTAAACAGGCCGTTTCGCAACATGGGGCCAAGGGAGGCTCCATCGTGCTGTTGGACGCTCGGACCGGTGAAGTATTGGCGATGGCAAATCAGCCCGCTTATAACCCCAATGATCGCCGTCACTTGAATGTGGCGAGCCTGCGCAACCGCGCCATTATTGATCAGTTTGAGCCGGGTTCCACTATGAAGCCGTTGACGGTTATGGCAGCGATGGAAACGGGTCGCTACCAGCCTCGTACGTTGATCAATACATCGCCTGGACACATTCGTGTCGGCAAGAAAATGCTGATGGACCCTGTGAATTACGGTCTCATTGATTTGACCAAAGTGATTACCAAGTCGAGTCAGGTTGGGGTGACCAAGATAGCTCTGGATATGGAGCCCAATCAGATCCGCGATATGTATGAGCGGGTTGGTTTGGGTCAGAGTACCGGTATTGGTTTTCCTGGCGAGAGCGTCGGCTTGCTTCCAAGCAAGGCGCGCTGGACAGATATTGAACGGGCGAATTTTGCTTTTGGGCACGGCGTCAGTACCACGGCCTTACAGCTTGCACAGGCGTATTCAGTGATCGCCAATCATGGTGAAAAACGTGATGTCTCTTTGTTGTATCGAGATACTCCGCCACCAGCTGAGCGCGTGATTGATCGCAAAATTGCTCAGCAGATGGTAGCGATGCTGAAAACCGTTGCCGGCCCTCAGGGTACGGCCAAGCGAGCGCAGATTGAGGCTTACCCGGTAGCGGGTAAGACCGGCACCATTCATAAAGTCGGCCGTCAAGGTTATGTCTCCGATCGCTATCAAGCTATTTTTGCAGGTTTAGCGCCCGCGGATGATCCGCGGATTGTATCGGTTATTGTGGTTGATGAGCCGAGCACTGGAAAATATTTCGGTGGGCTGGTTGCGGCGCCAATTTTTGCGTCCGTGGCCGAAGCAGCGTTGCGTTTGATGCATGTACCGCCGAAGGTTTCGCAGCTGGTTGCGGTAAGTCGGGGGCCTTTGTCATGAGAACCCCCAGTGTGGCTTGTATGTTGAGTGGGCTTTACGATTTCGAGTGTCTTCCGGTTGAACTGGCGAACGCAGAAGTAAGTCTTCAGGAAATACTGGCGAGACCTGCGGGTACGTTGCGTGTTGATAGCCGCCAAGTGCAGGCGGGAGATACTTTTGTGGCCGTCCCTGGTGCGGCAGGTGATGGCCGCCACTATATAGACGCGGCCATCGCCAGTGGCTGTGCATTTATTTTGTGCGAGGCAGAGCATGCGGCGCTGTCAGTTGTCGAGGGTGTACCGCAGTTGGCTTTGCCAAACGTAGCAGAGAATTTAAGCGCTATCGCTGCACGTTTTTACTTCCTGCTCGATGCGAACGGACAAGCGACGACGTCGATTCATCACGTGGGTATTACCGGAACGAATGGCAAAACCAGCTGCAGTCAGTGGTTAACTCAGTTGTTGGGTATGCTTGGTGCGGATGCTGCCACCATTGGCACGCTCGGTTATGGGCGCGTGGGGCAGGAAGTGGCCACGGGATTTACCACGCCGGATGCAATCGGTTTCCAGCGTCTCTTGGCTGAGATGCAGAGCTCGGGCGTTGACTACGTCGTCAGTGAGGTTTCCTCCCACGGTTTGGCGCAGGGTCGCGTAGCAGCCGTACCGTTTCAGGTGGCGGTGTTCACCAATATTGGCCGCGACCACCTGGATTACCACGGTACGGTTAAGGCCTACGTTGAAGCTAAATTACAATTGATGGCTTGGCCCTCGTTAGAAGTTGCGGTTATTAATATTGACGATGTTTACGCGAGTAAATTTATTTACGCGATGGGCAAACAGGTTAAGACAATCAGTTATTCGTTAACGAATGGCGAAGCTGACTTTTACTGCAGCTCAATTGTTGCGGGTGATGAGGGTGTGGCGTTCACGCTTTGTTCGCCGCAGGGTGAATTTTCTGTCAGCGCTCCTATCTGGGGTGCATTTAATATTTACAATCTACTTGCGGTCACCGCAACGGCAAGTGCTTTGGGTTATAAAGTAGCAGATATCGCTGCGAAATTGTCACAGCTGAGCAGTGTTGCGGGTCGTATGCAACCCGTTGATGCGGACAGTGATGTGTCGGTGTTGGTTGACTTTGCTCACACCGCCGATGCTCTAGTGGCGACATTGAGCTCACTTGTGCAACACACCAAAGGAAAAGTTTGGTGTGTGTTCGGCTGCGGGGGCGACCGGGATAAAGGTAAGCGTCCATTGATGGCGTCTGCAGCTGAAGCGCATGCCGATAAAGTTATTCTAACTTCCGATAACCCCCGTGATGAGAAGCCCGAAGTGATTGCTGTTGATGTGATGGCTGGATTCGTTGATCCGAGCTCGATTGTGGTTGAGTTGGATCGCGCCCGAGCCATAGAATTTGCGGTTGAACGCGCTGACCCCGCTGATTGTATTTTGATTGCCGGCAAAGGCCATGAGCAATTCCAAGTGGCTGCCGGTGAGAGTCGACCATTTTCGGATGTGGCTGTTGCGCAGGCCGCGCTGCTCAAACGCAAAACGTTGATGGAGGCCGTGCGATGATACGTCCTATCTCCCTCGAGCAGGCGAGTGCTTATTTAGGCGCTCAATTGTATGCCTCTGCAGAGCAGGCCAAAGCGACATTCTCCTCAGTAAGTACGGACACTCGAGCAATTGCTTCGGGTGATTTGTTTGTCGCTCTGCGCGGTGAAAATTTTGATGGGCACGACTTTATTACTGCTGCGGTTGCGGCCGGTGCGGGCGCCTTGCTGCTTGAACGCCATAACCCCGAATTACAGGTGCCGCAGCTGGTTGTGGGCGACAGTACGCTTGCACTTGGCCAGTTAAGTTTGATGGTTCGTCAAATGTTGACGGCTCCATTGATCGCGTTGACCGGTAGCTGCGGGAAAACCAGTGTTAAGGAAATGCTGGTGCAGGTCCTTGTCGCTAAGTCTGGTGTGCACGCAACGCTGGGTAACTTGAATAATCACATCGGTGTGCCCCTTACCCTGTTGGCTATGAAGTCTGATGTTGATCCGGTTGTTGTCGAGGTGGGGGCAAGCGGACCGGGTGAAATCAGCTATCTGGCGAGTATTACACAGCCAAATATTGCGTTGGTTAATAACGTGATGGCCGCACACTTGGCTGGTTTCGGTTCACAGGCTGCTGTGGCATTTGAAAAGTCGCGTATTTTTCATGGGCTTAAAAAATCGGGTGTTGCGATTATAAATTTGGATGAGCCTTATGCCCAGGGATGGCTCGATGAGTTGACGCTGGCTCGTCCCGATGTACGTATTGTCACTTATAGCGCAATGAAAAAATCCGCTGATGTCAGCGCGAAAAATATCAAGTTGGGAGCGGCAGGATGTTACAGCTTTGATCTGCTGGTCGAGGGCGCCGAAGTGTCCGTTCAGCTGGGCTTGGCGGGACGGCAAAATATAAGCAATGCGCTGGCTGTTACGGCTTGTGGATACTCTCTGGGTTTGACGCTGATGGATGTTCGTGAAGGTTTGCAGTTGGTGAAACCTGTTGCTGGACGTGTTGAGGCGAAACAGGGTCTGCACGGCTCGCTCATTTTTGATGATAGCTACAACGCGAATCCAGGCTCTGTGCGGGCGGCTGCACGTTTGCTTGTGGATTTACAGGCGAAGCAGGAAGTCTGGTTAGTACTGGGTGATCTTGCTGAACTGGGCGCAGGAGAAGAACAGGAATTAGACGCGTTGGGCCAGGATGTCGCGGCTCTGGGTGTGAAGAATTTACTGACGGTAGGTGTGAACAGCGCCGCGGTTGAGCGTGGGTTTTCTCGGCAGGGGCAAGATGCATTCAGTCGGCATGTGTCGGAGCAAAGTGCGGCTATCGAATTTATAAAAACAAAATTAAAAGATAATGTGGCGGTATTGGTCAAAGGTTCGCGCAGTGCACGAATGGACCTTATCGTAAACGCTATTGCAGTGACCGCAATTGGGAGTAATGGATAATGCTTGTTTGGTTAGCTGAGATTTTACAGCAGCACTTTTCCATTTTTTCGGTATTTCAGTACCTGACTCTACGAGCGATTCTAGGTGTGATGACAGCCCTAGCTATCTCTCTATTGCTTGGCCCTTGGATGATTAGGAAGTTGAACTACTTACAAATTGGTCAGACGGTCCGAGATGATGGCCCAGAGTCGCACCTGAGTAAATCTGGTACACCGACCATGGGCGGCACCTTAATATTGGCAGCCATTTTTATCAGTGCGTTGCTGTGGTCTGATTTGACTAATCACTATGTTTGGGTGGTGATAATTGTAACGGCTATCTTCGGCGCAGTGGGTTGGGTTGATGATTACCGCAAAGTGGTTGAAGCCAACTCCCGCGGTCTTCCTGCTCGCTGGAAATACCTTTGGCAGTCTGTGGCTGGTATCGGGGCCGCAGTATTTCTATATGTAACTGCGGCGGGCCCAGCCGAGACTCAATTGATTATTCCGTTCTTTAAAGATGTGGCGCTGGATCTAGGTCTCTTTTATTTAGTCTTAACCTATTTCGTTATCGTTGGCTCAAGTAATGCGGTTAATTTGACAGACGGCTTGGACGGTTTGGCAATTATGCCAACGGTTATGGTGGCTGGCGCGCTGGGTTTGATTGCATACCTGGCGGGTAATGCACATTTTGCTGAATACCTGCACATTCCTTTTGTGTCTGGCGCAGGGGAGTTGGTGGTTTTTTGTGCTGCCATTGCTGGAGCTGGCTTGGGTTTTTTGTGGTTCAACACCTACCCGGCTCAAGTATTTATGGGGGACGTCGGCGCGCTAGCGCTGGGTGCCGCACTGGGTGTGATTGCGGTGATCGTGCGCCATGAAATTGTATTTTTCATCATGGGTGGTGTGTTCGTGATGGAAACTGTGTCAGTGATTTTACAGGTCGGTTCATACAAATTGACGGGGCGTCGTATTTTCCGCATGGCGCCTCTGCACCATCATTTTGAGCTGAAAGGCTGGCCAGAACCGAGAGTGATCGTTCGCTTTTGGATCATCACCGTCATGTTGGTGTTGTTTGGTTTGGCGACTTTGAAGCTGCGGTAGTGAGCGGTTGGGTCAGACACACGGATGAATTTAGTAGTAAACGTTGAATAGGTATTGATTGAGTTATGGCAGGGTTGATTGCGAGTAGCAAGATAGCGGTCATTGTCGGAACGGGTGTTTCGGCTCGCGCCGTGGCGCGTTTTTTTGAGCAACAGGGCACCGCCTATTTGTTCATGGATACCCGTGCCTGTCCGCCTGAGCTTGACAGCCTACGTCAACAGTTTCCCCATGCGGCGGTAGAACTTGGCGGTTTAGACGAAGACTGTTTAGTACACGCTTCGCAAATAGTTATAAGTCCTGGTCTGTCAATTAAAACAACCGAAATCCAAGCAGCGATAGCGGCTGGTGTGCCAGTGGTTGGTGACGTTGCGCTGTTTTTGGCGGCTAACCAAGCGCCGGTGATTGCGATTACCGGGTCAAATGCAAAGAGTACTGTAACAACGCTGGTCGGTGAAATGGCTAAGCAGGCCAAGTTGAGCGTGGCGGTGGCTGGCAATATTGGCACCCCGGTTTTGGACCTTTTGGTTAGCGAGCAGACGTATGACCTAGTAGTGCTTGAACTCTCAAGCTTCCAGTTGGAGACGATCGAGAAGGTGGGCGCCAAGGTTGCAACGGTCCTCAATATGTCGGCTGACCACATGGATAGATACGCGGGTTTGCCTCAGTACCACATGGCAAAGCAGCGAGTTTATTTTGGCGCGGAAAATGTTGTAATTAATCGTCAGGATCCGCTGACTCGACCACCTTTGGCTGATGGGGTAACGGGTTACTCGTTTGGCTTGAACCGCCCAGATAGAAATGGCTTCGGTTTGATTAATAATTCGAAGGGGGAGCAGCTAGCGTACGAATTTAAAGCGTTGATGCCCGTCTCCGAGATTAAAATGATCGGTCGTCACAATGTTGAGAATGCGTTGTCTGCATTGGCGCTTGGGCATGCTGCGGGCTTGCCATTAGAAGCGATGCTGCAAGCTCTGCGTGAATTCAGTGGCCTTCCGCATCGCTGTCAGTGGTTGGCGACAAAGGCCGGTGTTGATTATTACAACGACTCAAAGGGTACCAATGTCGGTGCAACGTTAGCCGCACTAAACGGCCTGGAAAAAGAAAACAGTAAAGTCATTTTAATCGCTGGTGGCGTTGGTAAAGGCGCTGATTTTACGCCGCTTGCCGATGCGCTAAATAAAGTGCGAGCACTGGTGTTGATCGGTGAGGATGCAGAGCAGATTGCTGTGTTAGCGGGTGATGTGCCGGTTGAATTCGCCAGCGACATGCACGACGCCGTGATGAAAGCTCAGGCGCACGCGCTGTCGGGTGACGATGTGTTGTTGTCTCCGGCCTGTGCAAGTTTTGATATGTTCAGTGGCTTTGAAGCACGCGGTGACGCGTTTGCACAAGCGGTGGAGGCTTTGTCTTCATGATGTCGATTCGCACTCTCACTAATAGCCCGGCGATGGTGGGCGTTCAGCAACCGGACTTTAACTGGTCTCTGCTGACGTTAGTGATGATGTTGATTTCTATTGGCTTCGTCATGGTGGCGTCTTCTTCTATGGCATTTGCCGAAGCTGAATACGGTGACGCTTGGTATTTTGTTAAGCGGCACATGACTTGGTTGGGCATGGCCCTTGTAGGCTCTATTTTGGTTGCGGCCATCCCGATGACGATTTGGCAGCAATATGGCAGCCTGTTGTTGGTGGTTGCAGTAGTGCTGCTTATTTTGGTTTTGATTCCTGGTGTTGGGCGTCGTGTGAATGGCAGTCAGCGCTGGTTGCAGTTAGGACCGTTTACTTTACAGGCCTCTGAGGCGGTGAAGTTTTGTATGATCGTTTTCTTTGCCAGTTTGTTGGCTCGCCGCCGCGATGAGATTCTCGCCAGTTGGCGTGGGGTGCTAAAACCTCTTCTTGTATTAGGTGTGGTTGTGTTTTTACTGCTGCTAGAGCCGGATTTTGGTGGCTCGGTGGTGTTGGCTGGAACCGTAATGGCATTGATGTTTATTGCGGGTGTAAGGCTTAAGTATTTCTCTGTGGTACTGCTGGGTGCGATAAGCCTGTTGGCGGTGATCGCAACGAACAAGTCGTACCGTATTGAACGTCTAAAAACGTATTTGGATCCATGGGCTGATCAGTTTGATAGCGGCTACCAGCTCACGCAATCATTGATCGCGTTTGGTCGTGGTGAATGGTTCGGTCTTGGTTTGGGTAACAGTGTGCAGAAGTTGTTTTTCCTACCAGAGGCGCACACGGACTTTATATTTGCCATAGTCGCTGAAGAGCTGGGTTTAGTGGGTGCGGTCGTGGTGATCGGTATTTTTGTGGCTTTGATTGTGAACCTTCTTGCCACGGCAAAGCGGGCAATGGCCGCAGGGGCTCCGTTTGCATCTTACGTTGCGTTTGGTGTGGCCATCATGTTTGCCGCGCAGGCCTTTATTAACATTGGCGTGGCCTCGGGCTTGCTGCCCACCAAAGGTTTAACTCTGCCGTTTATTAGTTACGGCGGCAGCAGTCTTTTGGTTAGTTGTGCTTTTGTGGCGCTGCTGTTGCGACTCGATTGGGATATTCGCTGCCTGATGATTGAAAATTTACAGCCTAAAAAGCGAACGCGCAGAAGCTTAAAGGTGCAAGAACCGTTGGATGATAATCCTTTGGGGGCGGTATGAATGAAGCTCTGAAGGTGGTTGTTATGGCGGGAGGCACTGGCGGGCATGTGTTTCCAGCGCTTTCAGTGGCCAGCGCTTTGCGAGAGCAGGGTGCGACGGTTGAATGGCTGGGTACTGCCCGCGGCATTGAGTCTGAGTTGGTGCCGAAAGCCGGAATTACCTTGCACTGCTTAACCATTGAGGGTGTTCGGGGTAAGGGTATTTTTTCTAAGCTGAAGGCGCCGCTGCTACTGATAAGCGCGATTATTCAAGCGTTGTTGGTATTGCGTAAACTGCGGCCTCAGGTTGTCTTAGGCTTGGGTGGTTTTGCTTCGGGTCCTGGCGGTGTTGCAGCTTGGCTGTTGGGTATACCTCTGGTAATCCATGAACAGAATGCGGTGGCGGGTACAACCAATAAGTTACTGGCACGCTTTGCATTAAAACGTTTAGAAGCCTTTCCTAATAGTTTGCCGGACGCATTGCATGTCGGCAATCCAGTGCGAGTTGAGATAGGCGAGTTAATGTCCCCCGAGACCCGCTTGCAAGCAGCGAATAATAAACCTTTGAGGTTGTTGGTGTTGGGGGGGAGTTTGGGGGCTTTGGTTTTGAATGAAACATTGCCACAGGCTCTGGCGTTAATCCCTGAAGCGCACAGGCCGCAAGTAAGGCATCAAACTGGAAAGCGACATTTAGAGTCAACCCAGGGGCTTTACCAAGCCGCTGAAGTGAAGGCAGAAGTGCTGTCATTTATTGAATCGATGGATGAAGCTTATGGGTGGGCCGATGTGGTGATCTGCCGCGCTGGTGCGCTGACCGTATCAGAATTGACGGCTGCAGGTTGTGCAGCGCTGTTGGTGCCTTACCCCTACGCGATTGACGACCATCAAACGAAGAATGCACTCTGGTTAGTGAGTCATCAAGCGGCCGTCTTACAGCCGCAAAGCAGCATGAACGCAGAATCGATTGCTGAATTTATTACCGCGATGACTGACGACCGAGTTGAATTAATTAATATGGCCAAAAACGCAAAAGCGTTAGCGTTGCCAGAAGCGGCTAATACCGTAATGAATGTATGTATCGAGGCCGCAAATGCTTGAACCTAAAGTGATAGACATTCCTGAAATGCGTCGCATAAAACGTATCCACTTTATTGGTGTCGGTGGTGCGGGAATGAGCGGCATCGCGGAGGTTCTTCAGAACCAAGGCTATAGTATTTCCGGCTCCGACTTGCGAGAGTCCACAGTTACTCGCCGTTTAGAATCGATGGGCATTAAAGTACTTATTGGTCATCAGGAAAGTAATGTTGACGGCGTCGATGTTGTAGTGAATTCAACCGCCGTTGCCAATGACAACCCTGAGATGCAGGGTGCGCGTGAACGCCGTATACCCATTGTACGACGTGCTGAAATGCTGGGTGAATTAATGCGCTACCGCCACGGTATCGCGGTGGCAGGGACACACGGAAAAACAACGACGACCAGTTTGTTGGCTTCGGTGTTGGCGGCAGGGAAATTGGATCCGACGTTTGTTATTGGCGGTTTATTGAACAGCGCAGGTGCAAATGCACAGCTGGGTGCCAGTCGTTATCTAGTAGCTGAAGCCGACGAAAGTGATGCGTCATTCTTACATTTACAGCCGATGGTTGCGATTGTTACCAATATTGATGCTGATCATATGGATACATATGACGGTGATTTCTCCAAGGTTAAACAGACCTTTATTGAGTTCTTACACAACCTTCCATTTTATGGCTTGGCGGTGGTCTGTGGTGATGACCCAGTGGTGCAGGAGATTATCCCCAGTATCTCACGGCCAGTTATTACCTATGGGTTTGATGGGGGTAATGATTATCGTGCAATCGATGTTGAGCAGACGGGTGCTAGCACGCGCTTCACTGCGGTAAGGCCCGATGGCAAGAAGTCACTGGATGTCACGGTTAATATGCCAGGTGTACACAATGTACTAAATGCATTGGCCACCATTGCGGTCGCAACGGATGAAGGTGTTGACGACGACGCTATTCAGCAAGGTTTGGCAAATTTCCAAGGCGTCGGACGTCGTTTTCAAGTGTATGGCGAGTATGACGTTAGCCGCGATAATGTGTCAGGCACGGCGATGCTGGTGGACGACTATGGTCATCACCCCCGTGAAGTGGCCGCGACCGTTCAGGCGATACGCAAGGGCTGGCCAGAGCGCCGCCTGCTGATGGTTTACCAACCGCACCGATTCTCTCGCACACGTGACCTCTATGAAGATTTTGTAGAGGTGTTGTCGCAGGTAGATAGCCTGGTGTTGCTGGAGGTCTACGCCGCTGGGGAAGAACCGATTGCCGGTGCTGACAGTCGACACTTATGTCGCAGTATTCGTGTTCGTGGTCAGTTGGAACCGGTGTTTGTGGAAGGCGTTGATGGTGTGCCCGCCATCGTTAAGGATATTGTCGAGCCTGGTGATATTGTCTTGACGCAAGGTGCGGGTAGCGTGGGTTTACTGGCTGTTGAATTAGCGAAACGTAAATTGCAGTAACAGCGGCGCAGTGTGTCGTCTGTTTATATAGATAATAGGTTGTCAATTAATGAGTGAGATTGAGCTGTCTGTAGATGTTGGCAAACTGGGGCGCGTAGCCGTGCTCTTCGGTGGGCAGTCGGCTGAACGTGAAGTTTCACTGCAGAGTGGGCAGGCCGTGATTGATGCGCTCATAAAAGCCGGTGTCGATGTTGTGGGTATTGACGCTGACGACGCATTGATTGAACGATTGGCTGAAGCCAAGCCGGCACTGGTTTTCATAGCCTTGCATGGCGCAGCCGGTGAAGACGGAAGAGTTCAGGCTCTGTTGGAGTTTTTGAAGTACCCCTATACGGGTAGTGGTGTACAGGCATCAGCCATTGCTATGGATAAATGGCGCAGTAAGCAGATTTTCAGCGCTGCGGGTATACCGTCTCCCGCTTATCGCATGATGACGTTGGATACCGATTTATCCGATGTTGTTGCTGAGCTGGGTTGTGAATTGATGGTTAAGCCAGCGTCGGAAGGTTCTAGCATTGGTATGTCGAAGGTACATTCAGAAGACGAGCTGAAGCAGGCGTTGGCTAAAGCCTTGGCTTTTGACCCGCACGTATTTGCAGAGCAAGTAATTAGCGGCGCTGAATATACGGTGGCAGTGCTCGATGGTGAGGCGTTACCGGTGATTAAGCTGGAAACCGACAGAGAGTTTTATGATTTCGAGGCCAAGTATGTATTGGATGATACTCGCTATCTTTGTCCGTGTGGATTGGCTGAGGAAGCAGAGCAAGAACTGCAGGCGCTAGCGCTGAAAACGTTTGAAGCTTTGGGTTGTGAGGGCTGGGGACGTGTTGATTTTATGGCCGATGCCGAAGGCTGCTTTTATGTGTTGGAAGTGAATACCGTACCGGGTATGACGAGCCATAGTTTGGTTCCCATGGCAGCGAAGGCACAGGGCTTGAGCTTTGAGGACTTGGTTGTGTCGGTGGCAAAAACAGCCATTGCCCAGTGATGCAGGCCAGAAGAGCTAAGCCGAATAAGCGTATACAAGATGGGAAGCGAAGGGCAGCGAACGGCGCCGTGGTGGCGAGGGCAGGCAAGCTCCCCCTGGCACGAGGGTGGCTAAAAAAAGTCGGTGCTTTGTTGAAGTTGGTCTTACTGATAAGCATCTGTGCACTTTTGTTAATAGGCACTTATAAAAGTTGGCAGTGGTTGCTGTCAAAGCCGGTGGGTCATGTGGATGTGCAGGGGCGCTTTAAGTTTGTTGAGAAAGCGCTGTTAGAAAATGTTATCGCTGGCGGCATTAATACCGGCTTTTTACAATTGGATCTAGGCGCGCTGCAAGCTACGGTGCAGAGTTTGGAATGGGTTGATGACGCGCGGGTTAGTCGTCAGTGGCCAGACACGATAAAAGTGGTAGTTATTGAGCAGCGACCGATTGCTCGTTGGGGTCAAGGCGCGGTGTTAAATCAAAGGGGTCAGGTCATTAAATTGTCTGAACCTGCGGCGTTAGATGATTTGCCGTTGTTGCGCGGCCCTGATATGAAGTCGGCCTTGGTAATGCAGCAGTATCAGGAGGTGTCGGCGTTGTTGGCGAGTTACGGCCTGACATTGGCAGAGGTACGGTGTGACCTTGCGGAGAATTGGTATTTGATTTTAACCGGTGGTGTCGAGCTTAATGTTGGGCGTCATCAGGTAATTGAGAAGTTAGGGCGATTTCTGTTGGTGTATGAACAGCAATTGAAAGCGCGATGGATAGAGTTAATTAAAATAGATTTACGTTATGACAACGGTCTTGCCGTTGAGTGGCGAGTCTGAAGGCCCAAGAGCCGTGAGTGGATACGAACTAATGAATAACGATAAGCCTTTTCGGAACGGGGTTAAATAATGGCGCAGACACACGAAAGTCGAATGATTGTTGGCCTCGATATAGGTACTTCGAAGGTTGTGGCCATTGTTGGTGAAATATCCATTACTGGTGAACTGGAAATTGTGGGTATTGGTTCACACCGCTCTACTGGCTTGAAGAAGGGCGTGGTGGTGAATATTGAATCCACCGTACAGTCTATTCAGCGGGCGATTGAAGAAGCTGAGTTAATGGCTGGCTGCCAAATTCATTCGGTTTACGCAGGTATTGCTGGCAGCCATATACGCAGTTTAAATTCGCACGGTATTGTGGCGATTAAAGATCGTGAAGTCTTCTCGCAGGATTTGGATCGTGTGATGGATGCGGCACAGGCGGTTGCCATTCCAGCCGATCAAAAAATACTGCATATTCTACCGCAGGAATATTTGATTGATGAGCAGGAAGGGGTGAAGGAGCCGATGGGTATGTCGGGCGTACGCCTTGAGGCAAAGGTTCACCTGGTAACTTGTGCCGTTAACGCTGCGCAGAATATTGAGAAGTGTATTCGCCGCTGCGGGCTCGAAGTCGAGGATATTATTCTTGAGCAATTGGCGTCTAGCTATGCGGTTCTTACCGAGGATGAAAAGGAGCTGGGCGTGTGTATGGTGGATATTGGTGGTGGCACCACGGATATTGCCATTTTTACCGAGGGCGCAATTCGCCATACCGGCGTTATTCCAATTGCCGGTGATCAAGTTAGCAATGATATCGCGATGGCGTTACGTACGCCGACCCCGCACGCTGAAGAAATTAAAATTAAGTACGCCTGTGCCCTAGCGAAGTTGGCTGGCCCAGATGAAACGATAAAAGTGCCAAGTGTTGGTGATCGAGAACCACGTGATTTATCTCGCCAAGCCTTGGCGGAAGTTGTAGAGCCACGTTACGACGAGCTGTTTACATTGGTACAAGCTGAATTGCGTCGCAGTGGGTTCGAGGACTTGATTGCGGCGGGTATTGTTTTGACCGGCGGCACTGCCAAGATGGAAGGCGTCGTAGAATTGGCAGAAGAAATTTTCCATATGCCTGTGCGTTTGGGGGCGCCGCAGGGTATTAGCGGCTTAACCGATATTGTACAGAATCCGATTTATTCAACCGGTGTAGGTTTGTTGCAGTATGCAATACAGCAAGAGCATGTTGGTCGTCGTAGCAGTTACAACCAAAAGCCGAGCACAAACGGCTGGTGGGATAAGGTAAAGACTTGGTTTCAAGGCAGTTTTTAGGGTTTAGTAGCATTAATTAAGTATTCAATATTTTAATAATTTTAAGTGTAGTTAGGGAAACGAGGGGAAAAGGTATGTTTGAGCTAGTAGATAGCGTTCCACAAAATGCAGTGATCAAAGTGATTGGTGTTGGCGGCGGTGGCGGTAATGCCGTTAAACACATGATCACCAATCAGGTAGATGGCGTTGAATTTATTTGCGCCAATACCGATGCACAAGCACTGAAGGATGTTGATACACGCACGGTATTACAGCTGGGCGGCAACATGACTAAAGGCTTGGGCGCCGGCGCTAACCCTGATATCGGCCGTCAGGCCGCTATGGAGGATCGCGATCGTATTGCTGAGGTTTTAAGCGGTGCAGACATGGTGTTTATCACTGCGGGCATGGGTGGTGGTACTGGTACGGGTGCTGCTCCTGTTGTTGCTGAAGTCGCACGAGAGTTGGGTATCTTGACGGTTGCCGTGGTGACCAAGCCCTTCCCGTTCGAAGGCAAGAAACGCATGAAAATTGCTGAGGCTGGTACCAAAGAGCTTCAGGAACGCGTTGACTCTTTGATCACTATTCCAAATGAAAAGCTGCTGTCAGTGTTGGGTAAAACCACCAGCTTACTGGATGCATTTAAAGCCGCGAATGATGTTCTTCTGGGTGCGGTGCAGGGCATTGCGGATCTGATTATTCGTCCAGGAATGATCAATGTCGACTTTGCCGACGTGAAGACGGTTATGTCTGAAATGGGCATGGCGATGATGGGTACTGGTACAGCTAAGGGTGAGGACCGTGCTCGTGAGGCGGCCGAAGCAGCTATTCGAAGCCCTTTGCTTGAGGACATCAACCTGCAGGGCGCACGCGGTATTTTGGTGAATATTACCGCTGGTTTGGACTTGTCTTTGGGTGAGTTTGCAGAGGTTGGAGATACGATTGAGGAGTTTGCTTCCGCTGAAGCCACTGTAGTGGTTGGTACCGTCATCGATCCTGATATGAGCGATGAGTTGCGGGTAACCGTTGTGGCGACAGGTCTGGGTGGTGTAGTTACAGAGCGTGTGATTACGCAGAAAACAGCTCAGGTGGTTGTTGATAATACTCATCAGCGTACAGCCGGAGTTCCAGATTATAACAACCTAGATCGTCCTACTATTCTGCGCAACCAAGCAGCTTCTCAGCCATCGGGTGGTTCAGCAGCAGCGGCTCAGCCACAGGAAGATAAGGATATGGAATATTTGGATATTCCTGCTTTCTTACGTCGGCAGGCTGACTAATGAGGTCATGATTTGTCCTGCTGATCAGCTCAGCGGTGGGTTTCTACCCAGTGTTGAGCCAGTAAACGATGTAATGGTGATACCCTCCCCCTCAGGCAAGGATGCCCGCGGTGTGATTGAGGTATTGGTCTCACCGCGTTAACTTTGTTACCATTCGTCGTTTATTGTGCGGGACAGCCGCCAGTACTCTTTAGATAGATAGAAATAGCCCATGATTAAACAGCGAACTCTTAAAAATGCTATCCGTGCCACTGGCGTCGGTTTACACACTGGTGAGAAGGTCTACCTGACCTTACTCCCCGCGCCTGTAGATACAGGTATTGTGTTCCGGCGTGTAGACTTGGACCCAGTCGTTGAAATTGCGGCTAAAGCTGAAAACGTCGGTGATACGACACTTTCCACGACTTTGATGAAAGGCGATGTGCGTGTCTCTACCGTTGAACACTTGTTGTCAGCCATGGCCGGCATGGGTATCGACAATGCTGTTGTTGAAGTCAGCGCGGCAGAAGTGCCTATTATGGATGGCAGTGCAGGTCCGTTTGTATTTCTGATTCAGTCAGCGGGAATAGAAGAACAAAATGCAGCGAAGAAGTTCATCCGCATAAAGCGACCAGTTATGGTAGAGGATGGTGATAAGCGGGCCAGTTTCAGCCCGTTTGATGGTTTTAAAGTGTCTTTCTCTATTGATTTCGATCACCCGGTTTTTGCTGATCGAACGCTGCAGGCTGAAGTAGATTTCTCGAGTACCTCCTTTGTGAAAGAAGTCAGCCGAGCGCGGACCTTTGGTTTTATGCATGAAATTGAATACTTGCGTTCACAAGGTTTGGCTAAGGGCGGCAGCGTTGATAACGCTATTGTTGTCGATGAATACCGTATCCTGAACGAAGATGGTCTGCGTTATGAAGATGAGTTCGTAAAGCACAAGATTCTTGATGCAATCGGTGATCTCTACCTGTTGGGCAATAGTCTTATTGGTGAGTTCAAAGCGCACAAATCTGGTCATGCTTTGAATAATCAGTCTTTACGTCAGTTAATTGCCGATGAGGATGCGTGGGAAGTTGTGACTTTTGATGATGAGGCTGCGGCCCCTATCTCTTACATCAAGCCCATTCTTGCCCTATGAGATGTTACGGCTCAGCTTCCAGCTGAGTCGTACTATCTTATCTAAATTATTAAATTCAGTTGATAATGTATTGTTTTATATGCACTATTCTTGGTGTTAGAGTCTCTACATATGCCCAAAATCGGCTATGCTGAGTATATAAGATGCAGTATTAGCCTTTCTCGGTGATCTGCGACATTACTTTTAGGTTATCCCAGCACAATGAAGTTAATTATTGTCAGCAAGCGTCACGGTCGCACGCGTAGCTTCACCTTTGGTGGGTGGACGCGAGCAGTGCTGTCTGTGTGCATGCTGGGATTGCCGACGGGCTTTGGTATCTGGCTTGGTCAAGAGCTTATTCAGGGCGATGGTGCCGATCTATTTACTCGGGATACTACGCGCTCGTGGAATCAGGCCCTTGACGATCAGCAGGCTGAACTCAGCAATACGAAGCGCCATGCCAAGGAGCAGCTAGCGGCTTTGACCTTGCGGATGGCTGAGCTGCAGGCGCGCCTGTTGCGCTTAGATGCACTGGGTGAGCGTTTAACTTCAATTGCCAAGTTAGATCAGGGTGAATTTGATTTCAGTCAGCCTCCAGCTCTGGGCGGCCCTGAGTCGGCGGAGCTAGGTGATGCATACCAGGCACCGGATTTTTTGCAGGTTGTAGACCAATTAACGTCCAGAATCGAAAATCGCGAGCAGCAGCTCGATACGCTTGAGGCCCTATTGGCTAAGCGTAAGATTCAACGTGATGTCTTTATTGCTGGGAGACCAGTGAAAAAGGGTTGGATGTCTTCCCGTTTTGGGCGCCGTACAGACCCATTCAAAGGGCATGTGGCGTGGCATAACGGCGTTGATTTTGCTGGGAAGTTAGGTTCAGAGGTGATTGCTGTTGCCTCGGGTGTTGTCACCTGGTCGGATAAGCGTCAGGGCTATGGCCAGCTGGTGGAAATTAATCACAGTAACGGCTTTTCTACCCGTTATGCTCACAATGCAGAACACCTTGTTAAGGTCGGTGATGTTGTGAAAAAAGGGCAAGTTGTCGCCCTGATGGGCTCCAGTGGTCGCTCCACTGGCCCGCATGTTCATTTTGAAGTCTTTAAAAATGGTCGCCCAGTCGACCCTGCTGCTTATATACATCGTACCCACCGCTAAACCTATCTTTTACTTGCTTCTATAAGCACCTTTCGGTTTACTGAGCCTCCTCTGGGGACCAGTGGTTACGGGCGTTTGCCCATTAAATTATAAGAATTATCGGACTTTCACATGATAGGTAAGCTGATCAAGGCCGTTGTCGGCACGAAGAATGATCGTGAGTTGAAACGTATGGGGAAACTGGTTGCACGGGTCAACGTGCTGGAACCAGACCTAAAGACCCTGTCAGATGATCAGTTAAAGGCAAAAACCGCTGATTTCAAATCTCGTTTTCAACAGGGTGAAACGCTGGATCAGTTGCTCCCCGAGGCCTTTTCGGTTGTTCGCGAAGCGGGCCAGCGCGTTATGTCTATGCGTCACTTTGATGTGCAGTTGATAGGCGCTATTGCCCTGCACGAAGGAAGTATTGCCGAAATGCGCACCGGTGAAGGTAAGACATTAATGTCGACCCTTGCTGCTTACCTGAATGCCTTGTCCGGTGCTGGGGTGCATGTGGTGACAGTGAACGCTTACTTGGCTAAGCGTGATGCCGAGTGGATGCGTCCGTTGTTTGAAGCCTTGGATATAAGTGTGGGTGTTATTACACCGATGCAGGATCCACAGGAAAAGCACGACGCTTACCAGAGTGATGTTACTTACGGCACTAATAATGAATTTGGCTTTGACTACCTGCGCGATAATATGGCGCTGCGTCAAGACGACAAAATGATGCGCCCACTGAACTTCGCCATTGTTGATGAGGTGGATTCAATTCTCATTGATGAGGCGCGCACGCCGCTGATTATCTCTGGCGCTGCAGAAGACAGTTCACTGCTTTATAAGCAGATGAACCAATTGATCCCTCAGCTGGTTTTGCAAACTGAAGAGCTTGAGGGCGACTTTACCCATGATGAGAAGACGCGTCAGGTTGAGTTGACCGAAGCTGGCCACCAAAAAGTAGAAGACCTATTGACGGCAGCGGGCCAACTAGAGGAAAACGACAGCCTCTATTCAGCCTCGAATCTGAATTTATTACACCATGTGCACGCGGCACTGCGTGCGTACGCGCTGTTCCAAAAGGATGTTGATTACATTGTGGAAGACAATCAGGTTGTCCTGATTGATGAGCACACCGGCCGGACTATGGCGGGTCGCCGATTGTCCGAAGGTCTGCACCAGGCGCTTGAGGCCAAAGAAGGTGTGTCGATTCAAAATGAGAGTCAGACCTTAGCGTCGACGACCTTTCAAAACTTCTTCCGACTCTACAATAAGCTCGCGGGAATGACCGGCACGGCCGATACAGAAGCTTTCGAGTTTAGTCAGACCTACGGTTTGAATGTTGTTGTTATCCCAACGAACCAAGATGTCCAGCGCAATGACATGAACGACTTGATCTACCTATCGGTCGAGGAGAAGTTCGATGCGATTGTACGAGATGTTCAAGCGCTGCGTGAGTTGAATGCTCCTGTGTTGGTGGGTACAGCATCCATTGAGGCCTCAGAAGAAATGTCACGCCGTTTTAAAGCGGCGAAGATGGAACATGCGGTACTGAACGCTAAGTACCATGAACGCGAAGCAGAAATCATTGCCCAAGCCGGTCGACCTGGTACGGTGACCATCGCCACGAATATGGCGGGTCGTGGTACTGATATTGTCTTGGGCGGTAGCTGGGAAGCAGAGATTGCTGCATTGGGTGAGCCTAGCCAAGAGCAGATCGATGCCGTTAAGGCAGACTGGAAGATACGTCATGGCTTGGTTATAGAGGCTGGCGGTCTGCACATTATTGGTACTGAGCGACATGAGTCACGACGTATAGATAACCAGTTGCGCGGTCGTGCTGGACGTCAAGGTGACCCTGGGATGTCGCGCTTCTATCTTTCGATGGAAGACAATCTCATGCGTATCTTCGCCAGCGACCGCATCCGCGGCTTCATGCAGGCGCTGGGTATGGAAAAGGGGGAAGCAATTGAGCACCGTATGGTGAGCAATGCGATTGAAAAGGCGCAACGTAAAGTTGAAGGGCGCAACTTCGATATTCGCAAGCAATTGCTTGAATACGATGATGTGGCGAATGATCAACGACAGGTTGTCTACCAGCAGCGTCATGAGTTGTTAGAAGCTGATGAGATCAGTGACACGATTACGGCAGTGCGTCGTGATGTTATCGGCGAAACCGTGTCTGGGTTTGTACCGCCACAGAGCTTAGAAGAACAGTGGGATGTACCTGGTCTTGAGCAGTACCTTGAAGCTGAACTGGGTTTGCGTTTGCCCGTTGCTCAATGGTTAGAAGACGACTCGCAGTTGCACGATGAGAGCTTGCGGGAAAAGGTCGTCGGTAAAGTACAGGAAGCTTACAACGAGAAGTGTGAACGCTTTGGTGTGTTGATGCATGAGGTTGAAAAGCAGATCATGCTGCAGGTGTTGGATAATCTTTGGAAAGAGCACTTGGCTAACATGGACCACTTACGTCAAGGTATTGGTCTTCGCTCTTATGCACAGAAGAATCCGAAGCAAGAATACAAGCGCGAATCCTTCGAGCTATTCGAAGAAATGCTGAATAACCTGAAGCATGAAGTGGTACGTGTTTTAGCTCGGGTGGAGCCAGTCACGCAGGAAGAAATAGACCTGATGGAACAGCAGCGACGCCAGCAGCAGGAGCAGCAAAAAATGCAGCTTCAGCATGAAGCGGCGTCGGCTATGGCAGAAGATGGCCAGACTGATGGCGGCGCTGATGAATCTCAACCCTTCGTGCGCCACGATGTCAAAGTGGGCCGCAACGATGCTTGCCCGTGTGGTTCGGGTAAAAAGTATAAACAGTGTCATGGCAAGTTGGCGTAGAGCACACGTATAACGTGTTGTATTTAAAGGCGCCTAAGGGCGCCTTTTTATTATCGGGAGCAGCGCTCTGCTGCTCGACAATATTTGGCCGCGTGTGTGTGGCTAAGATATTCCTAAGAGAGAATTGTTATGTCTGTGGGTAACTTTCCGTTTCCGTTTATGAACGCCGTTGCTGGTGTGAAATTGGGTACCGCCAGCGCCGGGATTAAAACCGTTGGGCGTCAAGACGTGGTGATTTTGGAAGTCGCACCGGGCAGTCAGGTGAGTGGTGTGTTTACCCAAAATGCTTTCTGCGCCGCGCCGGTGAGTTTGTGCAAAGAGCACATGGCCGACTGTGATACACGTTATTTATTAGTCAACTCAGGGAATGCTAATGCCTGTACTGGAGAGGAGGGCTTGGCTGATGCGCGCGACGCCTGCGCCGAGCTGGCAAGGTTGACGGGAACTAAGGCTCAGCAGGTATTGCCCTTTTCAACAGGTGTAATCGGCGAGCGTTTGCCGATGGATCGTTTGTTAGGCGCCTTACCCCATGCGTTGGTTGATTTGACCGAGGATGGCTGGGAAGCAGCGGCGCAAGGTATTATGACGACTGATACGCAGCCTAAAGGCGCCAGTGAGCAGTTTGAGCACGAAGGTGTGGTGATAACGGTTACGGGTATAGCGAAAGGCTCCGGCATGATCTGCCCGAACATGGCGACTATGTTGGGTTACATCGCGACGGATGCAAAAGTCTCGAAGGCGTTGTTGGATCAGCTGTCTAAGCAGGCCGCGGATAAATCGTTTAACCGCATTACTGTGGATGGGGATACATCAACTAACGACTCTTGTATGTTGATCGCGACCGGCCATGCAGCATTGCCTGAACTGGTGAGCTCAGCAGATGCTCTGTATACCAAGCTCTTTGACGCGCTTGTGCGCGTCTACACGGTCTTGGCGCAGTCGATTGTTGGCGACGGTGAAGGTGCTACTAAGTTTGTTACGGTCAATGTCGAGGGTGGTAAAAGCGAGGCAGAGTGTCTTGAGGTCGCTTACTCAGTTGCTCAGTCACCGCTGGTGAAAACGGCCTTATTTGCCTCTGATCCAAACTGGGGGCGTATTGTTGCGGCGATTGGTTATGCCAAGGTAGATAGCCTCGACGCGAACCTGGTTAGGGTTTGGCTAGGGGACGAGTTGATAGTAGAAAATGGTGGCTGCGCGGCCAACTATACCGAAGCGGCAGGTCAGGCGGTCATGGATCAAGACGAGATCTCCATACGTATTGATTTGGGGCGAGGTGAAAGCCGTGAGTGTATTTGGACCACGGACTTATCCCACGATTACATCAAAATTAACGCAGAATATCGCTCTTAGACCACCGTTGTGGTGGGGTAACGCTTGTGGTTGACGTGATTCATATTGCCGTCGGTGTGATTCGTGATGCCGAGGGCTCAGTCTTAATTGCTCTGCGTCCCAAGAGCGCTCATCAGGGCGGTCTTTGGGAGCTCCCTGGTGGCAAGGTCGAGTTGGGTGAGTCGGTGCAAGACGCACTGGTAAGGGAGCTGCAAGAGGAATTGGCGATTACACCAACACAGATGTCGCCGTTGATTCAAGTACGGCACGATTATGTGGGTAAGTCGGTGCTGTTGGATGTCTGGGAGGTTACCCGTTTTGAGGGCGAAGCCTGCGGTAACGAGGGGCAGCCGATTCGTTGGGTTGCTGCTAAGGCCTTGCCTGACTATGATTTTCCCGCCGCAAATCAGCCGATCATTATGGCCGCTCAGCTGCCGAGAAGGCTGATGATTACCCCAGAGTGCGCTTCCCTGGCAGAACTGCTGGCGTTGATTGCAGGGGCGGTTAAGTCTGGAGTGGATGGTGTTCAGTTACGCCAAAAACGCTGGACTGAACGGCAATGGCTCGATGGATTGTCGCCAGTCAAATTACGATGCGAGCAGTTAGGCGTTGCGCTTATCTTAAATAGCCCGCCAGCGACACTTACTGAATCTGCCGATGGGTTACACCTCAATGCTG